>Ga0302319_10001730_pt1 | contig 48562 bp, 39 predicted proteins | sample Bog_T0_2_FD_203319 | JGI IMG/M metagenome (GOLD analysis project Ga0302319, IMG submission 203319) | Peat permafrost microbial communities from Stordalen Mire near Abisko, Sweden - Bog_T0_2 | ecosystem: Environmental > Terrestrial > Soil > Wetlands > Peat | place: Sweden: Abisko, Stordalen Mire... | reverse complement strand
CTTTCAGCAGAGCTCTTTTTCTAACCCCGTTCACAGAACGGGGGGGTCCCTGCTCTCCACTAAATTCACGTTCCTTTCGCTTTCAAACGCATGGGCGCAAAGGGCAGGGGGCGGAGGGCTGCGGTCAGGGGCCCGGCGGTCGGGTCAGCATCGCCGCCACCCGCACCGAGGCCGGCCATGCCGATCATTTCTGGGCCGTCGCCCTCGCCCTCCGCGACGCCGCTCAGGCCCCTGCTTCCGTGGCCTTCACCGCCATGTCCGATCTGCGGCCGAAGATTGCGTCATTTGGCCTGGGGCGGGCATCGCGCGGGGTGCCGTGGTGAAAAACGGTTTAAAGCAGTGAAATTGGCTAATCGCGACACCTGGCTTATCCGGGTCTTCCCCTTGTGTTCTCTGCGCCCTGCGCGATCAATCCGGCCTCAAAAAAAGTTATTACCATGGACCATAGATGTCCAACCCCCGCCGCTAAATTGTCCACGAATCATGGGATTGCCCATGAAGCACTGACCGCACCGGCGGGCGGCGCGACGGCTCTTTGACATATCAGGGCACTGGACGAATGGGAGTGGGGACGGTGACGTCCCCACTCCCCGGCCTTTTGGCGTGTCAGACTGGCCCCGGCAACTCACAAAAACTAACGAATCCTAACAAATCCTAACAACCAAAAAAAACGCACAGGGAAATGGGGAGCACGGCCTGTCGCGCGGAAACCTGGCGATGGCGGACCCGCCTCAGGCACAGTTTTCCGCGCCCTTGCGGAAAACCTCGGTCGGACTGATAAGTTCGCAGCCTGCCTGTGAGTCGTTCTGAGTCCGGCTGAGCCCAGCCTGACCAACCCACTGCCGACGATTCCCCTTGGTAGCGCAGGTTTCCAAACCTGCCGTATCGCCGATTTCCCAATCGGCAGACCGTCCGGCCTCCACGCCGCCACAATCGCCAACCACCTGACGGCGATTCCCATTCTCCTCGGGAGACTATAACCGCTTGGGAAGCGGTTATAGGAATTTGCCGAAGGCAAAGGCCCGTCTGGGGCCGAGCGAGCGGGCGCGAGCGAGTCAACGCCGGGATGAGGGCGGACGTATCCTCTTCGCGCAGCGACTAACTTTTCACCCCGCGCCCCCTGCCGGATTTTCCTTCATAATTCATAATTCATAATTCATAATTTCCTTCTGTGTCTTACAGCGAAGCCATTGAATTTCTCTCGGGACTGCGCATGTTTGCGGCCACCTTCGGCCTCGCGAACACCCGCCGACTCGCCGCGCTGGCGGGCAATCCCGAATCCGGCCTGCGCTTCATCCACGTGGCCGGCACCAACGGCAAGGGTTCCACCTGCGCCATGCTCGAGGGCGTTTATCGCGCGGCCGGCCTGCGCGTGGGCCTGTATACCTCGCCCCATCTCGTTTCCTTCCGCGAACGCATCCAGGTCGACCGCGAGCTGATCCCGGAGGCCGACCTCGCCCGGCTCACCGGCCGGTTGCACGACCTGAACGCCGGCGAAAGCATCACCCTGTTTGAATTCGCCACCGTTCTGGCGCTGCTCTGGTTCGCGGAACAACGCTGCGACCTCGTCATCTGGGAGACCGGTCTTGGCGGCCGCCTCGACGCCACCAACATCGTCACCCCGCTGGCCGCCGTCATCACCAACATCGCCTTCGACCACGAACCCTGGCTGGGCACCACCCTCGCGAACATCGCCGGCGAAAAGGCCGGCATCATCAAGCCCGGCGTGCCCGTCATCTCCACCGTGGCCACCCCGGAGGCCCGGGCCGTGATCCTCGCCACCGCCCAAAAAGTCGGCGCGCCGCTCACCGACATCCAGCCGACCGATACCGAGCTGGTCAATCTGCCCATCGCCCTGCCCGGCCGGCATCAAAAAATCAACGCCGCCCTCGCCCGCGCCACCGTGGAAATATTGCAGCCCCTGCTTCCCGTGACCCCGGCCCAGCTCCACACCGGGCTCACGGCCGTATACTGGCCGGGTCGTTTGCAACTCATCACCCGGCCGGACGGCACCCGGATCCTGCTGGATGGCGCGCACAACGCCGCCGGGGCCGCTACCCTCCGGCTCGCCCTGGAAACGGAGTTCGCCGGCCAGCGTCCCCGGCTCATTTTTGGCTCCTTGGGTGACAAAAACTGGCCGGAGATTTGCCGGCTTTTGGCCCCCGTGGCGGACCAGATCATCACCGTGCCCGTCACCAGCAAACGCTCGGCCGACCCGCAGGAACTCGCCTCCGCCTTCCGCGCCGCGCCGCCTGGGACAGCGACAGTGACCGTCAGCAGCGGTTTACCGGCCGCGCTAACCACTTGTGGCGAAGCGAGTTTTATCGTCATCACCGGCTCATTGTATCTCATCGGCGAGGCTTTGGACCTGCTCGGCCAGTCCCACGCCGGCATTAGTGAACGTGGATTAAATGAATGGACAGGTGGAAAAGTTTTTGCATAAGTCATTATCACGACCCCCCAAGCAACACTTATACTTATTTTCCCGCGTTGACTGTGCGGGTTGGGCTTAATACCTTTGCACCCGTTATGGCTTATGCTGACACGCTTCCCACCCAACGCAAGTTTGGGCAAACAACGCGACCCGATGCGTGGTGGATCCAACCCCTCCTGGTGTTTCTGGGTTTCACCGCCTTCATTGTCTACTCCACCTGGTCGGGATTGCAGGGGAATCATTATTTCTTCACCGACGGCGGCCGGGACTATCTCTCCCCGTTTTACTCCCCGGAGATCTGGGGCCGCGTAGGTTATAGTTGGTTCGGCACGCTGGCCCCGTCCTGGTGGCCCGCTTTCCTGCCCCACTTCTCCCCGGGCTTTGCGGTGATGTGGATTCCCGCCGGTTTCCGGTTCACCTGCTATTACTATCGCGGCGCCTATTACAAGGCCTTCTGGGCGGACCCCATCAACTGCGCCGTGGGCGAACCCCGCAAATCCTTTCTGGGCGAACGCTTCTTCCCGTTGATCATTCAAAACGGCCACCGTTATTTTCTGTATCTGGCCTTGGTGTTCATCGTCCTGCTCTCGCATGACGCCTGGAAAAGCCTGTGGTTCACTGACCCGACCGGTGTGGCGCATTTCGGTCTGGCCGTGGGCAGCCTGGTCTTGATTGTGAACGCCATCCTGCTGGCCAGTTATACGTTGGGCTGTCATTCCCTGCGCCATCTGGTCGGCGGTTTTATGGATTCCAAATCCAAGGCCCCGAAGTGTGCCAAGGCTTATTCCTGCGTGGGCTGCCTGAACAAGCGGCATATGTTATATGCCTGGCTGAGCCTGTTCTGGGTCGGCTTCACGGATGTTTACATCCGCCTCTGCTCCATGGGCATCTGGCATGATTACCGCTTTTTTTAACTGAAACCTGATTCATTTGTGGCTACCAATTACGAAACCTTCGAGTACGACGTGCTGGTGATCGGCGCGGGCGGGGCGGGTCTGCGCGCGGCGATTGAAGCCTCCGCGGCCGACGTCAAAGTCGGCCTGGTCTGCAAGTCCCTGCTCGGCAAGGCCCACACCGTCATGGCCGAGGGCGGCATGGCCGCCGCCATGGGCAACGTCGATGACCGCGACAACTGGAAGGTGCATTTCGCCGACACCATGCGCGGCGGCCAGTATGTCAACAACTGGCGCATGGCCGAACTCCATGCCAAGGAGGCACCGGCCCGCGTCCATGAGCTCGAAGCCTGGGGCGCCGTGTTCGACCGCACCAAGGAAGGCAAGATTTCCCAGCGCAACTTCGGCGGCCACCGTTATCCGCGCCTCGCGCACGTCGGCGACCGCACCGGCCTGGAACTGATCCGCACCCTTCAGGACCACGGCATCCATCAGGGCATCACCGTTCACATGGAATATACCATTGTGTCGCTGCTCAAGGACGGCGCCCGTGTGGCGGGCGCTTTCGGTTACGACCGCGAACGCGGCCGGTTCAAGATTTTCAAGGCCAAAGCCGTGGTCGTTTCCACCGGCGGCCTGGGCCGCGCGTATGCGGTCACCAGCAATTCCTGGGAAGGCACCGGCGATGGCGTCTCCCTCGCGTATCACGCCGGCGCGGAACTGCTGGACATGGAGTTCATCCAATTTCACCCCACCGGCATGATCTGGCCGCCGAGCGTGCGCGGCATTCTCGTCACCGAGAGCGTCCGCGGCGAAGGCGGCGTCTTGCGCAACAAGGACGGCAAGCGCTTCATGTATGACGACATCCCGGACAATTACAAGTCCCAGACCTCGACCGATCCCGAGGAGGGCTGGCGCTATACGCAGAACGACAAGAACGCCAAGCGCCCGCCGGAATTGCTGACCCGCGACCACGTGGCCCGCTGCATCAACCGCGAGGTCAAGGCCGGCCGCGGCAGCCCGCACGGCGGCGTCTTCCTGGACATCTCGTGGATCAAGGAAAAGATTCCTAACGCCGCCGAGCATATCAAGCGCAAGCTTCCCTCCATGTATCATCAGTTCATGCAACTGGCGAACCTCGACATCACCAAGGAACCGATGGAGATCGGCCCGACCACGCATTACGCCATGGGCGGCATCCGCGTGAATGCCGAGACGCAGGCGACGAACATCCCCGGTTTGTTTGCGGCGGGCGAATGTGCCGCCGGCCTGCATGGCGCCAACCGCCTGGGTGGCAACTCCCTTTCCGACCTGCTGGTCTTCGGCAAACGCGCCGGCGAATACGCGGCGGTCTATGCGAAGGAAAACCCGGCGGTCACGGTCAACGAAGCCGAGATTGAGGCGGCCGTCCGCCAGGCCGAGGAACCCTATGACCGCGGCGTCAAATTGGGCGCCGCCGGCGAAGGCCCCTACCAGGTCCAGTATGCCTTGCAGGAAATGATGCAGAATCTCGTCGGCATCGTCCGGCGCGAGGATGAGATGCAGCGCGCCCTTACCGGCCTGACCGAGCTTAAGGCCCGCGCGGATAAAACCGTCGTGCACGGCCACCGCGAATACAATCCCGGCTGGCACACCGCGCTCGATCTGCACCATCTGCTCACCGTCTCCGAGGCCATCACCCTGGCCGCCATTGAACGCAAGGAAAGCCGCGGCGGCCATTTCCGTGAGGATTTCCCCAACAAGGACGCGGCGTCCGCCAAATACAACTCCGTCATCGCCAAGGCCGCGGACGGCTCCATGAAACTGCGGCGCGAACCGATTCTGGCCCTGCCCGAACATTTGAATCAAGTGATTGAGGACATGAAATGAACAAAACGGTGACTTTCAGAATTTGGCGCGGCGACGCCACCGGCGGTAAATTCGTGGATTACACCACGGAGATTACCGAGGGCCTCGTGGTGCTCGATGTCGTCCACAAGATCCAAGCCACCCAGGCCAACGACCTCGCCGTCCGCTGGAATTGCAAGGCCGGCAAGTGCGGCTCCTGCTCGGCCGAAGTCAACGGCATGCCCAAGCTCATGTGCATGACGCGCATGGACACCCTCAACACGGACAAGCCCATCACCATCGAGCCCATGCGCGCCTTCCCCAGCCTGCGCGACCTCACCACGGATGTCTCCTGGAATTTCCGCGTCAAAACCAAGATCAAAAAATTCAATCCCCGCCCGCCTGACGCCCCGGACGGCACGTGGCGCATGCTCCAGGAGGACGTGGACCGCGTCCAGGAATTCCGCAAGTGCATCGAATGCTTTCTCTGTCAGGACGTCTGCCACGTGCTGCGCGACCATCACAAGCACGATGAATTCATCGGCCCGCGCTTCCTGGTTTACACCGCCGCGCTGGAGATGCACCCGCTCGACACCGAGGACCGGCTGCCGGAATTGAAGCAATCCCAGGGCATCGGCTATTGCAACATCACCAAATGCTGCACCAAGGTCTGCCCCGAACACATCACTATCACCGACAACGCCATCATCCCCTTGAAGGAACGCGTGGTCGATGATTTTTACGATCCTTTCGCCTGGGTGTGGAAAAAACTGCGTCCCAAGGGCTAAAGCCCGCCGCCGGGGCCGGATTGTTCACAAAATTGTCCTGCGGAAAACTTTACGTTTTCCGCAAGATTTCCATTTCATTTGGGCGGACTGATTTGTTAGAGTTTTCACATTCAAGCAATTATTATTTATGAACGACTATAAGGTGTTGGGGAAATATTCTTTCGGCATGGGCGACCGTTTCGCCCATCAGGGCAAGGCGCAGTTGCAGGCCTGCATTCTGGCGACCGAACTCGGCGCCAATTTCATCCCGGTCTGGAACAAGTCCAACCGCGAGCACACCTTCATCGGCACCGAACCCGCCAGTACCCGCGCCGCCGCCGATGCCGCAGTCCAGGCCCTCGGCTGGAAACAGCCCTACCATGTCGACGCCGACCACATCCGCCTCGAGACAGTGGATAAATTCATCCCCTACTCCGACTTCTTCACCATCGATGTCGCCGACTCCATCGGCAAACCCGCCTCCGCCGCCAGCCTCGAAACCTTTGTGGCCCGCCATCCGGAATTGATCGGCACCGTCGTCATTCCGAACATCGATCAACCCTTCCACATCAGCCGGGAGTATGTCGCGCAGATCGCCGCGAAGTTCCTCCTGGCCGTCCAGGTGGCCGGCACCATCTACCGCCATATCGCCAATGCCAAGGGCGCGGCCAATTTCATCACCGAAGTTTCCATGGATGAAACCGACAGCCCCCAAACCCCGCCCGAGCTGCTCATCATCCTCGCCGCCATCGCTGACGAACGCATCCCGATCCAGACCATCGCCCCCAAGTTCACCGGCCGCTTCAACAAAGGCGTCGATTACGTCGGCGACATCAACCAGTTTGAGAAGGAGTTCACCGAGGACCTCGCCGTCATCGCCTACGCCATCAAGCACTACGGCCTGCCCCCTTCCCTGAAGCTCAGCGTCCACTCCGGCAGCGACAAGTTTTCCATCTACGCCCCCATGCGCCGGGCCCTGCAAAAGTTCGACGCCGGTGTCCACATCAAAACCGCCGGCACCACCTGGCTCGAGGAGCTCATCGGTCTCGCCGAGGCCGGCGGCGACGGGCTGGAGATAGCCAAGGAGATCTACGCCTACGCCATCGAGCACGTGGACGAATTCTGCGCGCCCTACGCCACCGTCATCGATATCAAGAAGGACAAGCTGCCCTCCGCCGCGACCGTCAATGGCTGGACCTCCCTGCAATTCGTCTCCGCCCTGCGCCACGACCAGTCCAACCCGGAGTTCAACCCCAGCTTCCGCCAGTTGCTGCACGTCAGCTTCAAGGTGGCCGCCAAAAAAGGCGACCGCTACCTCAACGCCCTCAAAAAGCACGAGACCATTGTCGCCCGCAACGTCACCGAAAACCTGTTCGTCCGGCACATGAAACCCCTGTTGCTCGGCCAATAATTTATGCCCTTCATCCACGACGATTTTTTGCTGGGGACCAAAACCGCCCGCCGGCTCTATCATCAGTTCGCGGAATCCGAGCCGATCTTTGATTACCACTGCCACCTATCCCCCAAGGACATCGCGCAGAACCGCCGGTTCAACAACCTCTTTGAGATCTGGCTCGAGGGCGACCATTACAAATGGCGCGCCATGCGCTCCAACGGCGTGCCCGAGACCTACTGCACCGGCATGGCCACCCCGCAGGAGAAGTTCAAGGCCTGGGCCGCGACCGTCCCCCACACGCTCCGCAACCCCCTCTATCACTGGACCCATATCGAGCTCACCCGGTATTTCGGCATCCGCCAGTTGCTGGATGAATCCACCGCCGACAAAATTTGGAAGACCGCCAACGCCAAGCTCACCGGCCCGGAACTGACCACGCAAGGCATCCTGAAAAAATTCAAGGTCAAGATCGTCTGCACCACCGATGACCCGGCCGATGACCTCGCCTGGCACCGCGCCTTTGCCGCCACCGGCCATCCCACCCGGATGCTCCCCGCCTTTCGGCCCGACAAGGCCCTGACCGTTAACCAGCCCGCCGGCTTCAACCAATGGCTCGGCCAGCTCGCCGCCGCATCCAACGTCGACATCAATAACTTTGCCGCCTTCCAGACCGCGCTCCGCCAGCGGCACGCCTTTTTCCATTCCCAAGGCTGCCGCCTCTCCGACCACGGCCTGAACCACAGCTTCGCCGACTTCTGCTCGGAAAGCACCGCCGCCGCAATCTTTGATAAGGCCCGCTCCGGCCAGGCCGCCTCGACCGCCGAACACGCCCAGTTTGCCTCCTACCTCATGCTGTTCTTCGGCCACCTCGACGCCAAAGCCGGCTGGACCAAGCAGCTCCACCTCGGCGCGCTCCGCAGCAACAATACCCGCCTGCTTAAGCAGCTCGGCCCCGACACCGGCTTTGATTCCATCGGCGATTTTCCCCAGACCCAGACCCTCGCCGCCTACCTGGACAAACTCGACTCCGAGAACGCCCTGCCCAAAACCGTCATCTACAACCTGAACCCCGCGGACAACTACGCCTTTGCCACCATGATCGGCAATTTCCAAGACGGCACCATCCCCGGCAAAATCCAGTTCGGCTCCGGTTGGTGGTTCCTCGACCAGAAGGAAGGCATGGAATGGCAGATGAACGCCCTCTCCAACCTCGGCCTGCTCTCGCGCTTCATCGGCATGATCACCGACTCCCGCTCCTTCATGTCCTACCCGCGCCACGAATATTTCCGCCGCACCCTCTGCAACCTCATCGGCCGCGACGTCGAGAACGGCGAACTCCCCAACGACGCCAAACTCCTCGGCCCCATGATCCGCAACATCTGCTACCAGAACGCGAAAGATTACATGGCCTTCCCCGGCGTGGATGCCCCCGCCCCCGCCAAACCGTCCGCCAAGAAACGGAAATAGCCGGTCTCCTTTTGGTAGTAAATCTCGGATTGCCCCATCAAATCATTTTTTGATGGTTAGCTCATTTATTTACACCTGCGCTTGGGTTTGCACTTGACAGCGAAGCCATTGCGCTGATTACTAATACCATATATTAAATGCTCATCATTTAAATACACTATGAATATCACCAAACTGATTCGCAATGGTGGCGCCTTGGGGCTGCTGCTCGCCTCCGCCGGAACGGTGTTGGCCGGTGGTTATACCTCCATTCCCTTTCTGGATTCATTCAATGAACCCGCCGACAGTCAGTTGAATTCCGCCCTCACCCTGTCCGCCGGCAACGGCAACACCGCCACCTTGAATGGCAGTTCCCTGTCCTTCAATGTGAATTCCGATTCTGATTATTGGACGGCCAACGGCACTTCACCAAACTACACGGCCCCCGTGCTGACCTTGACCCCTGATCCCAACGGCAATTACACCTTTTACACGGAATTCACCGGGGTCACCCACCGAGTTCTACCAGAGTGTTGGCGTGCTCCTGGAATTTAACGACACCCCGACCAACACGTTTGACCGCATCGATGAGCTGGCCTATGGCTACGGCGCGTATGGCGACAACCCCGGCCTCGGCGTTCACTCCGGTGGTGCTGATCCCTATGTTCCGTATGCCGGCAACAGCATCTATTTTGAAGCGATCAAGTCCGGTGACAATTACACCGGCGGCTACAGCACCGACGACGTAAACTGGACCTTGGGCACCACGTTTTACGACACCGATCCATTAAGCGGACTGGGCATCTTTGCCATCAACCGCGATGATTACTCCAGTTCCGATGCAACCTACAATCCCACCTCCCAATTTATGGAAATTGTGCCCGAACCTGGTTCTATGGCCCTGCTGGTTCTCGGGGTCGTCATTTTCGCCGGCAACCGGCGGCGGATGAAATTCTGACTCCAAATTTAAATATTATCCCCGGGGAATGTGTCACACATCCCCGGTTTTTATTTTAAGATCGATCGCTTATTGCCCGCCAAGATGTCTTCCTGCCTCAGCGTTTTTTAATGCGAATGCCGGTCGCATGCGTTATAAACACGCATATTCCTGATGAAAAAATCACTCCTCATCGCCCTGACCGCCCTTCTCGGCGGTGTCTCGGTGTACGCCGACGCCCCTGAATGGGCACAAGTCCCCGGCATCCTGCAACGCATCGTCCCGCCCACCTTCCCGGAACGGGAGCTCGTCATCACCAACTTCGGTGCCCTCGGCGACGGCACCAACGATTGCAGCCAGGCCATCCGTCGCGCCCTCGAAACCTGCGCCCAAATGGGCGGCGGCCGCGTGACCGTCCCCGCCGGCAATTTTCTGACCGGCCCCATCCATCTGCTCAGCGGCGTCGAGCTGCACCTGGCCACCAACGCCACCCTCAGTTTCATCACCGATCCCACGGCCTATCTGCCCGCCGTCTTCACCCGCTTCGAGGGCATTGAATGTTATAACTATTCCCCCCTGATCTACGCCTTCGGCCAGACCAACGTCGCCCTCACCGGCGATGGCACGCTCGACGGCCAGGCCACCGATCAAACCTGGCTCGGCTGGCGTGGCCGCAAGGGCGTCACCCCCGGCACCCAGACCGCCGCCCGCAAACGCCTCGACGTCATGAACAACCACCGCGTTCCCGTCGAACAACGCCGCTTCGGCACCGGTGATTTCATGCGGCCCGATTTCATCCAGTTTAACCACTGCCGCAATGTGCTCATCGAGGGCGTCCACATCCGCCGCTCGCCCATGTGGGAGATCCATCCCCTGCTCTGCACCAACGTCACCGTCCGCGGCGTGGACATCTTCGCCCACGGCGCCAACAACGACGGCTGCGACCCCGAAAGCTCCCACGACGTCCTCATCGAAAACTGCATCTTCGACACCGGCGACGATTGCATCGCTATCAAGTCCGGTCGCAACAACGACGGCCGCCGCGTCAATGTCCCCTCCGAGAACCTCATCATCCGCAATTGCCTCATGCGCGACGGCCATGCCGGCACCGCCATCGGCAGCGAGATCTCCGGCGGCTGCCGCAACGTCTTCGTCGAGGACTGTGTGATGAACAGCCCCAATCTGCTTTGCGCCCTCCGCCTGAAATCCAACGCCATGCGCGGCGGCACGGAAGAAAACATCTTCATGCGCAACATCCAGGTCGGCCGCGTCGCGGACTCCGTCCTTCAGATCAATTTCCTCTACGAGGAAGGCGCCACCGGCCCCTGGCAGCCCGTCGCCCGCAACATCGTCATGGAACACATCACCGTAGCTCACACCCCCCGCGTCCTCAACATCACCGGCTTCCCCGCCGCCCAGATCACCGGCATCCGTATTCTCGATTCCACCTTCAAGCAGATCGCGAAACCCGATGTCGTGATAAGCGCCGACGTTAATCTCGTCGATTGTTCGCTGGAGAAACTGTATTGAACAGTCGCGCCGTTCAGCACTCAGAACCGCGCCGTCAACCCGAACCGCACCTGGATCGGTTCCACCGGATGAAACACATCCTGGAACGACGCGGCGGCCGTCGGCGTCACTTGTGAGGTGTACGCATAATCAATGTCGTGATCATGCCGGTCGAGCAGATTCAGTATTTCGGCGGACAGGCTCCACGTCTTGTTAAGTTGATAACTGCCCTCCCAGTTCAAGATGAGCGTTGGTGCGGATTTATATTCCCCGTCCGAAGTCAGATCGCGCGGCCCAAAGTAGCGCAGCCGCAGGCTCGAGGAAAACCCGTGGTAATCATGCAGCGTCAGGCCGGAGGAAACCACCCACCCGACCGCCTCCGGCACATCCTTGCCCCCCGGACTGTTCGGCGCCGCATCCGGCGCATCTACATCCACAAACCGCGCGAGGGAATCCGCCGCATCCAGATCCAGGGCCAGATTCTTATTCAGCTTGTAATAATTGCCCCACTCGATGCCATAGCGGTTGCTCGGCGACTTGGAAGCCACCGTGCTGCCCGTGTCCCCGTCCTGCTCCAGTTCCGAATCACTGTAAAGATACCACAGCGACACCGTGCTTTGCAGATTCGGCACCGCCAATGTCCGCACCCCGATCTCCGCACCCTTGGTTTGGATCAAGACCGGCACCTTGCCCACCGCCCCCCCGTTGGGATTGTCCGCCGAGATCGGCTCCTCCGTCTGCGTCGCCGCGCGGCCGTCGTTGCTGTGAAAATCAAACCCGCCCTGCACATACAACTCCGTCTTCGCCCACGGCCCGAAGATCAGGCTCAGCTTCGGGCTGGGCAGCACCGCCCCGGCCGAACCGGTGTTCGCCGGCGTGGTGAAACTCGTCACCTCAAAGTAATCCAGATCCCCGCGCAGCACCGCCACCGACCGGAAGGTTTCCGCCCATTGCACCTTGTTCTCCGCATACGCTCCCACTTGTGTGTCCACGATGCGGTTGACATCCGTGTCCATCGGGAGCAAGGAATCGCCATTCTGCGCGTCATATTTGTTCACCCGCACCCGGTCCTCCGACTGATACAGGCCGTTGTTGATGTAGTCCTCGCGCGTCTGCACCCCGAACGTGTTCTCCACGTCATGCCCCAGCCAATGATTGAACAACGTGTGGCGCGCATCCACCCCGCCCACCCAACGGTTGTCCTGCTGCTCAAACTGGTCGCCCGTGGTCGGGTCCGTCAGGAAATACGTGAAGTCGGAATACAAATTGAGGTAATAGTAAAATCCATAGACCGTGACTTTCGTCGCTGCATTCTCATCCGCCTGATGCCATTCGGCCTGCGCGCTGTAACGCTGCGACGTGCCCCCGTCCGACGGATTGATCGCCCCAAAAAAATTCGTCGCCCCGTAGCTGGCGGCGATCTGGTCGCTCGAATTCCATTCCCCGTAATAACCCCGGAACGTCGCGCTCCAGCCGTTCACCTCGTTGCCCTGACTGTAGGTCACCAGCCCGTTGAACTTGTAGTAATTATCCGGATGCACCCACGGACCATCATCATGAAACACCTCGCCGCCATACAACAGGTTGCCGGCCCCCGCCTTTTGGGAAACACCGAACACCCCGCGCTCAAACCCATACGTACCCGCCTCCAGCGTCACAAAATCCTGCGGCAACACCTTGTAGAACTCCAGATGCGCCGCGCCCGCCGACCCAAAATCCCCCACGTCCGCATAATACGGCCCCTTCTCGTAATCAATCTTCTCCACAAACTCCGGGATCACCGTGTTCATGTCCGCATACCCTTCGCCGTGCGCCTGCGTCGGCAGGTTCAACGGCATGTCATCGAGGAACACCGCAAAGTCCGTCCCATGGTCCAGATTGAACCCGCGCAGAAAATATTGGTTCGCCTTCCCCCCGCCCGCATGCTGCGTGATGATCACGCCCGGTACCGTTTCCAGAATCTCCCCGCTCCGCAAGATCGGCCGGTCCGCCAGTTGCGCCTGCCCCGTCGTGCCCTGCGATGCCGAATCCGCCACGCCCAGCAGGCTGTCCTGCCGCCCCGTCACCGTCACCCCCGGCAACTGCGTCACCGTATTGGTGTCCACCGCCACCCCGACGGACCCGCACATGACCAGAAATCCCAGTCCCAAACCTTTCCTCCTCCATCCACAAAAAAAGTTCGCCCGCCCAATCCGGGCTTGACGGGTTTGCGGTGCGGGTGTTACGTTCATAAAAATTAGTATTATCACTTTTCCCTTTTGCATCCAAGTGCGAAGTGTTACGATAATTACAAATCTTATTACCCATGGGCCCCTGGTTTGGTCGCGGGTAATAAGGCTTAACCATGACTGTTCTTGACCGAGTTGTGCAGAGCCGGTTGACCGCCGCCCCGGCGGGGGTGAAAGGCCGGATTACGGCCATGTATCTCCTGCTCATCGCCGTCAATGTCGGGGCCTGGCTCTGGGCGCTCATCGCCTTCCATGACCATCCGCTCCTCCTCGGCACCGCCCTGCTCGCCTACACCTTCGGCTGCCGGCACGCCGTCGATGCCGACCATATTGCCGCCATCGACAACGTCACCCGCAAATTGATGCAGTCGGGCAAACAGCCCGTGGCCGTCGGCTTCTTTTTCTCCCTCGGCCATTCCACCGTGGTCTTCGGCCTGTCCGTCGCCATCGCCCTTACCTCCGTCGCCCTCAAGGACCGCTTTGCCGCCTTCGCCTCCATCGGCGGCCTCGTCGGCACCACCGTCTCCGCCTTCTTTCTCCTCACCATCGCCGTCGCCAACACCCTCATCCTCATCACCGTCTATCAAACCTTTCAGCACGTCAAACGCGGCGGCCGGTTCGTGGATGAAGACCTCAACCTCCTGCTCGCCCGGCGCGGCTTTTTCGGCCGCCTCTTCCGCAACCTGTTCCGCCTTATCAACCGGAGCTGGCAGATGTATCCCGTCGGCCTCCTGTTCGGCCTCGGGTTCGACACCGCCACCGAAGTCGGCCTGCTCGGCATCTCCGCGCAACAAGCCACCCGCGGCCTCCCTATCTGGTCCATCCTCGTCTTCCCCACCCTCTTCGCCGCCGGCATGGCCCTGATCGACACCACCGATAACATCCTCATGCTCGGCGCCTACGGCTGGGCCTTCGTCAAACCCATCCGCAAACTGTATTACAACCTGACCATCACCCTCGTGTCCGTCCTCGTCGCCCTCCTCATCGGCGGCATCGAAGTCCTCGGCCTCATCGGCAATCAATACCAAATTCACGGCGCCATCTGGGACCTCATCAGCGCCCTCAACAACAACTTCGGCGTCGTCGGCCTCGCCATCATCGGCGTCTTCGTGCTGAGCTGGGGCATCTCCTTCCTCATCTACCGCCTGAATGGTTACGACCAGATCGAAGTCCGCGTGGCCCTGCCCGCCAAGGACAGCCCCATTACCGGTTAACCACCGCCGCCCGCCCGCTCAACGCCACTGGTAATCCAGCACCCGCAACGCTGACGGTGTCCCCATCACCTGCGGCGTCGCCTGCACCACGATGGACAACACCTGCTCCGCCTGCCAACGCGCCGCATCCCCCAGCATCTCATTCATGAACGGCCCCTTTTCCACCGTCAAAACCCGCCAGTCCCGCCATTGCTGCGCCGCCGTCGCCTCCGCCACGACCAGATCGCCCCGCGTGAAATAAATCCCCGCCTGCATCGCCGCGTCCGCCGCCGGCCGGTTGTAGATCAAAATCAAATTGCTCTGCCCGTCCGCGAACAACCGCGGCCGCGACACCCCCACCCACGGCAAAATATCATCGTGCCAGATCCCCGCCCGTTCCCGCCAATAATGGTGAAACCGCCGGTCCTCCGGCGCGCCCCAGATGGCCGCCGCCACCGCGTTCGTCGCCGTCTCGGTCAACGCCGACCACATCACCACATGGACCCGGTTCTGCGCATCCACCGCCTGCGCCTGGTTGTTCATCAACCCCTGCCGCCGGCTGATCTTTTCCACCACCAAATCCGGCGTGTCGATGCTCGCCGGATTCGTGATATACAACCCCGAATCACTGTTCCACGTATGGCCCAGGTCATCACTGTATGCATACAGCAGGTCATGATTCGCGCCCTGGGCGCTTTCCCGCCACACCCACGTGGCCTGCAACCGCCCCGACCCGTCATAATCATAACCATTCGGATAAGCGTTGCGATGCGTGTTGACCCCCAGCTCATCCTGAAACACCCCCTTGCCCGAATCAATCTGCCGGGCGGCCGGCCACGTGTGCGTGACTGGATCATAATCCGCCAGCATGTTATCCCCGTTGCCCGACCCGCCCCGGCGGTAATGCACCTGCAATCCCCCCGTCGGCGTCGACCAAAAACGCGGATACGTCACCACCACATGCTCGCCCGCCGCCACCAGATCCGAATGCACCGGCCCGAACAAATTCGCCGCCCACAACACGCTCTCCGGATGCCGCGCCACGCCCGGCCGGGAAACCCGGTAATGCAACGGGCTCACATGATGATCAAACGCCAGATGGATCGTGCCGTCCTGCTCACAGATCCCCAGCGAAATCGTATTATGCGCATCATTGCTCTTGAATTGATAATCCGTGAACCGGATCACCTCCCACGCCCCCGCCGGCAACCGTCGCCGCGCCACGCACACCTGCCGTGCCCCGTCGTAATACGCCACGTACTGCCAGCCTGCCGAAGTGTGGATCAAATCCCCCTGAAACGCCTCCCCATTGATCGCCGAACCAAACGTCGCCCCCGCCGGCAACGTCAACGCCCCGGAATCCACCAAGCTGTCCCCCGTCTTCACCAACGTCCCCGCCGCAGCCGGACGGCCCGCCCCAAGTGATAGCACCACCAGCATCACCCACAGCCAGCGCCTACAATTATCCTGTGTCTTAGTCATTTGCTTCACCCCATTCTGCCAGCCCCCCGCCCGCCCGACAAGCCCCCGCTCCCCCATTCCCTGACGAACCACTTTACTTTCTGCCCCGGCTGGCGCATTTTTTCCGTCACATGACATTACGCGGGACAATCCTTTTGGCGACGGCGACCACCCTGCTCCTCACCGGCCGCCTCCTCGCCGGCCCCGCCGACCCCACCAACGCCCCCGATTTCTTGGAAATTGGCACTCTCCTCAGCGCCCATCTGCCCGGTGCCACCGGTGCCAGTCTCAACGCCGCCGCCGTCGCCGGTCTGCTCGCCCAGTTCCCCGGCCGCGTCTCCATTGTCGATACCACCGCCGCCCCGGCCACCAACGGCCTCCCCTTTCAGGCCGCCCTCCTCGAGCAAACCGTCGCCTACCTCCGCGTCAACCACATTAGCCCCGACCTCGCCGCCCGCATCGATAACGCCTATCAGCTCCTGGCCGCCTCCAACCAGCTCGTCGGCACCATCCTTGACCTCCGCTTTACCGCCGGCGACGCCTACACCACCGTCGACCAGGCCGTCGCCCCCCTCACCACCAAAAAAGCCCCGCTCCTCGTCCTCGTGAACAACCGCACCAGCGGCGCCGCCGAAGTCCTCGCCGCCGAACTCCGCAGCCACGGCGCTCTCCTCATCGGCAACCCCACCGCCGGCCTCGCCCTCACCAGCGAAGACTATCCCCTCTCCAACGGCCAGCACCTGCGCATCGCCACCACCCCCATCAAGCTCAACGGCGTCACCCTCACCGCCCTGAACCCCGATATAGCCGTCCCCGCCACTTTGGACGAGGAACGCGACTGGATGGCCCGGCCCTTCGGCCCCGCCCCCGCCGACAACGCCGGCGTCATCGACACCAATAACCCCGCCCTCGCCCAGGAAGTCCTCGACCACACCTCCGAGGCCGACCTCGTCCGCCAGAAACGCAAGGACAGCGACGGCGATGAAAACCCCGAACCGCCCGCCAAAAACGCCCCCGTTCAGTTCATTTTACGCGACACCGTCCTCGCCCGGGCCGTCGACCTCGTCAAAGGCCTCGCCCTCGTCACCCTCAACCACCCATGATTTCAAGTTGACGACCGGCCCCGCACAATTCACCTTTATTTTTTACGCGGTATGAAAACCATTTTATTTCTCTGCACCGGCAACGTTTGTCGCAGCCCCATGGCTGAGGGCCTCTTTCGCGCGGCCGTCGCTGGCCGCGGCCAGTTCCGCATCCTCTCCGCCGGCCTCGGCGCCCTCGATGGCCAAGCCCCCACGCCCCATTCCGTCCGTGCCATGCGCGAACTCGGCCTCGACATCTCCGGCCAGCGCAGCCGCCGGCTTACCGCCGAGCTCGTCCGCTCCGCCGATTACATCTTCGGCATGACCCACGGCCACGTTGAGACCGTCGCCCTCATGTACCCCAAGATGGCCGAGAAAACCTTTCTGTTGCGGGAATTCGATGAAAACCTGGAAACCTACGAGAAGGACATCAGCGACCCCATCGGCGGCTCCTACCAGGTCTACGTCAATTGCCGCGACCAAATCGAACAAGGCATCGCCTCCCTCATTATTTTTATGGAACAACACCAAATCTTGACCGGCCACCACACCCCCGCCAACACCAACACCCTCGTCAAATTTGCCATCGGCTCCGACCATGGCGGCTTTGACCTCAAGGAAGCCCTCAAACAACACCTCCAGAAACGCGGTGTCACCCTCCAGGACTTCGGCACCAAAAACAAGGAATCCGTCGATTACCCCGACTTCGCCCAGACCGTTGCCGAAGCCGTGTCCGCCGGCCGCACTGAATTTGGCATCCTCATCTGCACCACCGGCATCGGCATGAGCATCTCCGCCAATAAATACGCCGGCATCCGCGCCGCCCTCGTCGATTCCGAGGAGCTCGCCGCCATCAGCCGCCGCCACAACGACGCCAACATCCTCTGCCTCGGCGGCAAATACATCACCCCTGAGCTCGGCATCAAGATCGTCGACGCCTTCCTCGCCGCTGAATTTGAGGGCGGCCGCCACGAACGCCGCCTCGAGAAAATCGACACCCGCCTCGCCGCCCCCGCCCTCCGCCTCCGCCACGTCGACCCCGCCATCGCCGAATCCATCGAGCACGAACGCATCCGCCAGCAGGAAAACATCGAGCTCATCGCCTCCGAAAATTTCACCAGCCCCGCCATCATGGAGGCCCAGGGCTCCGTCCTCACCAACAAATACGCCGAAGGCTACCCCAAGAAACGCTGGTACGGCGGCTGCGAAAACATCGACACCATCGAACAGCTCGCCATCGACCGCGCCAAGAAACTCTTCGGCGCCGAACACGCCAACGTCCAGCCCCATTCCGGCTCCGGCGCCAACATGGCCGTCTACTTCGCCTTCCTCAAACCCGGCGACAAAATGCTCACCATGGACCTCAGCCATGGCGGCCACCTCACCCACGGCAACAAGGCCAATTTCTCCGGCAAATTCTTTGAGATCGTCCACTACGGCGTCCGCCCCGGCGATGAACGCATCGACTACGACCAGCTTGCCGCCATGGCCCGCGAGCACAAGCCCCGCATGATCACCGTCGGCGCCAGCGCCTACCCCCGCACCATCGACTTCGCCCGCATGGGCGAGATCGCCCGCGAAGTTGGCGCCTACCTCCTCGCCGACATCGCCCACATCGCCGGCCTCGTCGCCGCCGGCATCCACCCCAGCCCCATGGCCCACGCCGACTTCGTCACCACCACCACCCACAAAACCCTGCGCGGACCCCGTGGCGGCCTCATCCTCTGCCGCGAAAAATACGCCAAGGAGATCGACTCCCAGGTCTTCCCAGGCATCCAGGGCGGACCCCTCGAACACGTCATCGCCGGCAAGGCCGTCTGCTTTGAAGAAGCCCTCCAGCCCGCCTTCAAGACCTACCAGCAGCAGATCGTCACCAACGCCGCCGCCCTCGCCGCCGGCATGCAGCGTAACGGCTTCCGCCTCGTCAGCGGCGGCACCGACAACCACCTCATGCTCGTCGACGTCGGCGCCAAAAACATCACCGGCAAGGACTGCCAGATCATCCTCGACGAAGCCGGCATCACCGTGAACAAAAACACCATCCCCGGCGAGACCCGCTCCCCCTTCCAGGCCAGCGGCATCCGTCTGGGCACCCCCGCCGTCACCACCCGCGGCATGAAAGAAGCCGAGATGGCCGCCATCGCCGACATGATCTCCGAGGTCCTCCTCGACGTGAAAAACGTGGAAGCCGCCACCAAAGTTCGCACCCGCGTCCGCGAACTCACCGCCCGCTTCCACCTGCCCTACTAACCCATTAACAGAACAGATGTGGCGGTGCGCATGCGCCGCCACATCTTTGAGGGAAATGCATTAAAACCATCTGAACAAACCTATGCAATGGTATACCGCAGTCCTCAAAAACTACGCCGGCTTTTCCGGCCGGGCCTGCCGCCAGCAATACTGGATGTTCACCCTGTACAACCTCATCGCCATCATTGCGCTGGTCATTATCTCCGGTGGCCTGGCAACCGTCACCAAATCCCCGATATTTTCCGGCCTATACCGGCTTTACCTCCTCGCGGTTTTTCTGCCCTCCCTGGCCGTCACCATCCGCCGCCTGCATGACACCGACCGCAGTGGCGGCTGGGTCTACATCGCCTTGATTCCATTTTTTGGCCTGCTCGTCCTCTTGATTTTCGCCGCCCAGGAAAGCACCCCCGGCGAAAACCGCTTCGGCCCCGCCCTCAAACGGTCCTCTGACCTCTGACCTCTCCGCTCTCCACATTTTTTGCTTTGCAAAAAATGTTTGACTCCCCCGCCCCGCTGCCCGATGATACCCCCGCTTGACGTAACAGTTCCCCTTGTCGTTCTGAGGACCAAACAGCCTCAAACGCTTCGGTTGAGAAAATCATTTTGAACTAATCCGGATGCAAGGCGTCCAAATAGGAAGCCCTACCCACCCGGCCAGCAATCTAATCCCTAATATTTTAATTTAAATATGGCCAAAGTAGCAGTTAAGAAACCGACCAAGAAACCCGCCGCCAAAAAAGCGGCCGCCGCCGAATCCACCCCCGAACTGGTGTTGGATGCCCCGGCCACATCCCCCGCCAAACCTGCCGCACCCGAACCCGCCGCGCCGCAAGCGCCCGCCCCGGAACCCGTTGCCCCCGTCGCTGCGGCCCCCGCCCCGGCCCCCGCCCCGGTCACCACTCCCGCTCCTGCTCCCGCGCCCGTTTCCGCGCCCGCGCCCGCCCCCGTGGCGGAACAACCCCGGCTCCGGCCCCGCTCCTTTGAAAATCAGCCGCCGGCCCGGCCCCAGCACCCTGGCAAGCCCCACCAGCATCAACCCCGGCATCAACAGCACGAGAAACCTCGCCCGCAACCCGCCGGCGGCCCGCCCGCCCCCGTGAAGCGGCCCGTGGAAGATACCGACTCCGGCTCCCTGCGCCCGCCCTCCACCCCCGTCGAACCCACCAACGACGAACTCCCCGAGGACCGCCGCACCGCCAACCAGCGCGACCGCATCGTCACCTCCATCAACATTGCCAAACTCCAGGCGATGAGCATGACCGACCTCAATAACATGGCCCGCGAGCTCGGTGTCGAGAACTTCGGCACCATGCGCAAGCACGAAGTCATTTTCCACATCCTCCAGAAGAACGCCGAACGCGCCGGTGTCCTCTTCTCCGAAGGCGTCCTCGAAGTCCTCCCCGAAGGCTTCGGATTCCTCCGCTCCCAGAGCTTTAACTACCTGCCCTGCCCGGAAGACATCTACATCTCCCCCTCCCAGATCCGCCGCTTTGACCTCCAGACCGGCAACCTCATCGCCGGCCAGATCCGGCCGCCCAAGGAAAAAGAGAAATTCTTCGCCCTCCTCAAGGTCGAAGCCGTCGATGGCGAGGAACCCGACAAGGCCAAGGACAAAACCCATTTCGAGAACCTCACGCCCCTGTTCCCCAACAAACGCTTCATCCTCGAGACCAACCCCGAGGAACTGAGCACCCGCGTCCTCGACCTCGTCTGCCCCATCGGCAAAGGCACCCGCGGCCTCATCGTCGCCCCGCCCCGCACCGGCAAAACCGTCATGATGCAGAAGATCGCCAACGCGATCCTCAAAAACAATCCCGAGACCTACCTCTTCATCCTCCTCATCGATGAACGCCCCGAGGAAGTCACCGACATGGAGCGCAGTTGCAAAGGCGCCGAAGTCATCTCCTCCACCTTCGACGAACCCCCGGAGCGGCACGTCCAGGTCGCCGAAATGGTCATCGAAAAAGCCAAGCGCATGATCGAGCACAAACGCGACGTCGTCATCCTGCTCGACTCCATCACCCGCCTCGCCCGCGCCTACAACACCGTCCAGCCCCATTCCGGCAAAATCCTCTCCGGCGGTGTGGATGCCAATGCCCTGCACAAACCCAAGCGCTTCTTCGGCGCCGCCCGTAACATCGAAGAAGGCGGTTCCCTCACCATCATGGCCACCGCCCTCGTCGACACCGGCTCCCGCATGGATGAAGTCATCTTCGAAGAATTCAAAGGCACCGGCAACATGGAAGTCCACCTCGACCGCGCCCTCGTCGACCGCCGCATCTTCCCCTCCATCAACATCGAACGTTCCGGCACCCGCAAAGAAGAACTTCTCTACCATCCGGATGAAGCCAGCCGCGTCGTTATCTTGCGCCGCGCCCTCACCGGCGTACCGCCCGTGGAAGCCATGGACCTGCTCCTTGGCAAACTGAAAAAGACCCGCAGCAACATCGAATTCCTCCTCGGCATGGGCGGCGTCTGACCCAGATAATGGGTGGGTGGACCGTCGCCACCAGCATACCTTAGGCCCGCAACACCCAAATCACCCCGTAAAATCGGACGTTGCTTCAAAAGCTAACATGTTTCTGACGTCTTTCTGGTCGTGCAGGACGTAAATCAATTTGTCGACACATAGGCTCCGGCAAACAGACCCGACCAGCCGGCCTCGCGGCTGAACATTGCCGGCTTGATGTTGCCGAGGCTTGTTCCGCCCGCCATCTGATGTTTGACAAATGTTTCACACCCATCCTTCGTGATGGCAAACAAACGAACTGGCAGCAGTTGCCCCATGTCGCGGCTGTATGCATAGTGCGGATTGCGGCGCAAAGCTCCGTCCAATAATTCAGCCAGCCGGCCCGGCAAACGGCCTTCAATATAGAGGGTGTAGCAGTGACCCGCCGCGTCTTCGTCCGGTGCCAGCAGCACAAAACTGGGGGCCAAATTCAGTATCTCCATCAGCCCCTGGATGACATCGCTGACAAATGCTTCCGACAGTTTTTCTCCAAATAAATCGGACACATTGCCGGTCCTGCTCAGAAAACGCAACGATGGGGTCCGGCCGCTGAAGCCCGTCACCTGAACTCGGTCTTGCAGTTGGTAACGCCAGAGTCCTCCAGCCGTCGTCACCACGACTTCGTAGATTTGCCCCTCGCATAGTTCATGGACAAGTTGAATCGCACCGGCGGAGTTGGTGAACTCAAAAAAGTGCGACTGCACGGCGGCGGGCCAAAGGCCTTCGAAGGGGATCGTGACAAACGCTTCGGTGGCCAGCAAACCTTTGGGTTGCAAAATTGTATTGGGAAAAGTTTTTTTCAGACCGGCGGCGGCCAATGCGGCCGCGCCATCATGCCAGCAGCTGATCAATTTCAAGTGCGGCCAGATGGTTTCCGGTTTCAGCGGATCCGCAGCCTGCAATTCCTCCGCCCGCTGTGGCAGCGAACGAAATTTCAATGCCGCCCGAACCGAGGGCGGCAGCGCCTCATTATGCTGGCACCGGCCGTTGCGAATATCCGCCAAAAGCTCCTGCCAATTTGCAGAAAGTGTCGTGAGCAACAATGACAAAAATGAAGGGTGCCATACGGAGACCAGCCGCAAATCGCGCTGCCGCAGCAGGCAGAGCAAGGTGACATATCGAAATACGCTGATGTCCTTGATGAAACGCAAGGCATCGGGCACGGCCATGACTGCGCTTGCCAGCCGCTGGCGTGTGCCGCCGAGATACGCAGTGTCGGCGTCGAACCCAATGGGTACGGCCGAACCTTCCCGGTCCGCCTCCCCCATGACCGGCGTAATCGACCAGTAAGCCGGGCCGCCGCCGATCCCGGGCGACTGACCCAACAAATCGATCAGCCACGGACCAATGGCGGCATTGAACTCCCGTTGCAAACCTTTGGTGAATGGAATTAGCTTCCGTGCCCCGGATGAGCCGCTGGTGGGAACCAGCCGGGTCACGGGCTCGGAAGTTAACAGATTTGATTCGCCCCGTTTAATGCGTTCAATCCAAGGTTCCAAGTCCTCGTAGACCGTCAACGGCACGCGTTTGGAAAAATCATCGTAACTGTACAGCGAGCCAAAATCATGCGCCCGCCCAAAAGTTGTTTGCGCATTCAGCTCCAAATAAGCTTTCAAAAGCCGGCGTTGGGCGGCTTCGGGCCGCTGCAATGCCTGACGAAACCGAACATATGACGGCAGATTCGTCGCGGACCAGAGCGAATTAGCGATGGTCGCCGGGAGATTCACAAAATTGCGGTTGGGTCATGCGACGACCGGCGGCCGTCAGGTTTTCCGGACAGAGTTCCGTCAGGCAAACAAACTCGTCGCCCTCGACGTGACGGGGATTGTTCCTGATGAAAAAGGCCACGTGCGGATCTGCGGTCCGCCCGGCCGGGATCGCCTTCAACCCGCCGGCCAGCCGTTGCGGATGGTGAAAGCGCACAATTCCGGAACCCGGATCGTATTGTCCGCCGAAGCGTTCGGTCGCCAGTTGATTTCGCAACTGCTTGATGTCGTCCGGCATGGGCGCGTCGTGGCGTGGGAAGAAATTGCGCCAGAAAACCGGGAGAAAGCGATACGTTCGAAAGCCCGACGTCAGCAGCAGCCAATAATACTTTCCGCGCGGATAACGCTCCCGCAGTTGATTGACCGCCGTGATCCAGCCGCGTGGCAGCGCCGTCGTGCCCCACGCCTCCGGCGCCACAATGGTGTCCCCAGAGTACACCACGCTTACCGGTTCGCCGGCGAATGCGGTCTCGTAGACCAGCAGCGTCGAGAAGCCGGCCAGTCGGGTCTCCTGCCATATGAGCACCACCCAATTTTTCTCGGCCAGGTCGTGGTCAAACTGCGCTCGCGTCACCCCGTCAAAGTGGTCGGAGAGCAAATGATACATTTCCTCGGTTTGCACCGGCGTCAGCTCGTCGCGTCGCACAATCACAAATGAATTGTTGGTCGTGGTCTTCACAGGCCGGCCGCCTCCGGGCCCAGGTAACGTTGGTCCAGCTCGCGGGCCGCACCGCCCAATTCCGGCCAGCGCACGACATAAATCCGGCTGCGGTATTCGCGGCGCCGGAACCGGCGGCGCAGCATGGTGAGGCGCGGGTCGTTGGCCGCCAGGCCCAACGTGAGAAATTCGATTCCCCGTTCCGACGCGCGCGCGCCGGCCTTCACCACCAGTTCCGCCAGCGCGTCCGGCTCATTCGGGGCCAGCATGAACGGTGAGAGAAACGCATGCGCCAGTGTTGAACCGGCGGCCGGCAAACGCGTGGTGCCGATGAGGCGTGATGCCAAGTTTATCGCCGGCCGGGCTCTCGCCAGCCAGGGGGCATAGCTGTGGATCTTCGTTTGTTTGAATGCCCGCTGATCCCAAAGTGCGCCGCCGGCCTTGATCCGTCCCCCGGCCCGCACAATGCAAAAGTCGGCCGCTTTCAAGTTGAGGGCCTGAAGCATGAGCAACTCCTGATCCGACCAGCACGCGGCCAGCTGATGCTCGCGACCATGTTCGTTCAAGCAATCCAGTATATCACTGAAATCTAAAACCTCATCCGCTGGTGCGGTGCGGCGGGGAACCCGGCCCGCCACCGGGATCAGCACGGTCACGTAGTCACCAATGAATTCGTAGGCCGGCAGGCCCGGCAGGCCCCGCTCCAAAAACGTCCGGGCCGGAACATTGTCGGCGGCGATGCTGGTGAAATAAAAGTCAGCCGGCCGGTCTGCCTGCAGTTCCTGGAAAAATTGGTATCCCCGCCGCAATATGTCAAAGCGCCCGGCCACGCTCTGGTCCAGACGCAGCCCGCCAAGATAGCCCACCCGACGCGGCTGCCCGTTCACAAACCTTTCCCGAATCGTGCAGCTGCCCACGCAGATCACGCGGCCACCGGCCCGGGCGACAATCGTTTGTTTCTCCGTCCCCAACCCATCTGCCTCCGCAAAAAAATCCGGCTCCCGTTCCATGGTGATGGCAATCCGGCCGGCCATTGGATTTTCGCGCAACAGACGGCGAATGTCCGCATTATCCTCCTGGACTGCGGACGCAAAGGCGACGTCGCCGGCCCGGGCGGATGTCAGTTCGCGGTAAGCAGTTGTCCCTGCCATGATTTATCTCCTAGTGGGTAATGGTCCCGCAGGCTGACATCATTACGATGCAGCCCGTTGATCAAATAAAAATTTCGCCACATGAACCAATTGCTGCGGTTCACGCGGGCCAACCCGCGTTGGGCGATGCTGGGCCACGAATAAAACTCGCGGCGGGCGGCCAGACAATTTTGTTGCAACAGCTCGGGCGACATGCCGCGCGGTTGAAAGGGGATCCGGTTATAGCTGTAACGATCATCCAGCCACCAGCGCTCGTACAACAACCGGCCTTCATCCTGGAGCCGTTGGTAAAGCGGCGTTCCGGGAAACGGCGTGAGATGATTGAATGCGGCGATGTACAGCGAATGCTCCCTCGCGAACGCCACCGTCTCGGCAAAACTCTCCGTGGTGTCGCGATCATAGCCAAAAATAAACGTGCCATAGACCCGGACCTTATGCTTGCGCAGATTACCGAGCGCCTTTTCAAACCCGCCGCGCATCGCGTTGAAGGATTTGTTCATGTCCTTGAGATTCGCCGGATTCAAACTCTCAAAACCGATGAGCACCCCCTGGCAGCCGCTGCGCACCAGCAGCTCCAAAAAGTCTTCATCATGGGCGGCGTTGATGCTCGCCTGGCTCACCCACCGGATCTTTAGCGGGATCAGCGCGCGGAAAAATTCTTTGGCTTGTTCGAGGTTCGAGGTGATGTTGTCATCCACGAAAAAAAATATTTTACGATCCGCCCGCAGCGCTTTGAGCTCCGCCAAGATGTCGTCCACCGGTCGGCGGGTTTGGGTGGAATTAAACACCGTCTGAACGGCACAAAAATCGCATTTGAAATGGCAGCCCCGGCCGGCCTCAATCAGGCCGATGGGCAAATACCGCTTACCCCGAAAAATGGTCCGGTCGGGCTTCAATCCGCCGAGGGACGGCCGCCCCGTTTGCCGGTAATACTTTTCCAGCCGGCCATGGCGCGCATCGTCGATCACCCGGGGCCAGAGCTGCTCGGCTTCCCCGCACACGACCGCTTCGGCATGGCCCGCCACTTCGTCCGGACACAAGGTGGCATGAAACCCGCCCATCACCACCGGCACGTTGCGCCGCCGGTATTCCGAGGCGATTTGATAGGCCCGTTTCGCCGTATAAGTCTCCACACTGATGGCCACCAGATCCGTTTTCTCGTCATGAGGAATGGCCTCCATGCGGTCGTCGTAAAAACGCACTTCCACCTCCTTCGGCGTCAGTCCCGCCAGCGTGGCCGCCGGCAATGATTCCATCTGCCAGGTGCGGATATAGGACTGTCCCGGCTTTCGGCCAATACACGGATGGATGATGGTCAGCTTCATCGCGGATTCAGGGCCGCGACCGGCGCCGGTGATATTACCGGCTGCGCCTGGGTGCGCCCAATGATCCAGTCACAATTATAAAACCGGCTCAGATTATGGGCGTAAAACCGGTAACCCAGATTGGTGCCCAGTTTTACCGGCCACGGTGCCGGTGAATGGCTGATCCGGCGCACAATGGAGCGGAGGCTGTAGGCGTGCTTCCAGGCGGTTTCAATTCCCTGTTGCAGCTCTTGAATGCTTAATTTGGCCGGGCGGAAGACGACATGCTGGCCGTCGTATAGCGACCAGTCCTTGGTCAGGATGCGGTTTTCCGCTAGCAACCGCTGGTAGAGCACCGTGTTCGGAAATGGCGTGACGATGGCAAACCGTGGCAGATCAATCTTCGCCTGCACCGCGAATTCCGCCGTCTTCAAGAATACATCCGGCTCATCCTGATCCAGGCCAAACACAAAACAACCCTGCAACGCAATGCCATGTGCATGAAGGCGTTCGACCACCTTGACGAATTTTTCCGACGAATTGAAACCCTTGCGGATTTCCTTGAGGTTTTGTGGGGATATGGATTCCAAGCCCATCAACAATCCCCGGCAACCGCTGCGCGCCGCCAGCTCCAGCAGTTCCGGGTCATCGGCCAGCAATACCGTGGCCAGGCCATACCATTGCAGTTTCAAGGGGATTAAAGCGGCGAACAGGCGCAGGGCATAACCCCGGTCCGCCACCAGGTTCAAATCCACAAAAATCAGCTTTCGCGCGCCGTGCTGACGGATGTCAGCCACCACGTCTTCAACCGGTTTTTGCAACGGCTTGCGTCCCCAGGCCGTCGGCACGACACAAAAGTCGCAGCTGTGGACGCAGCCCCGGGTCGCCTCAAAGACATTGTTGGTCAGAAACCGGTGGCTGGGCAAAAGCTCGCGGCGCGGAAACGGGCGGTTGGCCAGTTCCAGGCCGGGGGACTGCGTATAACGCGGCTGGAGCCGGTGATTCGCAAAGTCACGGAGCAGTTGCGGCCAGGTGTCTTCCGCATAGCCGGTGACAATCGCGTCGGCATGGGGTTGCGCATCCTCGGGGATCAACGTCACATGCGGGCCGCCCAGCACCACGGTGATGCCGCGCCGGCGGAAATCGTCCGCCAGCTCATAGGCACGGATCGCCGTGCCGGTGATCACGGTCAGCCCGACCAGGTCGGCGTTGAGATCGGCCGGCACATCCGCAATGCCTTCATCGATCAGTTGCAGTTCCACCGGCAGCTCCGGTGGAATCAGCGCTGCCAAGGTGGTCAGGGTCAGCGGTTGGTAGCGCAATGATTTTTTCCAGATGCCGCCGCGATGCCGGTACAGCGGCCCTTTCGGGGAAACCAAAACTATTTTAAGTTTTCGGCCTGACATGATGTTTTCGCGCTAATTATTTACCGTCAAGGTATAGAACTTATCGCCCGGGACTTCAAGGGCAATGGTGGAAATCGAACGTTGAAAATTTTGTTGCCGCCAAAATTTTTTCAATGTCGCCCGCCCCGGTTTGGCATTGTTTGGTTTTTTGCTTGGGTTAATATTGACCCCAATGCGGACGCACGTTCCATACGCTCAGAAGGAATGCCGGCAACCTCCTCGCTGGCGGAAATTTCTGTTCGCGGTCATGCCTCTGCGTTTTGCGTCTGACTGGCGTTCCTTGTTTTTTCTGACGTTGTTGGGAATTCTGTTGGTCGTTCAATGGACTGGCTGGTGGCGCCACTGGTGGCTGCTCTTAATATCCTGTGTCCTGGCATTCATCGCCTGCATCATCAAGCACAATCATATCCATTGCCGCACCTTTGCGAAGCGTCGTTGGAATCGGGGTCTCGAATATTATTTGGGTTTCTGCACGGGACAATCCACGGCGGCCATCATTCCCGTCCACAACGAGCGCCATCACGCCCAAAATCACACGGCGGCGGATTTTGTCCGGAGCACCCTGGTCAGTTTTCGCCGGAACTGGCTGAACTTGCTGGTCTTCCCGTTCGTCGTCGTCCGGCTGGTCTATGGCAATAAATCCGCCGACTTCCTCCGTTGGCGCCGGGAGAAACCCGCGTTGTATCGCCGGGTTCGCCGGGAACGGGTGGTGGTGCTGGGCTTCATCGCCGGGATGCTGCTGTGGGACTGGCGGTCCACGTTGTTGTATTTTGGCGTGCCCTTGCTTTTCGGCCAATGGGGGATTGTCACCATCAATCTGCTGCAACATCAGCATTGTGATCACGATTCCGCTTATGACCATTCGCGCAATGTCACCGGCGGTTTTATCAACTGGCTGTTCCTCAACAACGGGCTGCACACCGCCCACCATTTGCGGCCGGCGCTGCACTGGAGCCGGCTCCCGGAATTTCACCGGGCACAAGTTGAACCAAGGATGCACCCCGGGTTGAACCACCGCTCCTTGTTTACCTGTATTTTGAAACAATTTTTCATCCCGGCGGAGAAACCAAAAACATGAACGCTCAACCCCTGTCCATCCCCGCCGGTCCGGAAGCATTGTCCGGGACCATTGATTTCTCCCGCCCTTTCATCCCGGAAGAATTGACGGCGTTCTATCGCACCGCGGCTTATGCCACCCTCACTCCGCCGCAGCGGCTGCGCTACAACCAGTTGTATGCGCTCTATTTCAATGAACAAACCATTTTCTTTGAGCAAAGCCTCGCGCGCAATGTGCTCGGCCATTTTATCGCGCAAAATCTGCCCGAAGACCTGAAGGCCGGGCTGCGCCAGTTTATTGAGGAGGAGGAACAGCACACCCGCATGTTTCGCCGGCTCAACCAGCAATGCGCGTCGGAAATTTATGGCCGGGCGGATTATTATTTCATCCAGGTGCCGCCGGTTGCCGGGAAAATGCTCGATGCCATTTCCCGCCGGCCGCAATGGTTTCCTTTTCTCCTCTGGTTCATGCATTTGCAGGAGGAACGCGCCCTGTTCTTCGGGCGGACCTTCATGAAGTTTGCCGACCTGCTGGAACCTCAATTTGTGGCGGCGCAACGAAAGCATCTCGCGGATGAGATCGGCCATGTGCGCTGGGATGAGGCTTTGCTGGACCGGGTCTGGTCCGGGACCAACCCCCTGCTGCGGCGGGTCAATATCCGGATCTTTGCCTGGATGATGGGTGAATATTTCACCAAACCAAAGCGGGCGGCGCTACGGGTGCTCGCCGCTTGGGTCAATGAATTCCCCGCGCTCCAGCCGCAATACGCGGAATTTTCCAGCCAGCTCCGCGCCCTGGGCAGCGATCCGGCCTTTCGCCATTCCTTGTACTGCCCGGAAAACGTACCCCTGACCTTCAAACGATTTGACCAATTTCCGGAATTTGGTTCGTTGACCAGGGTCATCCCTGGTTATCTTCCCGGAGGCAATTCATGACCCCGCCACAATATCCCATTCCCGGCCGGCTCAACCTCTTCCTGGCGCTGCTCGTCGCGGTGGTCTGCACCGTGTTGCTTCGGGCTTCCGGCCTGGTCCAGAGCTGGTGGGCCCTGGCCTTGCTCGCGGTCATCTACGGCCTGGTCATGAACACCGGTTACGCCCTTTGCCACGAGGCTGAGCATGACATCTTCCACCCCCGCCCGGCCATTAATGACCTCGCCGGCACCATCGTCACGTTGTACTTTCCAGCGTCATTTCAGCTTCGCCGGCAGGGCCACCTCGGCCATCACCTGCGCAATCGCACCGATGACGAGGCCTTCGACCTTTATTTTGAAGGCGAAAACCCGGTCTGGAAATACCTTCAGTTCTACGGGATTCTCACCGGGTTTTTTTGGCTGACCATCGTCATCAGCAATTTTATTGCCGTGATCAATCCCCGCTGGCTGGCGCTGAAAACCGGTCTCGACCGCCCGACCGCCGCCTTGCAGGAGACGCTTAATCCCAAATATTTCCGGCTGATTCAGTTGGAGGCGGCGCTCGTCTTTTTGCTCCATGGGACCATGATCTGGTATTTTAAAATCCCCGTGCTCCATTATTTAGTGGTTCTGTTCGGCTTCGGCTTCCTCTGGTCCACCCTCCAATATATCCATCACTACGGCACGCCGCGCGATGTCCAAAGCGGTGCCTGGAATGTGCGGACCTGGCGCGTTTTTGACCTGATCTGGCTGAACCATCACTGGCACCTCAATCATCATTTGTCACCCACCGTGCCCTGGATTTATTTGCCCAAAATCCACACTGATTTCCAGGCTGACCACACCCGCCCCATCCCTTTCTGGAAGGCGTATTTTCAACAATGGCGCGGCCCCCGCTTCACCCGTGAACGACTCAATAATCGTCATGCCGGCAAATTTGTCAGATGATCCGGCGGCCAGCCTGAAGGCGGTCAAAGCCGCCATGATCCCAACGGAAGTCCGCTGGCGCGGACGGCTGTTGATGCTGGGGCTGAATTTTCTGCCGCTGCTTCACGTGCTTTTTTTGGCGGCCTTGCTGTTGCTGCCGCCCGCGGGCTGGCCGGCACGGATTGGCTTCCTGCTCGCCGCCCTTTACCTGTTGCCGCCGATTTTGGCGCGCTTGATTTTGGCGCTGATCCCCATCCCCCAAGGCCGCCTCGCCTTGGGCGGCCGGGCATTTTTCGCCTGGTGGGCTTTGTTCCAGCTGCAGATCATTTTCTGCCGGTTGCCGGCCTTGGAGGAGCTATTGCGCCTGATTCCCGGCGTGTATTCGCTGTGGCTGCGGTTGTGGGGGGCGCGCATCGGCCGGCTCACCTACTGGTCGCCCGGCCTGGTTATCACCGACCGCTCATTCCTTAATATTGGCGACGACGTGGTGTTTGGCGCGGGCGTCCGCTTGAATGCCCACGTTTTGGCCCGGACCGGCGATGGCCGGATGGAGTTGCTGCTGGCGGAGCTCAAAATCGGGGATCGGTCGGTGGTGGGCGGTTATTCCCTGGTGACCGCCGGCACGGAAATTTCGCCGGACGAAGTCACCATGGCCTGCCAGTTGTTGCCGCCGTTTTCGTTGTGGAAAGCGGGCCGCCGCCTCAAACGTTCCGCTGACTTTGAATACCCCACAGAATAACCTTCCGCCGTCGATCATCGGCCGCCTGCGATCGGAGCTGGGTTTGAAGCTCATTCTGCTGGCGTTGCTGAATCTTTGGGTTTATGTGCCGTATCTCTATCTGCAGCAGCACCATTTCTTTCCGGCCACGAACCTGCCGGCCGGCTTCATCGACCGCCTGATTCCATTTTCGGACCAAATGGTCTGGCCTTACCTCTCCATTTATCTGCTCATGCCGGTGGGCCCGTTTCTAATGACTAACCGCCGCCGGCTCCTTCAGTACGCGGCTGGAATTGTTCTCATCAGCCTGTTTGCCGACCTGATATTTCTATTCTGGCCGACGACCTGCCCGCGTTCCGCCCTTCCGTCGGCCAATGCCGCCTATCAAACGCTGACCAGAATTGATAATTCATTTCATGCCTGCCCGTCGCTACATGCCGCCTTTGCGATTTATTCGGCGCTGTGCGGCAGCTTGGTATTGGGTGAATTTCGCGGTGGCCGCCTTTGGCAGACCGGCGTCTGGCTTTGGGCTTTGTTGATTTTATACGCCACCCTGGCGACCAAACAGCATGTTCTGGTTGATATTGCTGCCGGCAGCGCGCTTGGGTTCGGCATTTACGGATGTGTGTTTGATGTGCGGATTTCCATTTTCAAACGAAAATCATTGGCGCATGCTGTTGTCGGCGACCAGTCAACCAATCTATGAAAACCTACCAGGCGCTCATCCTCGCCGCCGCCATTTTTTGCGGCTGGAACACCGTCACCTATGCCGACGATGATGCTGATCGCGCCGCCTTGCGCCAGATCCGAACGAATTACGAGACGGCGGTAAATTCCGGTGACCTGTCGAAAATTAAAGCTGATTTGGGCGCGGAACTGACCGGCGTGATGGTGACCGGCAAACCGGTTGCAGGCTACGACGGGCTGGTGGCGTATTGGCGGGAGATTCAGAACCTCATTGGCACCGGCGGAAGCTATCATGTGACCGTGAATGTGGATAAAACCGATCTATTCGGCGATGTGGCGGTTTCGCACGGAACGACCGCCGAATCCGTCCGCCTGGCCAGCGGCAAGGAACTGGATTTTGGAGCTTACTGGACATCGGTCTGCCACAAAGAAGGTGAAAACTGGAAGGTTGTCCGGGTGCAGGCCACCATGGATCCCATTGACAATGTTTTTGTCTCCCTGCAATTGACCCGGGCGAAACTGATCTACGGCGGCACTGGATTTATCGCCGGAGCATTATTAGTTTTGGCGGTCCGTTCCTTCCGCGGCCGGACTCGTGACCCGAAAACCTGACCTCAGACCTCCGGGAATTCAACCATTCCCTCTGTCTCCTTTTAAAATTTCGGCATTTCAACATTTCAAACACCCATCCTGAAATCCTGTAAAGCCTGCCTGTCCTCCGTAGCCTCATGGCTTCAGCAGAGGAGGATGTCCCAATTTCTGCTTTTCCGCCGGCCCTTTTTTTGAATTTTGGAATTTTAGTATTTTAGCATTTTAAAAGACCTCCGCCCTCTGGGTTTCGGGTCCCTTCGTATCTTCGTGCCTTCATGTGAACCCATGCCACCCCCCGCCCCCTCACTGCGGCACCACCGGTGCCGTCAAACGGAAGAACCGCGTGCTCTCCGGGAAATTAGTGACCACCAACAACTCACTGTTGGTCGGAAACGGCGTGATCGGTACGTTGGCCCACGCATTGGTGGCCGTCAGATTCGTGCTGGATTGCAGGTTGTACGCCAGATAGACATCCGGCCAGCTCAGCTCGCTGACGCGGTTTGAAAGCTGGAGGGCGAGCACTGGGCTGCCGTTGGGGTTCACAAATTGATAGGCCGCACTGACCGTCACCCCGCGGTTTTGCAACGTGGTGACCACATTTGACGCCGCCGAGTTCGCGGCCAGCAAGAGCTGATTGACGTCGAGATCCACTTGCGTCAACCCGCCCAAGGGCGGCAGCACCGACAAGGTGGAGATTGAATTACCCCGTAAGTCCAGCGTGGCCAGACTGGTCATGCCCGCCAGGAAGGACAAATCGCTGATGTGATTCATCGATGCCTCCAGATAGGTCAGATGCGTGGCCCCTGCCAGGCTGGCGAGGTTGGTGATCCCGCAGCCCGTCAGCAACAACTTCGTCAGATTCGGCAGCGAAGCCAGCGGGGAGAAACTCACAATCGAGTCGCCGGACAAGTCCAACGTCTGCAATCCGGTCAGTGCCGCCAGCGGTTGCAGGTTGGTGATCGTGCTGTCCGCCAGATTCAACGTCTGGAGCTGGGTCAGGCTGGCGAGCGGGGCATAATTGCCCGCCTGGCAGCCCAACAAATCGAGCGAGGTTAATTGCCCCAGGCCGGTCAGAAAACTGAGCCCCGCGAGCGGATCCTTCCCCAGATCCAGGCTCGTGAGATTCGTCAAACCCGTCAGCGGCGAACCGTCACTGATGCTGTTATACGAAAGATCCAGCGTCTGCATGGCGCCCAGGCTCCCGGCGAACGCCACGCTTGTCAAATGATTGGCCCCCAGATAGAGCTGGGTGAGATTCGTCAAACCCGCCAAAGCGGTGGCGCTGCCGATCTGATTCCCGTTCAACACCAGATATTTCAGCCCTGTCAGGTTTTGCAGCGGCGAAAGCTGCGTGATGGCATTGTTCCCCAGGAACAGATAGTTCAGCCGCTGGGCGTATTGCAGGCCCGTCAAATCTGTGATCCCCAGGCCAGAGGCGTTCAATTGCGTCAGGCCCAGCAGATCATAGTAAGTCAGCGTGCCGTTGGGCTTGTTCAGCCCGGCGCAGACCGCCGCCTGCAACGCCGCGCTGTTAAACGTGACCAGTTGCGCCGGCACCACCATCACGACCACGTTGGTGGTGGTGGTCAAACCCGAATTGCCCGTGGCCGTCAGGGTGATCGTGCAGGTGCCCGTCTGGCCCGCCGCCGGCGTGACGGTTAGCGTGTGATACAAATTATTGGTCAGGCTCAGGACCAGACCCGCGTTTGGGAGGAGCGTCGTATTGGTGCTGGCCACCGTCACCCTCAACTGGCCGGCCGGCGTGAAGGAATCCGAGACGATGAATGGCAGGGCGGCGTTCGAACCGGTGACCACGGGCAGGCTCTGGATGCCGGTGAAAGCCGGGGCCCCTGCCTGCGGCACATAAATGACATTCGTGATGGCCGCCTGCAAATTGGTCAGGTACGCAAATGCTGGCGTGTTGGAGCTCAGATTCAGCAAATTCCCGGCCACATTAAGGTAGGCCAGGCCGGGCAGATTCACCAGGGGCGAAAGGTTGGTCAGCAGATTGCCTTGCAAATCCAAAGTGACCAGATTCGTCAGTCCCGCCAGCGGGGTCAGGTCGCCCGCCTGCGTGTTGTTGATGGTCAAATTCTTGAGTTGCGTCATGCCCTGGAGAAAACCGAGGTTCGTGATCGTGCCGCCCGACAACGCCAGGCTGAACAGGCGCGGGAACTGGTTTACGGCGGTGTAGTTGCTCAACGTATTGCCCCGCAGGTCCAGTGCGCCCAGATTGGTCATCTCCGCCAGCGGCAGGAAGTCCGTGAGACCATTGTTGGCCAGCACCAGATTGTTCAAGTTCGTCAACCCCGCCAGCGGCGTGATATTGGTGATCGCATTGCCATTGAGGTACAATGTCGTCAGATTGCCGGCCGAGCCCAGCCCCGTCAGGTCCACAATGTTCGTATACGAGGCGTTAAGAAAGTGAAATGACTTCAAATCCACCACCGTCAAGGCGCCGGTCGGCTTGTTCACCACCCCCCGGATCACTGCCTGGAGATTCGTGTCCGGCACCGTGACCGTCGCCGGCGGCGCAATCGTCACCGTGATGTTTGAGCTGACCGTCAGCCCGGCCAGGTCCGTGACGTTGATCGCGATCGTGGCCGTCCCGGAGGCGCCCGCGGACGGAACCACCGTGAGGGTATACGGATTGCTGCCCGCCAGCGCCACGCCGGAGTTCGGAACCAATCCCGTGCTCAGCGAAGCCGCCGAGGCCGCCAACTGGCTGGCCGGCGTATAGGTGTCCGTGGCCGAAAACGTGAATCCGCCGTTGTCACCCGCCAAAACCGACAAGTTTTGCAGGCCCGCCAGCACCGGCGGCTGGTCCTGGTTCGTATACTGCACCCCGGCCCCGTGATTCTGTAAATTGGTGACCGTCACCAGCGTGGTCCCGCCCGCCGCCAGATTAAGCAGATTCCCGTTCACATTCGCGGTGGCCAGCACCGGCAGATTGGTCAACCCCGTCACGTTCGTCAGTTCGTTGCCCGTCAAACTGACCAACGACAGATTCGTCAGGCCCGTCAGCGGCATGAGGCTGCTGATCTGGCTGTTGTTCGCATAAAATGTCTGCAACCCCGTCAAGCCGGCTACCGAAGTCAGATTGCTGATCGCATCCCCGTTCAGATACAAACCAGTGAGGCTTTTGAAGCCCGTGAACGCAACCCCGCCCAGCGGGTTGCTGCTCAAATCCAGGGTGATCAGGTTCGTCAACCCACCGATCGGCGTCATCGTGGTGATATTATTGTGATCCACATACAAATATTGCAGACCCGTCAGCCCCGCCAGCGGCGACAGGTCGGTGATGTTATTCCCCCCCAAATTTAAACTGGTTAGATTCACCGCATACTGCAGGCCGTTCAGATTGGTGATGCTCAGCCCGTTGGCGTTCAGCGCGGTCAGGCCCGCCAGATCCGCCGTCGTCAATCCCCCCGTCAGCTTGTTCAACGCCAGCCGCACTGCGGCCTCCAGGCTGGGATCCGTAAAGGTCACCGGCTGCGGCATCGTCACGCTCACGCTCACGGAGGACGTCGCGCTCAATCCCGCCCCATCCACCGCCACCAGTGTGATCACCGTCGTGCCGCTCTGATTGGCTGGCGGCGCCACTGTCAGCGTGAAGACCTTGTTGGTGACGAGAAACGCAAACAACGGATTCGGGATCAGGGACGGGTTCTGGCTCGTGGCGCTCGTCAATAACTGACCGCCCGGTGTCAAATCGTCCGTCACCACCACCGGCACTGCGGAAGTCAGGCCGGCAAAAACCGTGAAATTGGTGAGCGGCCCAAACCCCGACGGCTGGTCTTGCGGCAGGTAATTCACCGTCACATTGTACGCCTGCAAATTCGTGACCATATTCATCGCCGCCGAACTGGCATTGGTGTTCAGCAGATTAAGCTGCACATCCAATGCCCACAGCCGGGTCAGGCCGCTTAGCGGGCTCAGGCTCGTCAGCAGGTTGCCATCAACGGCCAACAACGTGAGATTGGTCAGACCCGCCAGCGGTGCCAGGTTGGTGATCAGATTGTCGCTGACCAGCAATTGCGTCAGCCCCGTGAGCCCCTGCAAGGGTGCCAGATTGGTGATCGCGTCCCCCACCAGATCCAGGCTCGTCAAATTCGTCGCATATTCCAGCCCCTCCAGATTCGTGATGTTCGTGGCCGTGGCCACCAGATTGGTCAGCGCATCCAGGTTGACGGTCGTCAATGGCGCGGCCGGTGCATTCACCACCGTCCGGATCGCGGCGGCCAGCACCGGGTCGGACACCGTTACCGTCGCCGGCACCGTCACCGTCACCGGCAGATTCGTCGTCGTAGTCAGGCCGGCATTGTCCGTCAAGCTCAACGTGATGCTCGTCGTGCCGGACTGTCCGGCGGCGGGGGTCACGTTCATCAACAGGCCGGTCGCCGTGATATACAACCCTATGCCTGCGGCCGGGATCAGCGTGGTGTTGACCGGGGTTACGTTTAACTGCAACTGGTTCGCCGGCGTCGCGCTGTCCGTGATGGCAAAGGCCAGCGAGGCCGTCGTGCCATCCGCGATTTGGAGCGGGGCCAGCCCGACAAACACCGGCGGCTGGGCCTGCGGCAGATAATTGACCGCCGCCCCGCGGTTCACCAAATTGGTGATCGCCACCAGCGGTGCCGAGCCTGGGGCCAGGCTCAACACATTGTTCGCCACATCCACAATCCCCGGGCTCGCCAGATTCGTGAGGACGCTGATGTTCGTGATCTGGTTGGCCGACAGATAAACATCCACCAGGTTCGTCAGGCCCACCACCGGCACGAGATTCGTCAGGCTGTTATGATCCAGTTTCAGAAACGTCAGCCGGCTCAGGTTCTGCACAAACGGCACCCCCGTCAGCCTTGCCTGCGACAGGCTCAAACTCGTCAAATTCAGGAAGTTCGTCACCGCCCCCGCCCCCATCAACGGATTCCCGCTCAGGTCCAGCGTGTCCAGCCGCACCGCCCCCGCCAGCGGCGTCAGGTTCGTAATCCCATTCCCCGCCAGATACACCGCCGACAAATTCGTCGCCGACTCCAGCCCGGACAGGTTGGTGATCGCGCTCCAGGGCGCGGATAACGTCGTCAGCGCCGTCAATTCCAAGGGCGTCAGCGTGCCGGTCGGCTGGTTGATCGCCGCCCGGACGACCGCCTCGAGATTGGGGTCCGGGATCAGGCTTTGAGCGCGCAGGGCCGGCCCGGCCAGGGCCAAAATCACTGCGCCGGCCAGCACCACCCTGCCAGTAAGTTTTTTAAAAAATAGTTTCATGACATCAACAAGTTGGACGTTTTCCTTTTAGAATGGGGTTGCCGTGCGGCTGATCAATTGCTGGGGAAATCAATCAAATTAATGATGATATTAATCGTTTGTGGTGCCGCCGCATTCCAGTTGGCATCTCCCGGATAGGTGAATTCAACCACCTGGTTCGTATTCTCCCACGAGGGCGAATCGTACGGGCTGCCGTCCGTAAACAGCCATCCCTTCAGGTCGTTCGTCGATACAAAGGCCGGGCCGGAGACCAAGTTCCAATTGGCGGTCCGGGTAATCACCTCATGGTAATTGCTGTCGTTTACCTGTCCTTGGGGGATAAAATACATGCCCCATTGCAGCGGCCGCGGCCTGTCCTCACAGATCTCGTACGAACAACTCGCCAGCGCCGAGTCGCCTTTGTCGACATCGACCGTCTGTTGATACCACGCCGTCGGATCAATGCAATTGCTGATGCCCGGCTGCGTCACCAAAATCGTGGCCGCCCCGGCAAAGTTGTAACCCATGGTCCAATATTCGAGCGGTCCATTGTATAGATTTCTAAAACCATCCGGATTTATCGAAACCCCGCCGCTCGTGGTGAACACCGGCGACAGCCCCACCGAGGATATTAGCATGAACCCCGAGGCCCCCCCATCTTGACCTCGGACACCGGAATATCCGGCATGGTTTGCGATTCCGTATTCACAGTGAAACTCTGGCTGACCGGCGCGGCCGCATTATACTGCGCGTTCCCGGGCTGCGTTTCATATAGCTGCACCGTGCCCGCGCCCGTCAGGGTCACCGTCCCCTTCGAAGGAACCTGCACGGTGGCAAAGTGGTTGTTGAAGTCCAGATAGCTGTAAGCACTCTGCACGCTCAGGGTCGCCGGTCCCGACACCGTGCAATTCACCGGCAGGCCGGCCGATGACTGCAACGTAAGCACGATCGGGGCGTCGCCGTAAGTGTGTTTGGGAATGGCCGGAAAATTGATCGTCTGGTCCTGTGACGGCAGAATGGTCGTCGTTTGTATGTTCGTGACCGGCGCATAGATGCCATTGCCCAGTTGCGCCGCCGCCACGGTCACTACCCCCGTCCCCGTGGGGGTCAGCCGGTAACCGCTCACCGTTGCCGGCCCCAAGACCACCCAGTTGGTGAGCGGCAAACCCGATGGCGCGGCCGACAAATATCCGCCGGGATACGACGCGGTCACCAGCGAGTTGGTGATGTTATAAGAACCCGGCTGCACTGGGTTGTAGTAATAGGTCCCCAAGCTGAAGCTGATGGCCTGCGGAACGCCGGTAACGGTGAAGGTCGCATCCACCGACGGGGCCGGCAGCCAGTTGGAGTCCCCGCCCTGTGTGGCATGAATCGTCACCGTCCTGGCCCCTTGGGCGATATATTGTCCCTTCTTGATCATCCCCGGCCCCTGGGTGATCTGACACGTGACCGGCAACCCCGCCGAGGAGCTCGTTGGCAGTCCCATGCTCGCGTTCGTCGTGTATAAATACAACACCGATTGCAGGCTCAGGCTGATCGTCTGCGTCCCTTGGCTGACCATAAAAGTATTCGTCACCGTTGGCGCCGCGCTATAATTGCCGTTCCCGCCCTGCGAAGCCGTCACCATCACCTGGCCGGCCCCGGTGATATAGATCCCGTACCCCGGGTTATATGGCGGCTCCAGATACTGGCTTTCATCATCCCCGTATCCCTGCTCCGCCTCCTGCTGAATATACTGCAACTCGGTATAATACTCCTGCAAGGCCGGCTGGCCGATATAGCCCGGACCGGAAATCACATTGAAAGTGACCGGCAGACCCGAGCTTGCGTTGGCCCCCAGGGTTAACGGCGCCACCCCGTTGCTCGTATTGTAACCCCCGTTGTAAAAGTTGATCGTCTGAGTTTCCAGCCCCACGGTGAACGTCTGATCCACCGCGTTCGCCGGCAAATACTCCCCGTTGCCGGGCTGCAACGCCGCCACCGTCACCGTTCCCGCCCCCTGGATCTTCAACTTGTTGCCGGAAACCGCCGCCGGACCCGAGATGATCGCATATCGCACCGGCAGCCCCGAAGACGCCGTGGCCGCCAGCGTGAACGGCGGGTTCCCGTAGGTTTGATTCGTCAACGCAGTGAACGTGATCGTCTGCGCCGTTTTCTGCGAGTTCGGAATCTGCACCACCACCGGCAGCGAGCTCGCGCATAGGCGGCTATACGTATCCGTGTAGCTGTAGGTGAGGGTATAACTCCCCAAACCCGCCACCGCCGGATGGAAATAGTTGGTTGTCACCCCCGGGCCGGAAAAACTGCCGCCCGTCGGCGCCACCCCCGTGGCCGTGAACAGGTTATAGGCCGCATCCGTCGGCAGGTTCGTCAGCCCCGCCACCGTGAACGTCGGCAGCACCGGAGCCGGCTGCGTTTGATAGGCGCCCACGTCGATATGCCCGTTGAAAACCCGTTCATACGGCGCGCCCCGCTGGTCATAGTTGGCGTGCGCCACCGGATTGCCCGCCGCAATCACCGGGCTGCCCGTCTGCGGCTGCATCGTCCACGTCGGACCGCCGTAAGGATAAAGCAGCCCCAAATTCGGGTTCAGCGGTGCGGCGACCGTGCCCACCTGATCATGATTCGTGAAGACATAAAACGCCACGTTGTTCGTCCCCACCGTGCCCGGGTAGGCATTGGGATAATTGATGATGAGCGGCGCATTCGTGCTGCCAATGAAATTATATCCGCCGCTCACCACCGTGGTGGGGGTGCCCGTATAATAGGTTGTGCCATAGTTGTTCCCAAACTCAATGAGTGTAAAACCAATGTCGTCCTCGGGCGAATAAAGGTCCGGCGAGCCGGCCAGCCCCGCATCCATCGCCACAATCGTGTTGGTCATATAATACTGCCCCCCCATCAACATCAGCCCGCCACCCTCCGCCACCGTTCCGTTGTAAACAATCGTGTCGTCATCCATCGCCACCGTGGAATTAAAGCACGCCATCCCGCCGCCCCCCCCAAATCCCAGATTGAACCCTGGCGAGTAAATCGCAATTAACGGCGTGCCGTTCGTCACCTGGTTGCCCGCAATCGTGGACTCATCCACCACCACGATCGAATTCGTCCACTGCGCCCCTGCCCCAAAACCCTCCGACGTGTTGTAGGCGATCGTGCTGTTGTAAACCCAAAAGAAACCGGAACCATAAACCCCCCCGCCCGCCCCGACCCCGCCCTGGCCGGCGGCCGCATTTCCCGCATTATTGTTCACCAGCATCGTGTTGGTATAGACCTCAAAAACATACGTGGTCACCCCGTTGCCGTTCACGCCCCCGCTCGCGTAAACGCCCCCGCCCTCACCCGACGCGTTGTTGCCATAAAACGTGTCGTTTTGATACGTCATTATCCCGCTCTGATCGCACACCCCGGCCCCATTGTCCGCATAACCAAACTGGATCTGGCACTGGCTCAACGTCAGGTAACTGCAGTTGTTCAAGATATTGCCGCCATACCCTTGAAAAATGCTGTTGTTCGTGGTGATCCCCGACCCCCATTCCATCGTCAGACCCGAAATCGTCACCACCACCGGTCCGGATAGATTCGTCGTCACCGTGAATATCCGGCTGCTCTGGTTCGCCGTCAAAGCCAAATTCAGCAGCCCCGGCCCCTGCACCTTGATGCTGTGCTGGATCACGATGTCCCCGTGCGACAGTGTGATGATCTGGCCGTTCAGGCTCGGGTCAAAGTTGACCGTGTCCCCGTCCTGCGCCCCAAGAATCGTATTGCGCAGCGTGCCGCCCCCCGAGTCGTCGGCCGCGCTCGTCACCGTCAGCGTCGCCGCCCCCGCCCGGGACGCTCCCAGCACCATCAACCCACACCCCACGCCGGCCAGCCAGTACCGGATGACATTGAAACGAGTTACATTTCGCATAAAATAGTAAAAAAACCCAAAATTGGGTAAAACCAACCGCCGGCACACCAACTGACCCAGATTACTTTTCCCTCCCTGTCAGTGTTTAATCCAAATCCACCAGTAAGGCATTTATTATAGTATTTAGGCTTATCCTCTGTATTACAACCATGTTTAACAAAACCCAAAACGTGTAACAAGCGGGTAGTGTATCAGTTTGAATTTTGATTTCCGTTTCCCGTCGGTTTGTGACAATGATGGTGCATGGCAAAGACGACAAAGAAAACCAAAAAAAAGGCGCGTCTGGATGCAAGCCAGAACGCGCTTCGTGTTGTTGAACAGGCTATTGGCGGCAAGTTGATCAATCAGACATCCTCCGCAAAAGGCAGTGGGCGCGTTTCCCCCATCCGGGGATAGGTTTTATCGACCAGCCGGTAAAACTGCTCCCATGTCACGGACGCGCGCGCCATGCCAAGCAATTCGTAAAGTCGTTGATTGAGTGCGGGATAACCGATTTCCGGGGTTAAGAATTGATAATTCCGGTGCTTCCTGCGGCCTGTTTCCGCACTCTTCGGGTTAATCCGCTTTAATTCCTCAAGCATTCCCTTCGTCAGTCGGTCATAAACAAGATCATTGGTGTAATGGCCCACAACTTGAGGCATTTTGCCATTGTTCCAAGCCCACCCCTTAAGCCTGAAAATCTCTTTATAAAGGGCAAGTGGAAATGTTTCGGTCCACTTGTACAACTCGCCATCAATGTATTTTTTGAGGATTTCAGCCAATGCCTGCCGATCTCGGATTTCTTGAAACCCGGTCGCCTCGTCCACAAGCGCAATAATTCCAACCCGAGCAAATGCGCGGACTAAAATTTCGGCTTGTTTTGCAATATGCTTTTGCTGGTGATTCAAAGCCAGAGCATTTCGCGCCTCTAATACTGCATCGCAAATTTCCGGCAAAATCGTGGCTTCGTATCCGTAGGCCATATTGCCTTGCGCCCTGAATTTTATAGCGTCTTTGATCATCTCGCGCAAGTTGTTACTGGCGAATGGGTTAATTGATTTTGTGCTCACAAAATTAGTGATTCGATCACCACCCCCTTTTGTTGCGGTTCCTGGACTCATATCAAGTGCGGCCAACACGCCAGCTTGCGTGATTACCCGCTGGCCGTTGTCCAAGACATAGCATGGTATTTCAAGTGCCCCGATTCGCAGCGGTCGATCTGGCGAACCGTGGGTGGCTTTCGGAAGTTTCTGGACTGCTGGTGACTTTTCCCATTTTGCATTGGCTGCATTGCGGGCGATTTCCGAGCGTTGTTCCGGGGTTAGCGCCGCTTTACGGGCATCACCCCCCATTGATTGAATAGATTTTTCATCACTCATGACTGCATTCTAGCACGTATAATTTAGCATGTCAAACTTTTGTTATTTTATGCTTGCTATGCTTGCTAAGCAAGCATACACTGTAGCCATGAATAAGGCATCAACCGAAAAACGCGCTCAAATCCTTGCCTGCCTGGCCGAAGGCAATTCCATCCGCGCCACGTCACGTTTAACGGGTGTGGCCATAAACACGGTGATTAAGCTGCTATGTGATGCCGGGAAAGCCTGCTCTGAGTATCAGGACAAGATTTTTGTGAACCTCCCATGCAAGCGGCTGCAATTGGATGAAATTTGGTCGTTTGTTTACGCCAAAGACAAAAACATTCCCGAAGACATGCGCGGGCAAAACGGTGTTGGAAGCGTCTGGACTTGGACGGCGCTTTGCCCTGATACGAAATTAATCCCTTGCTGGTTCGTGGGAAGCCGTGACGCGGGCGCTGCTTACCATTTTGTGCATGATTTGGCCGGGAGGCTGGCAAACCGTGTGCAACTGACCAGCGATGGCCACAAACCCTATCTGAGCGCCATAGAAGATGCCTTTGGCGCGGATGTTGATTACGCCATGCTGGTTAAAATCTATGGCAATGCCCCGGAAGGCGGGGAAGTACGCTATTCACCGGCCCAATGCATGGGAGCGCGTAAAACCGTGATTTCTGGCAAACCGGATTACCATCACATTTCCACCAGCCACACGGAACGCCAGAACCTTTCAATGCGTATGGGAATGCGGCGCTTTACTCGCCTGACGAATGCTTTTAGCAAGAAATTGGAGAATCACGAGCACATGATTGCCATTTACTTCATGCACTACAATTTCTGCCGGATTCACCAGACTTTGCGGGTTACGCCATGGCAGACGGTCATGGATCAATTGCAGTCACGCGGCAAAGACAGCAGCCGGGAACGTTACACGACCGTTTTTAAATCCACCTGCTTTGACGCCTTGCGCCGCAAGAAGCTTTTGGAAACCACCGCCGACGACTTCTTTGCCGTGTTCAAAGATGGCAAGGTGTCCATCGTCTATTTCTTGAAGCGGTTGCACAACTTTGCTTTGAGTCTTGGCTGGATTGCCCTGCCGGTAGTGGCCCCCTACCTTTGGCCGAAGTACGAAGCGAAAGACCGGCGCGGCATCACGCGGGATGAACAGGAGGCGATCATTACCCATGAGAAAAAAGCCGAGTGGAAATTGTTTCTCGAATTGCTTTGGGAGACAGGCGCAGCCCAGGGCGACGCCGCCGCGCTCACCGCCGAGCATATTGACTGGCAGAGCCGAACCATAACGTATTTCCGGCAAAAGACCGGCTCACGGGCACAGTTCACCATCAGCAAGACGCTGGAAACCGTGTTAAGCCATCTGCCGGCCACCGGAGCGTTATTCCCCAACCTCTCGACATTTACCGCCAACGACCGGGCAAGCCGGTTTCGCCGCCGTTGTCACCGGGCGGGTGTCAAAGGCGTGACGCTCCATAGCTACCGCTATGCGTGGGCGGAACGCGCCAAGGTGGTGGGAATGCCGGAACGGTTTGCACAGGCCGCACTTGGACACAACAGCAAGGCCATTCACCGCGCCTATGCGAAGGCCGCGCAAATCATTGTGCCGTCATTGGAGGAATACGAAGCGAAGGCAGCAGCGAATATGCTGCAAAAGGCAGCCGCCGCTTAAAGCGGGTGGACAGGGCAAGCGGTTGGGCCTCACGGCTCAGCCGCTTTTCCCGCTGTTTGGGTATTTGCGCCGTCATCACCCCAGCACTAACCCTGCCGCTGGGCTTGACGCCAGCCCAGACCCGCGCCAGAGGCAGGGCCTCTGGACTCATCACCCGCTCGCGCTGGCCTTTTCGCTTCGCGCCCATTCCGGGAGGCCGGAATGGAAAGTGTATTAAAAAAGTAGTGGCTGACCGGGACGAAATGCAAGAGCCGCGTTCAAGGGAACGCGGCTTATTCTATTTTTTGGCGTTTTCTATAATTAGAAAGCACCCAGCATGATTTTAATTCTAGCGGTAATTTTTTATCTGCGGTCAGTCGTAGTGATCCACCACCAAGGTTGAACCATCCTCGCGCTGCATGGAAAAAGGCGGGGCTTCCGAAAGCAGGCCCGCAACCGAGTGCGGTTGATTGGCACCGACCCTGAGCAGGAATTGAAACAGATTTTCCCGTTCGGGATATTTGCTTGATGCTGGCATGTCTTTTGGATTGGTCATAAATCGTTTTGGTTTAACGCTCCGGTTCATCCGGCTCCGGTGCCCTTTGCGTCAGTTGTTCCAACAGGGGGACGGATGGATAGATGCTGCCCTGCCCATCAAGGCCCATCTCCCACGCTTCCCAGATGGCACCACGGACGGCATGAATCATTTTGTCGCCGGTCGGTTCGGCTTTGGCATGGCCCTGCCGATACCGCTTGCCCATCATGTGCAGTCTCAGTTCATCCTTGATATGGGAAAGGTCTTCATTCATACGCATTAGCGGCCTACTGCCGCGAGTTCAGGTTCATGGTTGTGGATTTCCAGCGCCACGCTCCGTTTGCGGGCGTTCTGGCGTTGCCAGTGCTGGTTGATTGTCGTGGTCACTTTGACCAGCCAGGTACGGTCTTTGGTGTTTTCCAGAAGGTCCGCCGTGGCAAAAAACTTGATGGCATTGGCCGCCGGGTTCCCCAGCGGCTTGAGCAGGCGGGCGTTAATCAGGGCGGGGATGTCATGGGTCTGGCAATTCAGCACCCACCCCGCTTGCTCCGCCGTCAGGCGGGCAGGAAGCTCACCGAGGAGCGCCAAAAACCGATTTTGATCGTCTTTCATACGCCATACCAGTCGCCGCCAGCCTGAAAACCGAACAGCGTTTTTCGCTGGAATTGGCTTGTCAGCAGTAAAAGAAGGCGTAGAAATATCGTTATGAGCAATGAAGCTTTGATGTTGTCGCACCCCATTGAACACCTGAAAATGCGTGACCTTGATCTGGACACGACCAAGTGGGATTTTGACAAGCAACCGCCGATGTTCCTCGCCCAGGGCAATACCGAAACGCTTTACATGCCCTTTTTACTAAGGATTGGCATTGAGTCGCTTGGCGAAATGACCACCTTGGAAAACGGACAATCCGCTTACTGCTACTGGCTAACCGAGGCTGTGGACGCAAACTGGCAATCGTTTTTTAAGAAATACTACCCACACGAAAACGTCACATTCGAGGCAACCAAGCTGATTCTGCATTGCACCCGGAAAGACCGTAAACGTTTCGAGCACATCATGAGCAGTCATGCCATTCATGCGGCCACCAACGATTATGCTGCGGAGCGGCGCATATTGGTTTGGCAAGTATTTGAACGCATGGTGAAGCAAAAACACCGCGAACATTGGGAATCGCATATTCTCGCTGTGCGCGAGGAGTACCACCAGGGACGCCAAGCCGAGGTGATCCGCGCAAAAGAAACTGGCAGCGTTGTGGGCGGTGCCATTCTGAATTTCAACTGGAAATTCCGCCAAACGCTTGAAGTCAAATTTGGGTGGTGGCAGCACGTCTTGGATGCCCCAACGATTCAGAAATACCGGAATTTGTTCGAGCAGGATTTCCGGTGCGCGTAACCGCACCACCACTTCCGCAAAAGTTTCCGCGCCTCTCGCCTCCGCATGAACGACCTCATGAAACTGGTCCGCACCTACCGGCTCACGGCAGGGCTGTCCCAGCGGTTGACGCTGGCAGAGCAGATTTTCCGGCTCATTGAGCCGGATTTACGGCTTTTCGTGTATGGGGCGATTGCCCACCCCGCCGCCCAAGACGCCTTGCAGGAAGTGCTAAAAGCCATCGCCATCAGCTTGGGAAAGTTTCAGGGGAGCACGGTAAAAGAGTTTTGGGGTTGGTGCTATCGCATTGCTCGCAACAAGCTCAATGACCAGTTCCGCAAGGAATACGCCGACCGGATGCAGCCAGTGCCGCCAGACCAGCTTTGGCAGATGATCGAGGCGTCCGCCCAGGACGCCCCAATCAGCCCCGCCGTGCGGCATGACCTGCAATATGCCATGCCCCATCCCCGCCAAGCCACGGCTCCCCGCTACTCACCGCCAGCTAAAAGTCAGAATCGACCGAATTTGAGCCTTCGGCGACTCTGCGAGGCTAGAGGATTTTTTTAGTGTTTTTTACATGTCGCGTTTTGTTTTAAGGGGACGCCTCCATATCTCACCGTAGGGGGCGGAGGGCTGCGGTCAGGGGCCCGGCTGGGTCCAGATCTTGGAACCAAATCGCGAAAAACACTTAAATAACACTCTGTTACCTTGGATGAATTATGAGCGATGACAACCATCAGGCCGCTGAAAGGCTCCTGCGCTTTTGGCTTCGTCAATGCGACGGTGGCACCCCGCCGGCCGTCGTTCCCATGGTACCGGCCCTGGCCAAATTAGTGGATCAACCCACCGCCCAGAAAATCTGGGATGACCTCCTCCGCCAGTTCGACCCGAACCCCGTCATGCCATGACATAACCTCAAAATTGATGATGCCGGCTGTTCATACCAGTCGGCATCGACAAACCAACCATAACCCGCTTAAGAACTATGGCTAATCTGCCGCCCAATTCACTACCTGATTTCGATGCCGTTGCACAGAGCAAAACCCTTTTCCTGCCCGCGCCTGGGACACTCGGCGTTGTGGTCGCCATGAGCGTCCGGCTGTCCCGCAAAGAGCGCCGGTTTGCCAACGTGGGCGCGGCGCTGGCCTGGTGTGAGAAACACCGGATCAACCTCGTTTACTTCTTTCCGCCCCGCCATGACCAATCCCGCCACTGACAGCATGCCGGCTGCCAACTTGCCGTCTCGCTGCAACAATCCTGCAGCCCCAGTGCCACCCTTTTCATACTCAACTCGGACTGCCCGCCCCGCCCGCCTCCGTGAAAGCATGCAACACCCGCGCCGCTGTCTTTGTAAGTACTTGATATTTACGCCCCTTCACCGTTCTT
>Ga0302319_10001729_pt1 | contig 48638 bp, 42 predicted proteins | sample Bog_T0_2_FD_203319 | JGI IMG/M metagenome (GOLD analysis project Ga0302319, IMG submission 203319) | Peat permafrost microbial communities from Stordalen Mire near Abisko, Sweden - Bog_T0_2 | ecosystem: Environmental > Terrestrial > Soil > Wetlands > Peat | place: Sweden: Abisko, Stordalen Mire... | reverse complement strand
CGACCGCGAAAGAAGGCGACGTGTTCGCCCGCTATATGTGCCGCGTACAAGAGTTGCGCGAATCGATTGGCATCGTGAAGCAGGCTGTCGAAGGCATGCCCGCAGGCCCAATTAAAGCCGACGCGCCGAAAGTAGTTCTGCCCGACCGCGAAAAGATGAAGACGGAGATGGAAGCGCTCATCTACCATTTCAAGATCATCACCGAAGGCTTCGCGGTGCCCGAAGGCGAGGTCTATCAGGCAGTCGAGTCGCCCCGCGGAGAAATGGGCTACTACATCGTCAGCGACGGCACGGCGAAACCATATCGTGTACACATGCGATCCGCGTGCCTGGCAAATATGCAAACGCTGCCGAAGATGTGCGAAGGCAGATTGCTGGCCGATGTGGTCGCTGCGATTGGAAGCATCGACATCGTCCTCGGAGAGATCGACAGGTAACCATGAGATTTTCAGAAGAGTTCGAGAAACGCTTCGCGGACATGTTGACGCACTATCCCACGAAGCGCTCCGTGCTCGTTCCGACGCTGCTTTACGCGCAGGACGAAGCTGGCTACCTTAGCGACGAGATCATCCACGAAATCGCGCAGCGCCTCGAATTGACTGATCTCGAGGTTAACAACGTCATCAGCTACTACTCAATGCTCACCACGAAGCCGCGCGGCAAATACAACGTGCAAGTATGCACCAACATCGCTTGCATGTTGGTCGGTGGCGAAGAGTTATTGGAACACTGCTCGAAAAAACTTGGCATCAAGAACAAACAAACCACGCCAGACGGAAAGTTTACGCTGGAAGAAGTCGAATGCATCGGAGCCTGTAGCTGGGCTCCCGCAGTGCAGGTAAACTACGACTTCCACGAAAATCTGACGCCGGAAAAGATGGACAAAGTTCTGGAAAGCTGCAAGTAAGGAAACATTTGGTAATTTTGTAATTTGGTAATTTCGCAAATTGAAAGGCGCGAGCAAAGAGATTTTCAAATTGCAAAATTACCAAATTGCAAAATTACAAAATTCTTTATGGCTTCTCTCGTTTCCCATCCCGATGAGATAAAGATCGTGTCCAAGCGCTTTGGCCTAGGCGCGACTAACATCGACCGGTATGTCGAGCTCGATGGCTACAAGGCCGTGCGCAAGGCTCTGACCATGGAGCCGGACGCGATCATCAACGAAGTCAAGAATTCCGGACTGCGCGGGCGCGGCGGCGCTGGATTCAACACCGGCATGAAGTGGTCATTTGTCCCCAAGCAGTCGGCGAAGCCCAAGTATGTGCTGTGTAACGGCGATGAGAGCGAGCCCGGCACATGCAAAGATCGGCTCATTTTCGAGCAAGATCCACACTCGGTTATCGAAGGCGTGATGATTGCCGCGCTGGCAGTGAATGCGCGCGTCAACTACATCTACATTCGCGGCGAGTATCGTTATCTCTCGGTCATCATGCAGAAGGCGCTTGCGGATGCTTACGCCAAAGGCTTCCTCGGGAAAAACATTTTTGGCAGTGGTCGCGACCTCGACATTTTCTGGCACGGCGGAGCTGGCGCTTATGAAGTCGGCGAAGAGTCGGCGCTCATGGAATCGCTTGAGGGCAAGCGCGGCATCCCGCGCATTAAGCCGCCATTTCCCGCCGTCGTCGGCTTGTGGGGCGGGCCGACCGTCATCAACAACGCGGAAACTCTGGCGAGCGTTCCCCCGATTCTTCTGGGTGGCGCGGAGTGGTACGCCGGCTTGGGTCCGGCGAAGAACGGCGGCACGCGCCTGTTCTGTCTCGCGGGCAATCTGAACAAGCCCGGCGTCTACGAGTTGCCCATGGGATACAACCTCAAGAAGATGATTTACGACGTGGGCGGCGGTATTCCCAATGGACGCAAGCTCAAAGCCGTCGTCCCCGGCGGATCGAGCACACCGATTCTTCTTCCCGAAGAAATCGACGTCGCCATGGATTTCGATTCAGTGGCAAAGACGGGATCCATGTTGGGTTCCGGCGGCGTGGTGGTGCTCGATGACACGGCCTGCATCGTCGAATTCGCCCTCCGCACCATGAAGTTCTATCAGCACGAAAGTTGCGGCTGGTGCATTCCGTGCCGCGAGGGTACGGACTGGCTCAAGAAAACTCTGATTCGTTTTCACAATGGCGCTGGCGTGAAGAAAGACATCGACAACATGTACTACTTGTCCGAAAACATGTTGGGACGCACGTTCTGTCCGCTAGGCGACGCGGCGGCGATGCCAATGATGGCCTTCGTAAAGAAATTCCGTGCAGAGTTCGAGGCGCATTTGGATGGCAAGCCTTGTCCGCTGGAAAGAGCGAGTAAGCGGCTAGAGCCTGCGCTGGCGTAGAAAGAAATTTAGTAATGTGGCAATCGGGTAATTTTGCAATTTGAAAGCTCGCTGCTTGCGGGTTTCAAACTACAAAATTACAAAATTTAAGTTTACGAAATTCTTATGGCTGAAGCGGCAAAACTCGTGAACCTTACCGTGGACGGCAAACCCGTCTCGGCTCCGGCTGGAACGTTGCTGATCGAGGCCTGCAAGACAGTGGGCATCGAGGTGCCGTCGTTCTGCTACTACCCGAATCTTTCGTTGCAGGGCGCGTGCCGGATGTGCCTGGTGAAAATCGAAAAGATGCCCAAGCTGCAAACCGCGTGCACGACGGTAATCAGCGAAGGAATGGTCGTCACCAGCGACAGCGACGAAATCAAGCAGGTGCGCAAGGGCATGGTGGAGTTGCTGCTGGGGAATCATCCTTTGGATTGTCCAGTGTGCGATGCCGGCGGCGAGTGCGAGTTGCAGGACATGGCGTTCTCCTACGGCGCGCCCGAATCGAAATACACCGAAGCTAAAAATCATAAGGATGAGCAACAGTGGTCTCCGGTAGTCTTCTTCGACCGTCCGCGCTGCATCTTGTGTTATCGCTGTGTGCGGGTGTGCGGCGAGGGCATGGACGTTTGGGCTCTGGGGGTGCAGAATCGCGGCGTCACTTCGATCATCGCGCCCAACATGGAAGATCATCTGGAGTGCGAAGAGTGCGGCATGTGCATCGACATCTGCCCCGTGGGCGCGCTGACTTCGGGCGCGTATCGCTACAAGACGCGGCCATGGGAGATGAATCACGTGGGCACTCCGTGCGCGCACTGCGCTGACGGCTGCAAGACGACGCTGGGCGTGCGGCGGTCTGAAACTGGCATGGAAATTGTGCGCGGCGACAATCGCGACAAGAGCGGCATTAACGGAGATTTTCTCTGCATCAAAGGCCGCTACGCTTTCGATTTCGCGAATCACGAAGACCGGCTGACGCAGCCGCTGATTCGCAAGAATGGGCGGTTGACGCCATCCACGTGGGAAGATGCGTTTGCCGTGATTGGCAAGGAGTTTATGACAATACGCGAGCGCAACGGTGGGCAGGCGTTGAGCGTGATTGGTTCGAATCGCACCACAAACGAAGAGAATTATTTGCTGCAAAAGTTTGCGCGTACGGTGCTCGAGACCAACAACATAGACCATCATCGGACGGCGGATTTTGCCGCATTCGCGGCGGCGCTCTCCGGCAAACCCGAAGCGGAAGCGACGATGCGCGAAGTCTATGATGCTCCTGCGATTTTGTTGATTGGGAATGATCCGACTGAGCAGCATCCGCTGCTGGCCTGGCAGATTCGCAACAACGTTCGGCTGCATGGGGCGCGTTTGTATCTGATCAACGCGAATGAAATCAAGTTGCATCGTCAGGCGAGGAGCTTTACGCAAATCGCGGCGGGAAAAGAGGGCGCAGTGGCTGCGTTTCTCGCGGGAGACAATTCTGCGCTCGACGGGCTTACCGGCGCGGCAACAACGCGCGACGCGTGGACTGCGTTGCGCGACCAGTTGCGCGGCGAGCAAGGATTAGTCATCGCATTCGGATCGGAGATTCGCGGCGGCAATATTGCAAAGCTGGAGAATTTTGCGTCCGGCATTGCGGGCGCGAAGTTGATTTGTCTCGCCGATTACGCCAACTCGCGCGGCGCAGCGGATATGGGACTCTATCCCGACCTGCTACCTGGATACGAGCCGGTTTCTACTTCGAGCAAGATGGCGGCGGAGTGGAATGTTCCGTCTCACACGGGCATGGCGATGCCCGAAATGTTCGAAGCGGCGAAATCGGGCAAGCTGCGCGGGTTGCTGGTGGTCGGAGAAAATCCGATTCGGCGCTTTGCGCTTGATCCGGCAATCTTTGAGACGACGTTCATTGTCGTGCAGGATATGTTTCTGACCGAAACCGCGGCGATTGCGGATGTGGTGCTGCCGGCGGCAAATTTATATGAGAAGTCGGGGACTGTGACCAATACCTCGGGCGACTTGCAGATCGTGAAGAAGGCCAGCGAGGTTACGACAGCGAAGTCCGATCTGGAAATGATCGTGCGCATCGCTGACGCAATGGGCTTTGACGTTCGCAATCTGGTTCCGTTCGGGCGCGGCGAGAGCACTGACATGGGTCAGTCGCGCGGAGCGCAATCCGGCGAGGCCGATCGTCACGCCGTGTGGCTTGAGGCGCATGGCCTGGAATCGAAGCAGAGTCCGTTCGATCCTATGGCGGTATTGGACGAGATTCAGCGACTCGTGACGTTGTACGATGTCTCGCGCACGAATCTGCTGGCAGGCAACGATCAGCACACGAGCTTGTCGAAAGCTGGGCCGGGCGCGAGCCATGCCTCGGAGTTGATTGTGCCTGCGAACGATTCGCTGTTCACGTCCGGCACGTTGGGCCTATATTCCCGTACACTGAATTCCGTGATGGAGAGCCGTCAGCCGCAATCAGCGGAGCCCGTGGGTGCCGATTAACACCATTTTAGAATCTTGCAATTTCGTAATTTTGTAAATTCAGAACCCTGAGTTGACTTCCAAATTACAAAATTACCCGATTATCAAATTACAAATTTTGTTTCTTAAGAGAATTTCGTGAGCGTCGGACTGTTCATTCTCGTGGCGGTGATCAAGATTTTGATCACACTTTTCGTTCTGCTGACCGCGGTAGCCTACACGGTCTGGCTGGAGCGGAAAGTCGTAGGCCACATTCAGAACCGTTGGGGACCCACGCGGGTCGGGCCGTTTGGACTCTTGCAGCCCGCGGCTGATGGCATCAAGTTCCTATTCAAGGAAGACATTACACCGCCGCACGTTTATAAGCCTTTGTATATTGCGGCTCCGATGATCGCCGTAGTATTTGCGCTCACGTCGATCGCGGTGATTCCGATTGGCAATTTCATCTGGATCGGCAATGCCCACATCCCGCTGCAAATTACGGATGTAAACATTGGCTTGCTGGTGGTTCTGGGGATTACTTCGCTGGGCGTTTACGGCGTAGCGCTCTCGGGATGGTCATCGAACAACAAATATTCTCTGCTGGGCGGATTGCGTGCCAGCGCGCAGATGATCAGCTATGAAATCGCGCTGGGATTGTCTCTGGTAGGGGTTTTGATTCTGGCGGGAAGCTTCAGCCTGCGTGACATTGTCGACGCCCAGTCCGGGCATTTCTGGGGATTCATTCCCAAGTGGAACATCTTTTATGGCGGCCAGTTTATCGCGTTCTTCGTTTATTTGATGGCGGCGTATGCGGAGACCAATCGCATTCCATTCGACTTGCCGGAAGCGGAGTCGGAGCTGACTGCTGGATATCACACCGAATACAGCGCCATGAAATTCGCCATGTTTTTTATGGCGGAATACGCGAACATGATTACGGTCGCGTGCCTCGCTACGCTGCTCTTCTTGGGCGGTTGGCACGGGCCGCTTTTTGGTCCATACATTTTGCAGTGCCTCTTACCGGTGTTTTGGTTTGTGGCCAAGATTTTTGTCTTCCTGTTCATTTACATTTGGGTGCGGGGCACGCTACCGCGCTTTCGTTATGACCAGTTGATGGCGTTTGGCTGGAAATTTCTGTTGCCCGTGGCGATTGCAAACTTAGTAATCACTGCGTTGATCGTGGCACTGAAGTCATAAAGAAGCAGTCGTAAGAATTTCCTATGCTGCATTTGGGTTTATTCTTGATTTTCGGATTGGTCTGCGTCGCAGGTGCTGTAAACCTGCTGGTGCAACGCCATCCCATTAACAGCGCGTTGTCGCTGGTTGTGGTCATGGGCGCACTGGCTGCCGAATATCTTTTGCTGGGCGCGGAATTCGTGGCTGCGGTGCAGGTGATCGTGTATGCCGGCGCGATCATGGTGCTCTTCGTATTCGTCATCATGCTGCTCAATGCTGGGGAGGAAGAGCGGACGCGGGGCAGCCATGTGGCGCTGCTGATCGGCGTTCCGGGACTGCTGCTGGGCGTCATCACCATGACTTGGGTTCTACTGAAGCGCAGCGGAACGCTGGAAGTTTCCATCGGATCGCTCCCTGGGCCGCCAAAGGTTTTAGGATGGCTTCTGTTTCATGATTTTCTTTTGCCCTTTGAAGTCACTTCGATCCTGGTCCTGATCGCGATCATGGGTGCCGTGGTGCTAGCCTCACGTCCTGAGACTCCGCAGCCCGCGCCGCGAGGGAGAGCGCAATGATTCCCTTATCGTTTTACCTGATATTGAGTGGCATCCTATTCGCCTGCGGTGTGGCGGGATTTCTGATCAAGCGCAACATCATCACGATCTTTATGTCGATTGAGTTGATGCTGAATGGCGTGAATCTTTCATTTGTGGCTTTCGCCGCGCAGTGGCATGAGTTACGCGGACAGATTTTCGTTTTCTTCGTAATGGTCGTCGCCGCTGCCGAAGCAGCCGTTGGACTGGCCATTATCATCGCCGTGTATCGCACGCGCGAGACACTCAATGTCGACCAGGTGAACCTGCTCAAATTATGACGCCCGACCTTCATCTCTGGCTGATTCCATTGCTTCCGCTGATGGGAGCTACGATCAATGGCCTACTAGGCAAGCGTTTTTCGCGTCCCGTGGTGTCGGCGGTTGCGCTGATATTTTCGGGCGCGGCGCTGACGCAAGCTGCGTGGATTATCAGCCAGTACTCTTCCCTGTCGCTGCCGTATTTGCAAACCGTCGCGCCCTGGCTTCGCGCGGGCAGCTTTCAAGTTGACTTCGCGTTTTATCTGGATCAACTGTCACTCATCATGCTGATGGTGGTGACCGGGGTCGGCTTCCTGATTCACATTTACTCCATCGGCTACATGTGGGAGGATGCGAGTTTTTACCGCTTCTTTACTTACTTGAATCTGTTCATGTTTTTCATGCTGACCTTGGTGCTCGCCAGCAATTACCTGATCATGTTCATCGGGTGGGAGGGCGTCGGCTTGTCCTCTTACTTGCTGATCGGCTTCTGGTTCACCAAAGATTCGGCGGCGGCAGCGGGAAAAAAGGCGTTCATCGTCAATCGAGTGGGCGACTTCGGTTTTTTGATTGCTCTCTTTCTGATCATCAAGACTTTTGGCACGCTGGATTTCACTCAGTTGTTTCACGCGGTTGCTCCGCTGGGAATTGAAACCGGTGGAGTTGGCGTACTTACTGCCATCGGAATTTTGCTAATGGTTGGAGCCGCGGGCAAGTCGGCGCAGATTCCGCTCTACATCTGGTTACCGGATGCGATGGAAGGCCCGACTCCGGTCTCCGCGCTCATCCACGCGGCGACGATGGTCACGGCTGGCGTTTATATGGTGTCGCGCTCGCATACGATTTTTGAGCGCGCTCCGATTGCGCTAATGGTGGTGGCGATTATCGGTACGCTCACGGCATTCTTTGCGGCGACGATTGGTGTGACGCAGATGGACATCAAGAAAGTCCTAGCCTACTCGACCGTTTCGCAGCTTGGATACATGTTCATGGCTTGCGGCGTGGGCGCATTTTCGATGGGCGTTTTTCATCTGATGACCCATGCGTTCTTCAAAGGATTGCTCTTCCTGGCCGCTGGCTCTGTGATTCACGCCGTGGGCGGCGAACAGGATATGCGCAAGATGGGTGGGCTGCGCACGAAGATCCCGTGGACGTTCTGGACCATGACTGTCGGCACCTTTGCCATCGCCGGAATCTGGCCGCTCGCTGGCTTCTATAGCAAGGATGCGATTTTGTTCCGCGCGCTGACCAGTCCTTATGGCAGTTGGATTTACTGGGCGGTGGGACTTCTCACCGCGTTCATCACTTCGTTCTATATGTTCCGGCAGTGGTTCATGACGTTCTTCGGCGAGTATCGCGGCGAGGCGGACGGCGGACATGATGAACATTCGTCCGCGAATCATGGACACCCCGATCATGGACACGGTCATGGCGGAGTGCATGAGAGTCCGATGGTGATGGTCGTTCCGCTCGTTATTCTCGCGATTCTTTCGTTCACAGGCGGATGGGTGGGCAGCGAGCGCTTCGACAAGTTTCTCGCGCCCGTGTTTCACTCAGCGAATGACGCTCCGGCAGAAATTCTTGTGGGGGAAAGCGGCGCTGACAAGGGCGCACCGAGCGAATCTATGCTGGCCGTGGTTTCGGTTGGTGTGGCGTTATTCGGATTGTTTCTGGCTTGGCTGCTTTATGTGAAGAGTCCAAACTTACCGCAGCAGATTGCCAGTTCAATGAGCGGACTTTATCGAACCGTATCGCACAAGTATTACATTGACGAACTCTACGGCTGGATTCTGATCAAGCCTTTGGTCTCCGTATCGCGCGATGTTTTCTGGCAAGGCGTTGACAAGGGCGTGATTGACGCCACGCTCGACGGCTCTGCTGAAGGCGCGAACGATGTTTCGGACACCGTGCGACATATGCAATCGGGCAATTTGCGTTCTTACGCAGGATGGGTCGCTGCCGGCGCAGGAGTACTGATCTTTTTTATGGTGTGGCTGGGCACGCGATGAACCGCGCCGCGAGCTTGTTGATATGAATATGGAAGCTTTTAGTCCGATCATTCTGACGCTGGTGATCTTCACGCCGCTGGCGGGAGCGCTCTTACTCCTGCTCTTCCCGCGCCGCGACCGCGATATTCGCGTGTTTGCACTGGTGGTGTCGCTGATCGCGTTCCTCTTATCGCTGCATTTGCCGGCGCATTTCCATCGCATGCAGAGCGGCTTTCAGTTTGAGTTCGATAAGGTTTGGATTTCGAATCCCAACATTCACTACCATCTCGGAGCCGATGGCATCTCGATGTGGCTAGTTCTGCTGACCACATTTCTTACTCCGCTGTGCGTTTTAATTTCGTGGAATTCGATTCACGAGCGGGTAAAGGAATTTTTCATCATCCTGCTGGTGCTGGAAACTGCGATGATCGGCGTGTTTCTGGCGCTCGACTTCTTCCTGTTTTATTTTTTCTGGGAAGCGACGTTGATTCCGATGGCGCTGCTCATCGGCATGTACGGCCACGGGCGCAAGGTGTACGCGGCGATTAAGTTTTTCCTCTATACGATGATCGCGTCGGTATTCATGCTGGCGGCGATTCTTTGGCTCTATGCCAAGACGGGCAGCTTCGATTTCACCATCGTGCAGCACGCGATTCAGGCTGGACAAGTGCCCGGTTTCGCGTCCGCGTCGCTGTGGCTGTTCTTGGGATTTTTCATCGCGTTTGCGGTCAAGGTTCCGCTGTTCCCATTCCACACATGGTTGCCGGATGCACACGTGGAAGCGCCCACTGCGGGATCGGTCTTGCTGGCGGGCGTGATGTTGAAACTGGGCACGTACGGTTTGCTGCGCTTCAATCTCGGGCTGTTTCCTGAACAGGCTCGTGCTAACGCGCCGTGGATCGTGGTACTCGCGATCATAGGAATCGTATACGGCGCGCTGGTCGCCATGGTGCAGCCCAACATGAAGAAGCTGATTGCGTATTCGTCGATCAGCCATTTGGGTTTTGTTGTGCTGGGAATTTTCAGCTTCACGCAGGCTGGACTCGACGGCGCACTTTTCGTCATGCTGGCGCACGGCGTTTCTACTGGCGCTTTGTTCATGCTGGCGGGAATTTTGTATGAACGGCGGCATACCTACGAGATCGCTGAGTTTGGCGGCCTCGCAACTTCGATGCCGCGCTATGCGACTTATTTCCTGTTCGCTCTGCTGGCTTCGGTCGGATTGCCTTTGTTGAACGGATTTATCGGCGAGTTTCTAGTTCTGAGCGGAGCGTTTGAAGCCAATCCTGCCTACGGAGTTATCGCGGCGACCGGCGTGATCTGGAGTTCTTGCTACTTGCTGTGGATGTACCAGCGAGTATTTTTTGGCAAGATCACGCATGATGTGAATCTAAAATTGTCCGATCTTAACTTGCGCGAAAAAGTAGCGCTATGGCCGGCGTTGGCGCTGGCTTTGATTATGGGAGTCGCTCCTTTGCTATGGCTCAACGCGATTGATCCTGCAGTGGCTGATGTGTTGCGTCCGTTTGCGACTTATACCAGCCAGTTGGTGCGCCGATGAATCCATCGCAGGCGCAGATCATTCCGCACGCGGCCGATTACATTCGCATTCTGCCTGAGATCGTGTTGTCGATTTTCGGGATGATCATCATGCTGCTCGATCCGCTGATCGATGAAGATCGGCGCGCGAATATTCTAGGCGGCGTCGCTCTGATTGGCGCGGTGGCAGCCTTGTTTGCCACGTTCTATCAGGCGAATTGGCCGGGCCTTGGCTTCTGGAACATGGTGCAGGTGGATGCCTTCAGCATCTTCTTTCATGTGGTGATCCTCGCGATTACCGCTGTGGTTGTCCTCACCTCGTTCGAATACATGGCGATTCAGAAGATTCATGCCGGCGAATACTATGCTTTGATTCTGTTCAGCGCGGTGGGCATGTGCCTGATGTCGTCGGCGGTGGAACTAGTTTTGATTTTCATTGCGCTGGAAATTTCTTCGATCTCAACGTACGTGCTGGCAGGTTTCCGGCGGAAGTCGGCCACCAGCGCGGAAGCTTCACTAAAATATTTTTTGTTGGGATCATTCGCGACCGCCTTCTTCTTGTATGGCGTAGCGTTGATGTTCGGAGCGACCGGGTCAACCAGCATTCGCGAAATCGGGGATGCGTTGCGAACTGGTGGAACTCCCGCGCTGGCGTTTGCCGGATTTGCTTTCATGTTTGTGGGACTGGGCTTCAAAATCGCTGCGGCTCCGTTCCATGTTTGGGCTCCCGATGTGTATGAGGGCGCGCCGTCGCCGATCGTAGGCTTCATGTCGACTGCACCCAAAGCCGCAACGTTCGCCGTGTTGCTGAGAATTTTATTTGAGATCAACGCTCCCGGACGGGTTTGGGTCATCTGGGTCGCGGCAGCACTTTCGATGACACTGGGCAATCTCGGTGCGCTGGTGCAAAACAATGTAAAACGCCTTCTGGCGTATTCGTCGATTGCTCACGCGGGATATTTGCTGGTCGCGTTCGCGGCTTTGCCCAGCAATGGGATTCCGGCGGCCATGTTCTACACCGCATCTTATGCGGCGATGAATGTGGGCGCATTCGCCGTGATCAGCCACTTCGGCGGGCCGGGCGAGCGATATGTCACCATGGACGATTACGCGGGCTTGGGGCGCCGCGCGCCGCTTTTGGCCGCGATTCTGACCATCTTTTTATTGTCGCTCATCGGCATTCCGATGACCGGCGGATTCTTCGCCAAGTTCTACGTGTTCAGCGCGGCTTTCCAGGCGAATCTCACTGGACTGGTCATCATTGGCGTTATCAACAGCGCGATTGCGGCGTATTACTATCTGCGACTCATCGTGGTGATGTATATGCGCGAACCCAAGGTAGAGACCACCGTGGCCCCGATTCCGTTTGGCGTAAGCATCGCTCTGGCGATCACGTTCCTAGCGACTTTATACTTGGGAATTCTGCCCGACCGGGTGCTGAAATACGCCTCACGCTCCGTTTCAGAGCTGGCCTCGCCGGATGCGCCGGCCAATGCACGAATCACGCCGTCGCTGCCCTAGCGTTGTGACTTCAGGCTAGAACTGGCCGCCGGTGTTCACGCTTAGAATGCTCAGCGCCATTTCGAGGCGGGTGATGGCGTCCGCAAGTTCGGGATGATCGCCGATACGGTGGCGCAGGCTCTTCAGCAATTCGTTGGCGCCGATGACGTGTTCCGCAGCGGGAGTGGCGGATGGATCGAGCTTGGGCTTCGGGGTTTCCACAGATTCAGTTTATACCCAGCGGCTATTCCATTTCCTTGGTCTTGTCGACGAGTTGTGCGAAAGCAAGCTGAACCTCGCGGCGAAGGGACCACTTACGATGGCTGCGAATCGCTTCGAGCAGATGAGGTTTCGCAGAGCGATGGCTCATCGCTTGCAACACCAGCGCTTCGGTGAGGCGGGAATTGTCCAACGCGCAAGAGACGATGCGCGGCTCGGCATCGAGCAAGAGCGCTCCTGCTAGGCGACCCGAACCGCGCCGGGCCAGCGATAGTTTTTCTCCTAGCGTAATCGTTTCGAGGCGGCGGATCAGCGAGTCCTCGGCGTTTCTCTTGATTTCCGGAATCGCTTGCGGCGAGAGCGTGACCCGCATGAGATCGAACGTGAACAGATTGCGCAACAGGGGAAGCGCGATGTGGCGAGGGATGCGGGGATGCTCGGCCAGAGCCACTTGTATTTTGCGGCTCTTCAGGGTCTGGCCCCGTCTGGCAATTTCTTCCAGTTGTTCGGCTTTCAGATCGCCGTGGCGGAGCATGGCAAGCAGGGCATCCTCGTTCTGCGGGTCGGAAGTATGCGCAGGTGAAGCGCTTACTGGCGGATTAGCCTCGTCATGATCACCAATCATCTTCGCTCTGCGTGTCCCGATAACCTGTCTCGACTGCGCCTTCTGTGTTCCCGATGTTCGCTTGGCGCTCTCTGTGGTTCAGCTTTTAGGATCTAAGACTGAAGCAAATCTTCAACACCGAGAATACAGAGGTTGCAAGGAGTATCACGGAGCAGTTCCTACGGTCCGCCTCAGTCGGGCCATTGCGATCGCGCCTTGGACTGGTTCGACCACCGTGTCGAGGAATTTCGCGTAGGGATGGGCGGCGCGGAGAGCGTTGTAGAAAATCTGGCGAATGGCTGCGGAGTTTTGAAACACTCCGCCAGCCATGCCCACTTGCACAGGCTCTCGGTCGGCGAAAATGCGCCGCATGACGATTCCGGCGAGACCTGCCAGCTCCGAACCGGCCTGGGTAAGAATGGAAGTCGCCGTTTGATCGCGATTTTCGGCGGCGAACACGACCATGGGAAAGAGTTCGGAAAAATTGGCAGCGGGAGTTTGATTGGCTGCGATTACGAGTGCGTCAACATCCCGCAGTTTCCATTTCTTTAAGATGGCGTCAACCAACATCGATTCGCTGGCTTTGCCCGCGTCGAAGGCACGCAAACATTGGGCTACGGCGGCGCGTCCAATCCAGTGCCCGGAGCCTTCGTCGCTGATGGCCGCGCCCCATCCTCCGGCGCGAGCGGTCTGTCCTTTGTGGTTGCGACCGTATGCAATGGAACCGGTGCCGGAAATCACCACGATGCCTGGCTTTGCGGGACAAGCGGCTTCCAGCGCGACCACCATATCGCCGACGATCTCAACTTCGTTGGGAATGATTTCGGTGACGATGCGATGCAGGGTTTCGCGTACCGTAGGTCGAGCGGCTCCGGCAGCGCCAATGCAGGCTCTCGTGATTTGGGCGGGATTGATTTTCGCTGCGGCACACGCTTCCCGGATTGCGCTTTGCAGGGAGCCTCGCGCCGCGGCCTCGCCCACGCGCAAAATATTGCTGCCATCAGAGGAGCCCCGTCCGAGAATGATTTGCTCATCGCCGACCACGCAGGTCGTGCGCGTGCCGCCGCCGTCGACGCCGAGATAGTAGGGCATAGCAAGGGCACAACGAAGTATGCCCAACATCATTTCATCACGAAGCCATGCTCGGCCGCAGCGGGTCAGGCAATAAGCCCGGTGGCAAGGTTAATAATGTGGGTACATGCGGCACGAAACTCGCCGCATCCGCTGCATTCGACCTCATACTTCGAAGTATTCCCCCTCCATGGGCGCCACGCATAGTTTCGCAGGCTTGAGTCATCTCGACTTCGCGGTCGTGGCGCTTTATCTCGCTGGCATTACGTTGTTCGGCCTGCGCTTCCGCAATAAGAAAAGGACGTTGCGCGATTACTTCCTCGCCAGCCAGGATATTCCGTGGTGGGCGATTGCGCTGTCAATCGTCGCGGCGGAGACGAGCACCCTGACCATCATCAGCATTCCTGGGCTGGCGTACGACACCAATCTGACGTTCCTGCAAGTCGTCTTTGGCTACGTCATTGGGCGTGTGGTCATCAGCGTCGTCCTGCTACCCCATTATTTTCGCGGCGATCTTTTCACCGCGTATGAATTGATCGAACGGCGTTTTGGGCGCGAGTTGCGCTCGCTTACTGCCGGACTGTTTCTCTTGACCCGCGCTGCCGCGGAGGGAGTGCGTGTCTATGCAGTGTCGATTGTGGTGGCGATCGTTTTAGGCACAAGCGAGATTGCCTCCATCGCGATCATCACCGTACTCACTCTTATTTATACGTTCGAAGGCGGATTGGCGGCGGTGATCTGGACTGACGTTGTGCAAACATTCATCTATGTGGGCGGCGCAGCGTTGGCGGTCTTCACCATCGCGCATGTTTTTCCGGGAGGATGGCACGCAATGTCAACCCTGGCAGAGGCCTCGCATAAACTGCAAGTTTTCGATTTCACGCCGACTCTGTGGAAGCCTTATACATTTTGGGCAGGAGTGATTGGCGGAACTTTTCTGACGACGGCAAGCCATGGAACGGATCAGCTGATCGTGCAACGGCTTCTGGCGGCTCGGGGCGAGCGACAAGCTGCGAAGGCATTGATCTCCAGCGGGCTTGCCATCTTATTTCAGTTTGCTTTGTTCCTGGTGATCGGCGTGATGCTGTTCGCGTTTTATGGCGTACCGTCGTCGCAGTTTGGACGGGCGGATCGCATCTTTCCGACTTTCATTGTGCAGCAGATGCCGCGAGGGATTGCCGGGTTGTTGATTGCGGCAATCTTGGCAGCAGCCATGTCGAATCTGAGTGCAGCTTTGAATGCGTTGTCGTCCAGTTCGATGATGGATTTTTATCTGCGCGGCAAGGAGTTGCAGGAGGGCCGCGCGCAAGTGCGAGCGTCGCGAGTGATGACTTTGTTGTGGGCGCTGATCCTGTTTGGCCTGGCGATTTTGTCGCTGCATAAAGTTGGCCGCGTAATCGAAGTGGGGTTGCAGATTACATCCGTTGCTTATGGCGCTCTGCTCGGAGTTTTTCTGCTCGGGGTGCTGACCAAGCGAGCGAACCAGCGCGGAGCTATGATCGGCATGGTGTTTGGCTTAAGTGCGGAGCTTTATGTCTGGCTGGCGACAAAGTTACCTTGGACCTGGTACGTAGTGCTGGGAACTCTGATAACTTTTGGTGTGGGTTATGCGGCAAGCGTGCCGCAGTGGGCTCGCAAGAATGCTTGATCCTGAAATGCCCAGCCAGCCAGCAGTGACATCCGCCATGATGAACGCAAAGCCGCAACTTCTGCGTGATTTGCAGATCCGCCATGCCGCCGCCGTGGTGGTCGGGACGATTATCGGAAGCGGAATTTTTCTGGTCCCGGCGGAGATGATGCAGGCGGTTGGTTCGGCGCGCCTCGTCTATTTGGCATGGATTGTGGGCGGAGTGCTGTCCTTCGCGGGTGCGCTAACCTACGCTGAACTCGGCGCGATGAAACCGCAGGCCGGCGGTGAGTATGTCTATGTGCGAGACGCCTACGGTCCGCTGGCTGGATTTCTTTACGCCTGGACTTGGTTTCTGATTGCTAAACCGGCGTCCATCGCGACGATCACAACTGGATTGGTAAGAATATTGGGGACGTTTTCTGCATTCGCATTCTTGTCGCTGCGCACTCCCCTCGTCTCCGCGATCACTTATGGACAACTTTTCGCCATCGCCGCAACTATTTTGATTTCTCTGCTTAACTATTTTGGAGTGAGGAAAGCAGGCGAGTTTCAATTTCTGTTCACCTTGCTAAAGGTTGCGATCATTCTTGCGATTGTAGTGATTGGATTCAGTTATGGCGGAGGAAGTTGGGCTCACTTTGGCGAGAGCTTTGGTCTGGCCAAAGGCGGTATCGCTGGCTTCATGGCGGCGCTGGTTGCCGCGCTCTGGGCTTACGACGGATGGAACGATCTCAATATGGTGGCGGGAGAGATTCGCAGGCCCGAGCGCAATATCCCACTAGCGCTCATTGTCGGAGTGGCTACCGTCGGCGTGCTTTACATGCTGGTCAATGCGGCGGTGCAGTATGTGCTGCCTGCCTCCGCGATTGCGGCTTCGCCGCGTCCGGCATCGGATGCGATTGCATTAGTGCTTGGGCCACTCGGAGGAAAAGTTGTGGCGGCGGGCATGGCAGTGTCAATGCTGGTTACGCTTAATGGCACCATCATGAGCGGGGCCAGAGTTCCATTTGCGGTGGCGCGCGACGGATACTTCTTTCGCGCATTGGCTGACGTGCAGCCGCGGTTTCATACGCCCTCGACTGCGATTGCGTTGCAATGCGGGTTCGCAATAATTCTGCTGCTGATCGGAGGCAGCTTCCGGCAATTTTTTTCGCTGGCGATTTTCGCGGAGTGGCTGTTTTACATGATTGCGGGCAGTAGCATCTTCGTGTTTCGCAGCCGTCAGCCCGACTTGCCGCGTCCCTACCGGGTGTGGGGATATCCTGTCGTTCCTGCGTTATTTGTTTTGGCCTCTGCCGTGCTGCTTTATTACACGTTTACAGATAATTTGGTTGGTTCCTTATGGGGAAGCGCAGTAATTCTGGCGGGAGTTCCGGTCTTCTACTGGTTTTCGCGGCACCGCGGGCCGGTTACGTAGGCCGGTAGGCGGCACCTTTCCCGTTTCTGCCCTATTACTTTTCGGGAAGTTACATGGTTACTTGAGGACACGGGCGGCAGGCACTTTTCCCAAGTCCCGATCTCACTTACCTTTAAGCCTCTGGTCCCCAACATTTCCCGTGCTGGGGCCAACCCTGGGAGCGCTTGGATGGCATCGCCGCAAAACTATCAACTCGGACTCTTACCGGAGCACAAGCCCAATTGGCGCGCGCTGGCGAGCAGCTATGGATTCGTACTCATACTTCTGGCAGTGGTGGTCAATTTAGGACTTTTATTTCCCGATTCGCTACAGATCGCTCGGAAATATACGGTCACCGAAATCATTCCGCTTCCCAACAATGTACCGAAACCGCCAGAACCTCCGAAGCCGCAATATAAGGCAAAGTTACTGCCTCCTGCGCCGGTGATCGAGGTGCCGAAGCTGGTGGTGCCGCGCGAGATTCAGGTCAAGCAAACCCCGCCGCCGGAACCAGAAGCGCCGAAGCTCGAGGCTAAAGCGGTGATTCCACCAGTGCTCAAAGTGGATGGCGGAGCGCGACCGGTGCAGGCTGTGCATACCGGAGATTTTGGCAGCTCGGCCACGCCGACGGTGAATGCTCCGATTGCGAAAGTGCAGACCGGCGGCTTTGGCGATCCTAACGGAATCGCGGGTCAGGGCAAGGCGAATGCCAAACTGGTCGTGGCAAACACAGGATCGTTCGACCTGCCGCAAGGCGCGGGTACGGGGAACGGAAGCGGCGGAGCTAAAGGTATTAAAGGAACAGTCGCCAGCGCCGGTTTCGGGAATGGTATTGCCCAACCGGGAAATGGTGATGGTCGCAGCAATGGTCGCGGCCAGGCTCAAATGGGTGGTTTCGGTTCGACCGAAGTAGCACAGAACAAGGCGCACCTTGTGGACAGCGGCGCGAGCACAAGTTCAGTGGAAATTCTGTATAAGCCGAATCCGGTCTACACCGCGGAGGCCAGGCAATTGCAACTCCAGGGCGAGGTCTTATTGGAAGTTTCCTTCGGAGCCAACGGTCAATTGCAAGTGAACAGAGTTGTGCGCGGACTCGGCCACGGGTTAGATGAGGCCGCCGTTGCGGCCGCCAACAAAATGAAGTTCAAGCCTGCGCTGCGCGCGGGTGTTCCGGTGGACTCGACGGCGGTGGTTCATGTGGTCTTTCAGTTAGCGATGTAACGACGGCTGCAACGAATTTTAGGAGACGAAAGAGTTATGAGCACAAGCAAGCATTTTCTAGCGGGATTTTTCATAGCGGCGTTTCAGTTGGCGGCCTTTGGGCAGAATGGCGGGCAAGTTACCGTGAATTCTGTTCCGGCGAATGGAACGGCGGCTTCACCGGTTGCGGAAGCCGCGCCGGGTCAAACATCCGCTGCGTCTATGGCCTCGCAACAGAAGACCGCACAACTTGCGCCTCCGACGACGATGGATCAGGTGGCTGACCGCGCCATCGCCCGCGAGAAAGCCTTGATGGCGTACCTCAAGGATCGAACGCCCCTGGTTGAGACCTATCTGCAAAACCTCAAAGCCGATCCGGCTCTCGGGGCCGTGCCGAAGGAAGATCATTATTTCCTGGGCCGCATGGATATGGGCGTGAACGTCGATCGCAAGGATTATCTGGCTCAGGATGACAGCATCGAGAGCACCATCCTTGGCGGCGTCACGAAGCTCTTCAAGTTTGAATACAAGCCCATGGGCTTTTCCTGGATGGTCTACGTAGACCGCTATGACTTCGATCGCCAGCACTATGATTTTCATTATGTGCGCCGAGAATTTCTTGGCGATATTCGATGCATCGTGCTCGATGTCACTCCCAAAAAGAACGAGGGCCACGGCCGTTTTCAGGGTCGAATCTGGATCGAAGATCAGGATTACAACATCGTTCGCCTGAACGGAACTTATACTCAGGGCGCCAAGAACAATCTTTACTTTCACATGGACAGCTGGCGCCTCAACCTGGTGCCAGGCTACTGGGTTCCCTCTTACATCTATAGCGAAGAGGGTGACTTCAGCTATGGGGCGAGAGACAAAGACCAGAGAGCGTTCAAGGCGCAGAGCCGCATCTGGGGCTACGATTTGAAGAAGGAAGTGAAAGAGGACGAACTCTCACAAATCACCGTCGACTCGGCCAAAGACGTAAGCGTTGCCGCGCAGGATGCTTCACCGCTTGAAGCGCAAAGGCAATGGCAGCAGCAGGCGGAAGACAATGTCGTTGACCGTCTGACGGAAGCGGGATTGCTCGCGCCCGATGGCGACCTCGATAAGATCCTCGCGACGGTCATTAACAACTTGGCCGTGACCAATAACATCGACTTGCCGCATCCAGCAAGGGCGCGCGTGATGCTTACGTCGCCGCTCGAAACTTTCAGCGTGGGCAATACCATCGTGATCAGCCGCGGATTGATTGATGTGCTGCCCGACGAAGCGAGCTTGGCCATGGTGCTCTCCCATGAGTTGGCCCACATCCTGCTCGGCCACAATCTGGGCAGTAAGTATGCCTTCAACGACCGCCTGTTGTTTTCCGACGAATCGTCCTATCAGAATTTAGGATTCCGCCATAGTCCGGAAGAAGAAGCGGCCGCGAACAAGAAGGCTCTGGAACTGCTCAAGAACTCTCCCTATGCCTCGAAAATGGATTCGGCTGAGCTGTTCTTAAAGCAACTCACCGAACGCGCGCCTGCACTCACGGCCTTACTGACGCCGCATCTGGGCAACGGCTTCACCGATGACAAAGGTCAGCTCGCACGCTTCAGCGAGTTGCTGCAATTGGGCCCTAAGTTAGATATGACGAAGACGGATCAGATCGCAGCCCTGCCGCTGGGTGGACGCGTCAAGATGAATCCCTGGACGGATCAGGTTGAAATGATTAAGTCCGCGCCCGTGGCAATCACTTCGGCGCGGGACAAGATGCCGCTGGAAGTAACGCCGTTCTTCCCCCATCTGATGCGCCTCAGCAACACTGATGCGGCCGCCAGCAGTGCGACCACTGCGGCTAATTCGGTGCCGACAACGACGCCGGCTCCGACCAACTAGAGCCGATTAAGATCGAGCCGGGCTGATGTTTCGTCCGCTCTGCGAGGTGAAGAAAGCGAAGCCGGACCGCGGAAGTAATTCCGCTCTCCGGCTTTCGTGTGTTTGGAGACGTCATTAGGGCGCGCACAGCGGGGCTCTACGGAGTGATCTCGTAAACTACGCCGCCGAAGCGGCTTGCTCCGCCGGACGCGGTCGTGCCATAGAGATTTCCTGCGGCGTCTTCGATTACGGAGCTTTCGGGATTATCGCCGTCGGTGCAGGGCGGGCCAGCGGGACAGAAATCATAGAGCACCGTCTCTTTTCCGTTCTCCGCGATTTGAAACACCACGCCGTTGTTGCTCTGGCCACCATAGTAGGTGGTTCCGTAAAGTTTGCTCCGTGTGGAATCCACTAAAACTCCGGAAGCCGGGGAGTAGCCATCCGCGGTATTAAAGTAAAAAAACTTGGTGCTTTCCTTCCGGGGATCGAACTGAAAAACACCTCCGTACCGATGCCCTCCGCCCCCTCCCAAAGTGCTGTACAGGTTCCCTGCACGGTCGAAGCTGAGCGCACCCGGAAGAGCGCCCTGACCCGGCTGAATGTAAGTGAGCACAGACTCGCTCCAGCCGCCGGAGCCGGGGGTTAGCTGAAAGATCATTCCATCGGCGTTGAATGGCCCGCCTTCGGACGTTGTGCCGATGAGGTTGCCGGATTTGTTGAAGGCGACGCCTCCGAAGGGCTTTGCTCCATCCTCGCAGTGACCATCGTTGAAAACGGAGCAGAAGTTGTAGAGAATCTTCTCTGTCCAGCCAGAAACACCCGGCGATAACTCGAAGGCAACTCCACTCTGAGTTCCGCCGCCGAACGAAGTCGTGCCATACAAGTTGCCCGAAGAATCGAAAATTAGTTGGCCTGCCGGATCTTCCCCGTCGGCGCAGTTCGCCAAGCTCCCGCTATGTCGAAAATCAACCCTGCGTCCGGCGACGCGCCATCCGGGCCGCTAAAGGTGTAAAGCACCGTCTCGGCCCATGTGCCATCAGAGCCGGGCGAGAGCTCGAAAACTGTGCCGCATCCCGGGATGTTGCCTGTGCAGGAGGGATCGCCGCCGTAAGCAGTTGTTCCATAAAGGTTCCCGCTACGGTCGAAGATTAGTGGGGCTTCGGAACTGGCGCCATCGTTGTTGGAGGATCCGCCGAACTCATAGAGAACTTTGTACTGCTGTGCCGACGCGAGTGTGCAGCCTAGCGTCAGAACAGCCGTTAGCGCAATGATTTTCATAGCTCCTCCCAAAGATCTGAGCTACTGGCCGTCAAGATTGGTCAGCGCGCTCTTGTAGTTGGAATCGGGGCCAAGTAGACCCCACGTCGCGCACCCGCTCAGATCCGTGTCACTCGTCGACCAGTAGGTCGTCGTAAAGCCGCCGAGGTTCCAAATCCGCTCCCTTTGAGGGTCACGGTAGTAGATGGGACGTTACCGGTCTGAGGCAGAAGGCTGGTAGGCGAGATGCTCGGCGGCGGCCCAATTTGGAATCTTGCGCATGGACTGAATGCCTCCAAACTTAAGCCCTCCGCCAGGTCGGCTCGGAACTTAACCCAACAACGCCGCCACCTGGGCGGAGATCGACAACCAATCCACGCAAAGATATTTGCGATACTAGCGTTTGTCAAGAAAATTTTCTCGCAGTTCCCATAGCACCTCGAGATTGCCGACCACGGCGTCCGGGGCGGCTACGGGCGACAGCAGGAAGTCGGTGTAATCGCTGCGTTCGAAGTCGAAGCGTCGTTGCAATTTCGGCTCACGCAACTTCTTCGCTTAAAGAAGCACTAAGCGTCTATCGAGTCACGAAGATCGACTTGGCGATCTCTGGAGAGGGCGTAATGGACGAAAACCAGCCAACAATATTTTCACGGAGGCATATTATGGGCGGAATCGGAGCCACGGTCGCGGCTGCCGCTATATCCCCGGCATTTTCACAAGATTCTTCCAGCAACAGCGGTGCGGCGCCGCAGCCGTTGCAAGACCCGACTACGAAGTATCCCAAGCCGCCGTACAAGTCGCAGACGCAACCTTGGCCCGGCTTGGCCAGCAAGATGGATCCTCCGCCCGATCATGGCGAGACCAGCTATCGCGGCTCGAACCGGCTCGCGGGACGCAAAGCCCTCATCACCGGCGGCGACTCCGGCATGGGCCGCGCCGCAGCCATCGCCTACGCCCGTGAAGGCGCCGATGTCGCCATCAATTATCTGCCCGACGAGGAGCCGGATGCGCAACAGGTCATCGCTCTCATCAAAGCTGAAGGCCGCAAAGGATTGGCGATTCCCGGCGATCTGCGCGATGAAGAGTTCTGCAAGAAACTTGTTGCCGACGCGATCAGCGGACTGGGCGGGCTCGATATCATCGTGAGTAACGCCGGTCGGCAGCAATCCCACGCATCGATGTTGGATATTTCGACGGAACAATTCGATTGGACGATGAAGACCAACATCTATGCTCCCTTCTGGATCATCAAGGCTGCTTTGCCCCATTTGCAGCCAGGGTCAGCGATCATCGCCACTACGTCGGAGCAGGCTTATGATCCATCGCCCGACCTCTACGACTACGCGCAGACCAAGGCCGCAACCATGAACTTTGTGAAGTCGCTGGCCAAGCAACTGGGGCCGAAAGGGATTCGCGTAAATGGCGTAGCGCCAGGTCCGATCTGGACGCCGTTGCAAATAAGCGGAGGGGCGTCGCAATCGAAGGTCATGCAGTTCGGCGGCTGGACACCGCTTGGCCGGGCAGGTCAGCCGGCAGAGTTGGCTTCGATCTATGTCCAACTCGCCGCCAGCGACGCGAGCTATGCCAACGGCAATGTGTACGGTTCATCAGCGGGCGCGGGCCAGCCCTAGGAATCGTTCACTGCCCTGACAGCTCAGAACTAGCGATAACGAATGTCGAACAGCGGCTCAGCTGCACCGCGGACCGCTGTGGCGACTAGTTCCATGCCGAACTTGCCGCCTTCGTTGACACCAAAGAGACGGTTGCGCAGTCTGCGCTCTGTCAGATACGGCCATTTTAGAAGGGACCCGATTTTCTGTTTCAGAGTTATTGCATCTGCTGGGTCATGCAGCTTAATGTCATCGAATCCGCAGATGTCCAATAGCGATATCAAATTGGAACCGCAAAAGCCGTACTCATGCGCCAAAGTCACATAGAGACTTGAGTTCGCCGCGGGGCTCTCCATGTTGGGGGTTCTCAAGCAGAGCTTTCCGCCGGGAAGCAACGCCTGATAGAGACTATCGGTGACCCAAAGAAGCGAGTGTTTGGGAATGTGTTCGATCACATGGGACAGATGAATGAACTCATATTGGGCGCTACGGCCGGCAAGAAATTCTCCGATGTCGTTATGGATTTCATGCAGCGAGACCGCGGATGACCACTTCGCGACATGAGATTTGTTGGCGACGCCGAAATCAGCGCCGATAATATTGGTGTACCCAAGCTTGAGACATGTGGCGATGAACCATCCGTTGCCGAAGCCTATTTCGAGAATAGGAGCTGACTTTTCCTTGGGGAGAATTTTCTTATACCAATTCGCGGCAGGCACGACGACCGGATTCCGCTCCATCTGTTCGAATGTAGGCTTGGAAGTCTTTGTGGGATGACGCAGAGACATCCGCCGATAGACTTCGGCCACAAATGCATTGGGCTCCATAATTCTCCGTGTCCAATGTTAACTTCTCGTTCAGGCAGCCGAGTGGTTTTGAATGCACCAGCATCAAACCAGTAATTCGCGGCGCCACTGACCCACGTGCGGTCACTTAATCGCCAACACGCTGTAATTCGGAGTGAATTGGTCGTTCTTGGTGCCGTTAATTCTCTCGTAACCGAGGCCTATCAGGTTCGCCAATGGGCGAACGGTTGCGCTCAGCAAGCTTCGGAGAAAATCGTAGCGAACGAATATGTTTAGGCCGACATTGACGCTGCGGATGAATCCACCGAGACTCGAGACTTCCGGGATAATTTCTACTTTGCCGAATGAACCCAGAATGGTGCGGATTCCGGCGGGAGTAAATCGCCAGCGATCGTCGTCTGAGAATCTGGGGGCAAACGCGGCCACGCTCATTAGCAACATCCCGCCCGGTTTCAGCACAGTATGAATCTGATCGGCGGCGAGGCGCGGACTAGAAAAATATTCGAAGACCTGAGTGGCGATCACGAGATCAAAAGAGTTATTGGCGAAGGGCAAAGCTTCGCCGCTGCCGACTACATCAACCAAATTGGTCTGAAGAATATCCAGCGCAAGATATTTTGAGATGCGACTCTCGAACAACGGGCGATACGGCTGATAGCGGCCTCCAACGTCCAGAATTGTCATTTTGCTTGCGGGAAACGTATTAATCCAGTTCGCAAAAATTTTCCTTCGTGCGTTGAGTACCAGAAAATTTGGGTCGGTAAGCGACGGATGAAGGCGAGCACGCGCAATCGTAAGCAGAGCGCTACGGTCATCCGAGTTCGATGGAGTTCTCAATAAAGGCTCGCGGTGAAACTAATCTTAGCCTGCCGCGGGAGGGATAGCAGAATTTCGGGAGCAGCCGACTCAAGGCAGTAATGCGGATAGGCTGCGATGGACAAGCTGAGCGGCTCACGCTTCTTTATTCTTCTTCCCCGGCAGGCTGGCGGGATTTTCGTGGGCGCGCTCGCGGAAGCTGCCTTTCAGACCCGATGCTAGCGAGACGCTGGACTCACCAAATTTGTCGCGCATACGATCCACGGCAGAGAGCGCTTTCTCCCAGCGCTGGCGGCTTGCATCTGGTGAAGCTTCGGGGGCGAGCAAATCGCCCTGCACCCAGTGATCGGGCTTTTGGTCGTCCGCGGAAATGAAGTGAGCGGCGTGGACGCCGAGCAATCGCACCTGCTGGCCCCGCTTCCAATTTGCCAGAAAGAGCGCGTGGACTGCTTCGTAGATTTCGCCGTCGAGTTGGGTTGCATGGTCGATGGTTCGAGCACGGGTGATGGTGATGAAATCTTTGTAGCGCAGCTTGAGTTGCATGGTTCGCGCGTGCAGGTCACGCTCGCGGAGACGGCGCGCAACCATTTCGCAGAGCCGCATTAGCGTGGATTCGATTTGAGCGCGATCGGCAGTGTCTTCGTTGTAGGTGTGCTCGTGACTGATCGACTTGGGGCCGGTATCTTCGCCGATGGCGGTGTCGAACCAGCCACCGGCATCCTCGCCGCGAGCTTTGCCGGCGAGAGCTAGTCCCCACTTGCCGAAGTGTTCTTGCAGGAAGGCTTCCTCGAAGCGCGCCAGATCGCCGACTTGACGGATTCCGAGGTCGTGCAGATTCTTCTCGGTGACTTTACCAACGCCCGGGATGTCGCGGACATCGAGGGGCGCAAGAAACTTCGCCTCTTGTCCGGGGATGACCCAAAGAATGCCATGCGGCTTGGCTTTCGCGGAAGCGACTTTGGCGACCAGGCGGGATGCGCCAATTCCGATGGAGCAATTGAGATGAGTATCTTTCTTGACCCGCTCATGCAATGCGTTTGCTGCCTTTATCGGCGGTCCGTGCAGCCGCGCGGTTCCGGTCATGTCCATGTAGGCTTCGTCGATGGAGGCCATTTCGACCAGCGGAGAGAAAGAATTAAGAACGCGACGCACGGCCGAAGAACATTCGCGATAGCGATCGGGATGGCCTTCGACGAAGATTGCTTGCGGACAGAGCTTGGCGGCGGTTCGAAGCGGCATGGCGGAGTGGACGCCGAACTTGCGCGCAGCATAGGAAGCAGCGGCTACTACCCCTCTCGCATCGCGCGGACCGCCGACGACCACAGGCTTATCGATGAGCGAGGGATCGAACAACTCTTCCACCGACACGAAGAACGCGTCCATATCGACGTGAAAGATGGTGGGTGAGCTCATAAAAGTGTAGGCGCGAGCGTCCCTTCGACTTCGCTCAGGGCAGGCCCTCGCTTGTGCAGCACCATCAAAAATCCGTCACACGCTCAGCGTGAGCGGCTTGGTTTTCAATTGCCGCACCCGCTCGTAGACGCGAATATACTCCTTGGCGGACGCAGTCCAGGAGAAGTCTTTGGCCATGCCGTTGCGCATGAGCGTTTGCCACGAGTCTTTGTCGCGAATCGATGAGAGCGCGTGCTTAATCGTGAGCAGCAAGGACTCGCCGTTGTACTCGGAAAACTTAAAGCCGGTGCCCTTTTGCGAGCGCGCGTCCCACGGCTCAATGGTGTCATCGAGACCGCCCGTGGCTCGCACGATGGGTACTGTGCCATATTTCAAGCTGTAAATCTGATTCATGCCGCACGGTTCATAGTGCGAGGGCATGAGAAATATGTCGCTGCCCGCTTCGATCTTGTGCGCTAAAGCATTATCGTAGGCGATCTTGATGCCGACTCTCTGGGGAAACTGGCGATGCAGGCGCTCGAACACTTCCTGATATTGCAGTTCACCCGTACCCAACGCGATGACGATCATGTCTTCCAGCACCATGCGATCGGAAATTTGGGAGATCAGATCGAATCCTTTTTGCGCAACAAAGCGTGAAACGATTCCGACCACCGGCAGCCCGCTGTCGATAATGCCAAAAGAAGAAAGCAAGTCTTCTCTGCATTTCTTTTTCCCCGAAAGATCGGAGGACGAATACTTGGCCGCGATGAACCTATCTTTCTCGGGACTCCACTCGTCGTAATCGACGCCATTGAGAATTCCGGTGACGGTGGCGGCACGATCGCGCAGGACACCTTCCAGTCCAAAGCCGTATTCGGCGGTTTGAATTTCCTGGCTGTACTTGCGGCTCACCGTCGTGATGTAGTCGGAGTAGACTAAAGCGCCTTTCAGGAAATTGAGGTTGCCGAAGAACTCCATCTTCGACATGGTGAGCAAATCCCATGGCAGCATGATGAGCGGAACCGTGTCGGGCGGAAACTGGCCCTGGTATCCCATGTTGTGAATGGTGAATACAGTGGAAACGCTGCGGAAGGCGGGATCTTCAACGTACTGCGTGCGTAACAGCACGGGGATGAGCGCGGTCTGCCAGTCGTGGCAATGAAAAATCTGGGGTACGCCGAGAGCCTTCGAGGCTTCGAGCGCCGCACGCGAAAATAGTGTGAAGCGCTCAGCGTTGTCGGGATAGTCTCCGGCGTGATCGCCGTAGATCCCTTCGCGGTCGAAATAAGGAGGGTAATCGACGAAATAAAATTGCACGCCCGCGCGCTTGCCTCCATCGAGGATCGAGCAGAAACGATACTGATCGTCAAAAGGGACGGTTATGCTGTCGATTAGAATGGGCGGGGACGCGAGCCGGGTCTGGCGATAGCGTGGCAAATAGACGCTGATCTCGTGTCCTGCGGCGGCAAGCGCGGCGGGAAGCGCGCCTACAACGTCGGCGAGGCCTCCGGTCTTGGAAAACGGTACGCACTCCGACGCGGCAAAGGCGATATGCATGAACCAAACTCCTTGGGACAACCCGTACTATTTTATGCCGCAGCCGGACGTTATTATGCCGCAGCCGAACATTACGATGCGAGTTATCATGACTGTGGAATAACCGACTGGACAGCGTAAACTTAGCCGGGGATGGTTGTCACGCAACCCCGCGCACGGGAGTGCCATTGGCGAAAACTGTAAGCAGGAGTTCCGACGCGCCGAAGGGTGATAAGCCCAAGTTGGGCCAGCATTTCCTGGTAGACGATTCCGCCTCGATAACGATTGTCGAGGCCCTGGGCGACATTTCTCGCGAGACGGTGCTGGAGATTGGCCCCGGTCGCGGTGCGCTGACTTCCCTGCTGGCGCGGCGCTGCCGGCGACTGATTGCCATCGAACTGGATCGCGTGATGGCGGCGCAACTGCGCATGAAGTTCGGCCTCACGCCCAATGTTGAGATCCTTGAAGGCGACGTTCTGACGATGGATTTCGACGCGATATTCGGCCCGAAGCCAGGGAGCGTGCGGCCGGGATTAGATCAGCCCATTGAACCGGTGCAGGTGGTTGGCAATCTTCCTTATTACATCACCTCGGATATTCTGCTGCGGCTGTTTGAGTATCGGCGATACGTTCGCACCTGCGTACTGATGGTGCAAAGCGAAGTCGCTGACAGGCTGGTGGCGCAGCCGGGCAATAGCGAATACGGGATATTGTCGGCGACGACGCAACTTTATGCCGAAGTAGAAACGATTCTATCCTTGCCGCCGAGCTCGTTCTCGCCGCCGCCGAAAGTGAATTCCAAAGTCGTACGGTTGCGGATGAATTCACGGGTCGAAAGTCTGGGACTCGCGAAACACGAAAAAGAATTCATTGCTTTTCTGCGAAAGTCCTTTGCGCAGAAGCGCAAGACGCTGTGGAATAACCTGAAGGAGGATTATCCGTCTGCGCCGTTAAAGAGTGCGTTCTCAAAGGCGAAAGTCGATTCTGCTGCACGCGCGGAAGATTTGTCGCTGGAGCAGAGCGCGGCGCTGTTTCTGGCGCTCGGCGCCAACGCCGCCGCACGATAAACTAAGAGCAGATGGCTGACCCAATTTTCCTGAGTCTCTGGTTTGCAAGTTTCGAGGACGACGAAGTGCTGCCGCACACCCTCAGCGTGCTGCGCCAGTTTCGTTTTTCGCCGCAGCGCCCCGGCATCGTGTATATGGGCTTGCACCCAGTTTCATGGCAAGAAGCCACGATTTGGGAGCGCCGCTTCGATCCGGGCGCCCGGCCTGAAGAGGCCATTCTGTTTGCCTCGGAGTTCCTCCATGCGGACTACGCGTATGTCTTTGAAGGCTATTGGGATTTGTGGGAGCGCGGAGAAGATGGCATATGGATCGAACGTCCCGCCCGCGTTCGATTTATCTCTCATGGCCTCGAATTCGAGGATGGCATCTATCAGCAGGAGGGCCATATGTTGCTCGACCTAGGGCTTGACTCCGCCTTCCTGCAGGAAGAAGCGCCCCTCACCCCGGAAGCCGAGGATCGCGTTCGGTCAAATGTTCACAAGCTGGTGGAACTGAGCAATCACCTGGAAAAAGCTGCGGCAGTAAAGGCGCGGCTGCTCTGGTCGGAGTCTGAGGAAAATCTAGCCCAGAAGCTTTTGGCTCGGCTGCAAAAGTTGCAATAATAGCGCTCCAGTTCGATCTACACTTCTTCGGACGCGAACTGCGGTTCCACAGAAAAAAAGTTCCGCCCGCAAAAATCGCCTCCACCGCCCGAAGTAGATCCCGCGCCGCTTGGGTCTTAATGACGTATCCCGAGGCTCCCGCTTTTTGCACCGCCCTGGCGAGTTCCCTCGAGTCATGCATGGTTAATACCAGAATCTTGGACCGTGCTTTGGACTTGCTAAGCTCGGCGGCGACCGCGAGGCCGTCCTTTCGCGGCATCGTGATGTCGAGAATGACCAGATCGGGGTCGAAGGAAGAAATTTTTTCTAGGGCGTCCAGTCCATCCTCGGCCTCCGCGACGACCTCCCAGTCGGGTCGATTGCGCAAAATCAGCCGGACTCCCTGACGCACAACATCGTGATCGTCAACCACCACAATGCTTTTCATAAACCCTAGCGATTATGTCTTCCGTGACCGTTCAGGCCGATCGACGCCTCGATCAGCGATCCAGATGGGTTCGAATTCAGCCGCAATTCGCCCCCAAGTTCTCGCACTCGCTCCCGCATGCTGGTAATACCCACGCCCACTGTGGCAGGGTTGAGACCCTCGAACACGAAACCTCTTCCGTAATCTTCGACGACCAGTTGGGCTCTCGTCGCATCGATTTTAAATCGTACCTCGGCGCGCTTGCTTTCGGAGTGTCGATGAATGTTGGTCAAACTCTCCTGCAACACACGAAACAAAGCTACTTCCACTGACGAAGGCAAGCGCGGCAATTGCGATGGCATTTCGAGTTTCACGGTAATTCCGCTGCGCGCGGTGAAGCCGTCGACATACCAGGGAATGGCAGAAGCCAGGCCCATTTCTTCCAAGAGAGGAGGATGAAGCAGATGCGACAAGGTGCGGACTTCCGAACTGCAGCGATCGATTAAGGTCAGTGAATCCCGGAGAGCGGTCACAGGGTCTCCGCGACGGGCCTCGGCTTCGGCAACCTCGCAGGACATCTTGATGGCAACCAAGTATTGTCCCACCCCGTCGTGCAAGTCACGGGCAATACGCCGGCGCTCCTCATCTTGCACGTTCATGACGTGGGTTGAGAGCTTATGGAGTTCGTCGTTGGCCTGTTCCAACTTTAAACGGCGCTCCTCCGAAACACGAGCGGAGGCCACCATAGCATGCACTTGCGGCACCAAGGCAGGAAGCGCGACCGCGGTGACGACCGAGGCTAGAGCGGTGACCAGCTTAATGTCTCCGGCGAGCCAATAAAGCGGCTTCCACAAGACGACAATTTCCATGAAGTGGGTAAATCCGCAGGCCACAATGAACAGACCGAACGCCAGGAACATCCAGCTAAAGGGGATCTCCCGTCTCGTCCTCCATACCAGGTAAACCAAGGTACATGAGATAGCGACGTAGGAGAGCCAGATTGCGGCGTCGCTGACCGCATGTAATGCGATGAGCTGCCGGTTGTTCAGGTAACAGAACGTGTGGGGCAGAAACGGAGACGATGAAATCCCACGAACCGCTGAGGGTACGAAGTACAAGGTGGCGATCGTCCCGACCCCCGCGGCCAGTGAAGTCGCAATTATTAGTTTGCGCGTTGCAGGGAACATTCGAAGCTCAGTAAGCCATTTCCATCGAGTTATTTATACCGGATTCTTGACGATCAGAATGGTCAATCTTCACGTTATCTTAGGTTGACTGGGGCATACTGATAACTACAGTAAACCCTGTAGGTGATTTGAAGGGTTCGACGCAGAGCGACGAAGAAGTGAGCGCACAAAAAAACGCGGCTGCGAAGCAAGGTCAGCAGCGGGTCGGAGTGCGCGCGCCGAGGCGCGATTGCAGCAACCTGCGGTAACGGCGGCTCAGCGGGAGTCGGATCTCACCCTCGAGCAAGACTTCATATTCGCCGTCCACGCCGAGGCTGAGAGCTCGCACCCGTTCGAGGTTGACAATCGCAGAGCGATGAACGCGGCAGAATTTCTGTTGATCAAGTTCGCTCTCAAGTTCCGTCAGGGAGCGGCGAAGCATGTGAGTCTTGGGTCCAACGTGCAGGCAAGCGTAATAGTCGGCAGCCTCGATCCAATCAACCTCATTCGCCTTCAGAAACAACACGTCTCCTGAACTCTTGACCGCAATGCGTTCTAGAGTTGGCTTAGGTTCTTTTCCACCGTCGCGACCGAGTGGGATTCTTGCCTTCGCACGGTCAAGCGCGCGGCTAAAGCGAGCATTGTCGAACGGCTTCAACAAATAATCGAGGGCTCCGGCTTCGAACGCCCGCAACGCATATTGATCGTACGCCGTCACGAAAACTATGGCCGAGGGTAGTTCGTTGCCCAGGATTTCCAGCACGTCGAAGCCGTCACACTCAGGCATTTGCACGTCGAGGAAAAGCAACTCCGGCTGGGATCGACGAATCGCTGCGATGGCCTCGGCTCCAGAACTACATTCGCCGACGATTTCAATTTCGGGATCGCTGCGCAGCAACACGGCGAGATTGCTGCGTGACATGGGCTCGTCGTCGACGATCAGCGTTCGAATCTTCGCAGGGTTTTCTGGCGTCACGGGGTATTTCCTTCAGAATCCCCAAGCACATAGGGCAATGACAAGGAAACTTCCACGCCATCCGGCGCGCGGTTTTGCATGGTCAGGCCGAATTTTGCCCCGTAAAGACTTTTTAGCCGTGTGCGCACATTGGCCATGCCGACGCCGGAGTGATTCTCCCAATTGGCGGACAGGCCGGGCCCATCGTTATAGACATCGAGCCGCAACATGCCGTTGGAGCGGACGGCGGCAATTCGAATCGCTCCACCTTGCACTCGTTTGGCGATGCCATGTTTCAAAGCATTTTCCACCATCGGCTGGAGTATGAGGCTCGGAACCTGAGCGACAAGAAGTTCGCTCGGGGCGTCCACTGTGAATTGCAGTCTATCGGCAAAGCGCACCTTTTGAATGTCGAGATATTTTCGCGTAAACTCCAACTCTTCATCGAGCGGGACTTGCTGCTTGTCGGAATCCTGCACCACGCGGCGCAGAAAATCACTGAGACCCGCAATCATGGTCACGGCTGCATCATTTCTCTGCTCCCGGACCAATCCTGCAATTGCGTTCAAAGTATTGAATAAGAAATGCGGTTCGATCTGCCGTCGCAATGCATTCAATTGCGCTTTCGATAATTGCTCGTTGAGGCGAGCGGTCTCCGTTTGTTGGCGGGTCAACTGCTCGCGCGATTGCAGCATGTAGCCAACCAGCAGAATGATGCTGTACAAAATCGCGTACGCCAGCAATCCGCCTAAGAACTTGTGTAGCCACAATTGCGCGAACGAATCCGGACCGGGCGATAAAGCGTAAGGGTTGAAGAGTTCCTCCCACAAGCTAACCCACGCGGTATAAATCAAACCGACGGCCGCGCACCCCGCCAAATGCACTCCCCAAGTGGAAAGCCTTCTCCACTGAGCCGGCGGATACTTTCGCCCCAACCGCAACACGAGCGGCGTGGCCAATGCCCACGGCAGCCAGGACAATAGCAGCGTAAAAAATAACGCGACCCAGGCATGTTGCATGCCTTCCGCTCGCATCACGAAGACCGTTTGCGTAGCCTCGAACAGGCCGACCGCCGACCACAGAACGGCAATCCAGAACCAGCGCGGCGAGTCGGAGTGGGTCGAGTTCATATACGAATCGTAGTCTACAAGGACGTCGCAGTGCGAAAAATGCAGTGAATCCACGGCATCGCGCAGCGAACGGTATGGCCGTTCGGTCACCGCCGCGCGATACTGTCCGCATGATCAACCAAAAGAACTCTCTCTTGGCCGTGATGCTCTTAGCGTCTGCAGTCGCGCTGTGCCAAACTGCCGCGACGGACTCCGCTCCGCAATATACCAGCGACGGCCAACTCAACTTCCCCACCAACTATCGCCAATGGGTCTACCTCACAACCGGATTCGACATGAGCTACAGTCCCGCCATGCAGATGGATCACCATATGTTCGACAACGTCTTCGTGAACCCGGAAGCCTATAAGACGTTCGTCGAAACCGGCACCTGGCCTGACAAGACGATGCTCGTGCTCGAAGTTCGCGGCGCCGAAGGCAAAGGCTCGATCAACCAGAAGGGGAATTATCAGAACACCGACATGATGGGCGTCGAGGTCCACATAAAAGACGAGGCGCGCTTTCCCGGAAAGTGGGCATTCTTCGGCTTCGATGACGACAAACCAGCAAAGATGGTTCCGACCACAGCCGCCTGCTACAATTGCCACCAGGCCCACGCCGCCGTGGACACCACGTTCGTGCAGTTCTATCCCACGCTGCTACCCGTCGCCAAGGCCAAAGCCACGTTGAGTGCGGCGTATGTGAAAGAGAGTGCGGCGGCGCAGAAGTAGCGGCGCGGCAGGTGACCTTGGTGCTTCTGCGTCTTGAACCCGCCCTGTCAGCCCCGTAAACTAAGGACGGATGCACACCCACAGCCACGGCGGAAACGAACGCACCTCCAAGGTGCTGCGCATCTCGTTGGTCGTCACGTTTGCCTATATCGTTATTCTGGTCGTCGCCGGAATTCGCGCTCATTCGCTGGCTCTGCTTTCTGAAGCTGGACACAATCTTTCAGACTTCCTCGCTCTGCTGCTGTCGCTGGTCGCAGTCTATTTGCAGTCGCGTCCGCCGAGCGCCACCAAGACTTACGGCTACCACCGCGCCGGAGTGCTCGCCGCTTTCGTCAACGCCGCTTCGCTCGTCGCAGTTTCCTTCTTCATCTTTTACGAAGGCGTGAAGCGCCTGCAACATCCCGAACCGGTGAAAGCTGGACTGATGATGACTGTGGCCGCCGCCGGCGTGGTCATGAACGGAGCCATCACGCTGCTCCTGCTCCGCGGCAATCGTGACGTCAACATTCGCAGCGCGCTGCTGCACGAAATTGGCGATACGCTCTCAACCGCCGCAGTAATAGTAGGCGGCTACGTGATTCATCGAACCGGCCAATATTGGGCCGACTCAGCCCTATCATTCGCAATCGGCGCGCTGATTCTTTGGTCGGGCCTGGGCATTGTTCGCGAGACGCTGAACATTCTCTTAGAAGGCACTCCCCGCGGACTCGACCTCGAAATCCTCGAAGCCACGCTGCGCGAAGTCGAGGGCGTGCACGACGTTCACGACCTGCACGTCTGGAACATCGGCTCGGAGAGCCGCGCGCTCTCGTGCCACATCTCGATCGCGGACATTCCTCCATCGGTGAGCGAGCGAATTCTGCGCGACGTGAAAGAGCGCCTGCACCACGACTTCCGCATCGTGCACACCACGATCCAGTTTGAACACGAAGTCTGCGAAGTCGCCCACGGCTGCGTTATTCCCATGAGCGAGCAAGAGCATCATCACCACTAACTCCCGTAAGAAGAACTTCCACCGATGACGAGAAGAGCGCTTGTTCTCACTTTAGCCTTTTTAACTTCCGCGGCCTTCGCTCAAAACGTTGAAGCCCCTCGGATCAAAGCATTCGATCCCGCGCCATGGCTCGAAGACTTCCACCAACTCTTGTCCGAGATGTCTTCGCACTACGCGAACCTGGAGTGGGCAGTGGAAGACCGGAAGATGGATTTGCCGCAGTTACGACGCGACACCGAAACTAAACTTCGCGAAGCGAGCAATGAGAACGACGCCCGGCAAGTTGTTAAGGCGTTCCTCGCCAGCTTCGGAGATGGCCACCTAGAGGTTACGTGGCCTAAACCAGCATCGAAAACGGAAACTAATCCAGATCCAAACACGCAAAGCCTGTGTGGACGTATGGGCTACAAGAGCAACTTTCGGCCAGGGTTGGACTTCTCGGGCTGGCTCGAGTTCTCGACACTAAACACCACCGAAGCAAGGGATTTTCCCGGCGGTATTCTTCGCCTAAGAAATGGCAGGGTCATTGGCGTCATTCGGATCGCACTCTTCAGTGAACATGGGTATCCGGAGGTGTGTGAGCAAGCCGTGCGCGATCTGCATCTTGAGCAAGGTGCCGTGTGCGATGACAAATGCGCGGATAAACTCGAAATCGCGACCGCCAATCTTCTCACTTCGGCGTTAGTAAGAGAAGCAGAAGCGCTACGAGCGGCGGGCGCCACAGCGCTCCTCGTCGACATCACGCACAATGGAGGCGGTTCGGACTGGGCTGATGCCCCTCCCCGGGCGCTGAGCTCAATCCCATTGCATGATTCGAAGATGGCTTTCATTAAACATGAGCACTGGACTAAGCAGCTTCAGGATAATCTCCGGGATATTCGAGCCGACATCAAGAACCATGCCTCGTCCCCAATCTCTCTCGAGAGCGCGGCCGGCACCCTCGAAAAAGCAATCGAGGAAAGCAAGCAAGCGTGCGACCGGACAACTGTTTGGGATACGGGCCGCCTTAGCTGCTCTTTGTTGGTTAAAGATCTTTTGTTTACTGCCGGGGACATCGTCGCTTATGCGAAGCCTCGCAGCCTTGACGCCCTCGTATCTAAAACGGACCTCTTTTATCCAAGCCAGTACGCGTACGCAGAAAATCCTAACGCTCTACCTCTCTATGTCGCGGTTGATCGCCACACCTGGTCGGCGGCAGAATATTTCGGGGCGCTGTTGCAAGACAATCACGCGGCCACCATCGTTGGAGAAGTAACCGGCGGGGCAGGCTGTGGCTACACTAACGGAGGCATTCCGACAACACTCAAGAACTCGCGCGCTCAGGTCGAGATGCCGGACTGTGTCCGCTATCGCGCCGACGGATCAAACGAAGTCAACGGAATCACTCCCGACATGCTTATTCCATGGGCCGACCATGACTCCAGTTTCCAACGCTCGAAGAAGCTGATCAACGCTCTTGAATCAGTGCCAGCACGGTAGGACGGAGCAATCACTCAGGACTTGCCTTGATTCTCGAAGATCTCCCGAGCTCGCTCAATCGTGTCCGCATCCTCATCCAGCTTATCGGGACGCAGTCGCACAATGCGCGGAAAGCGCAACGCATAGCCGCTCTCATGGCGGTCGGACAGCATCATGTTATTGAAGGCAACTTCGAGAACAATTTTCGGTTCGACGACGCGGCGAAAGCCCTGGTCTTCGATGGTGTGATCGAGAAACCATTTCGTCATCTCCACGATTTCAACATCGGTCAAACCGGAATATGCTTTGCCTATATTTACCAGCCGCTCGCCATCGCGGACTGCAAATGTATAGTCGCTTAAGACGCCGATGCGCTTTCCATGTCCGTATTCGACGGCGGTGACGACAACATCCAAAGTCGCCAACTCGCGCTTTAACTTTAACCAGCTCTTCCCACGCCGCCCCGGAGAATAGGCCGAGTTCGCATCCTTAATCATCAACCCTTCGTTGCCGCGACTTTGCGCCGCATCGAAGAGTTCGTCGAGTTCGCCTGCCTTCGAAGCATGGAAAACTGGCGCACGCAAAATCAACGCCTGTTGTTCGCGGACCGCTCGCTTACGTTTGATTCCGTCGATGACGTCGTCCAATATCCGACCCCGATCAGTCAGGGGTAAGTCGATAGTCAGCGATCCATTCGCATACAAAACATCAAACGCCACAAACGCCACGGGACAATCGCGCATCATCTTCTCACTGACCTTCTTTCGACCGATCCTTTGTTGCAGGACGCTAAATGGCAACGCTCGCCCCGACGAATCCGAATCGTCATCAGCGTCGCTCCAAGCCACGATCTCACCATCAAGGATGAAATCCTGCGCTGAACCCAGCAGCGCGTCGCGCACTTCAGGAAACGAGTTAGTCGTATCCTCGCGCGTCCGAGAAAAGATGCGAACTCGATCCCGAGACGCATGAACCTGCGCCCGTACCCCGTCATACTTGTCTTCAATAAATGGATTCGGGATGTATTCCAGCGCCTCCGCTGCCGATGCCACTGGACTCGCCAGCATCGCTCCCAGCGGATGGAACAGCCGCATCTTCGCTTCCCGCAAACATCCAGTGGATGCCAGCAGCAGCGTCTCACCGATATCGCCCAGCAACATATTGGCGCGGGAGACCTGAGCAGAGTCGGCTGCGAAAGCATGCGCTATGGCATCTTCGACCAGACTCTCTTTCAGCCCGATGCGCAGATCTCCGGTCATAGTCTTGACGACATACTTTGCTTCGAGCGGCGAGATTTCAGCCAGCAAGACCTTCACAAGTTCCAAACGCGCCGACGATCCGGACGCCTGCGCGATCTGGCGAAATCGGACCTGAAGCTGGGTCGGAGTGATGGCGGTCGTCACCGATGGCTGTGGCAACAGATCTGCCGCAACCGCTCCGATGTCTCCGAGTCGACGATACGCGGCAGTCAAAGCACCTTCGCTCTTTGCCCCCACAGACTGGATCGCCTGCCAGAGTAAACTTCCCCCGACTTGCAATGTCATCTCGTCCCACATAGGAAAAGGACGTCCAGACAAGAACACCGCGGCCGCGGCCGCCTGCCCCGCCTCGGCCTCCCGAAAATAGCCAGACACCACCGCTATCTTATTTGTTTTCTTGGAGGTAGCGACGACCCGCTCGCAAACCTCGGCCAGTGCTGTGAAAGTGCTCTCCATGATGCCGCTTCGCCTTACTATGCCATAGCGTCCACTGTGCCGTGATAGGCTAATGACCGCTACTTTGATGCTCAAGAATCATCTAAGATAAACACATGCGACGATTGCGAACATGGTTGAGCTTTCTGGCGGCGGTGCAGCTGCTGCCCGCGCTCGAGGCGGGCGAGGAAACGTTGGTGGGCGGCCAGGCCGTGCTGGAGGGCGTCATGATGCGCTCGCCGCACGCATTCGCCATCTCGTGCCGCAAGCCGTCAGGCGAAGTCTCGACGCACAGCGAATTGTTGGAGCGGCCCTCGGAGACGCACAGATGGATGGCATGGCCTGTCATTCGCGGAGTCGTCACGCTTGGCCACACTATGGCGCTGGGATTCCGCGCACTGCGGTTTTCCGCGAACGTTGCTCTGGAAGAGTTGCAGCCTGAGGTGAAGGCGCCCTCGGCTGCCGCCGAAGTTGTCAACAACGCGCCGCAGAAAAAACTCGAAGTCAGCGGTTGGATGGCGACCGGCAATGCCATCCTCTCCATCGGCTTCTTCATTTTCATGTACAAGTTTTTGCCGCTGCTGGCGGCGACGGAACTGAAAAAAATCAATCCTGCTTTCGGCGGGCAAATCGCCTTCAACCTCGTCGATGGCGTGGTCCGGCTTGCTCTCTTTCTCTTGTTCATCTGGGGTATTTCGCTGATGAAAGATATCCGCCGGGTTTACGAATATCATGGAGCCGAGCACAAAACAGTTTTCGCGTTTGAGAACGGCGATCCTCTGGATACCGCTGCCGTGCAGCGTTACTCGACGTTTCACCCCCGCTGCGGAACAAGTTTTCTGATGACGGTCATGCTCATCTCGATTGCCGTCTACACTCTGATTCCCGTGACCACGTTCTGGGCGCGCTTCGGTATCCGCATTGCTCTACTACCCGTGATTGCAGGCGTTTCGTATGAGATGATTCGCTTCGCGGCCCGTCATCGCGGGTCGATGTTCGCGGCGCTGACCTCGCCAGGATTATGGTTGCAGCGCATTACCACACAGCCGCCGTCGGACGATCAGGCGGAGTGCGCCATCACTGCCCTCGAACACGCCATGGCCCTCGAAAAGCAACACGGCGGCGAACTCGTTATTGCCTAGCGGCGCTCCCGCGCACACTCGTAACTAATCCCCACACCCTGAAAACTTTGATATTAGAAATACCGAGGAGCGTTTGCGTGCTCCCCACAGGAAAACAATATGTTTGAACGCTTGGATCAACTCGAAGCTAAATACGAAGAACTGAACGCCGCCCTCTCTTCGTCGGAAATCGTCAACGATTCCAGCCGCTATCAAAAGACGGCGAAGGCGCACAGCGAAATCGCGCCCATGGTCGAGAAGTATCGAGAATACAAAGACCTCAAGCGCGGCATCGCCGACAGCCGCGCGATGATCGCCAGCGAAACCGACGCCGAGATGCGCACCTACGCCCAGGAAGAATTGGATAAGCTCGAAGCCCGCGTCGTCGCGGTCGAAGAAGAGCTACGCGTGCTGCTGCTGCCGAAAGATCCCAATGACGAAAAAGACATCATCCTCGAAATCCGCGCCGGCACCGGCGGCGACGAGGCCACGCTCTTCGCCGCCGAGATGTTCCGTATGTACACCCGCTACGCGGAAACTCAGAATTGGAAAGTCGAAGTGTTATCTTCCTCCGACTCCGCCGTGGGCGGCCTGAAGGAAGTCATCGCCATCATCGAAGGCAAGCGCGTGTATTCGCAGCTGAAGTATGAAAGCGGAGTCCATCGCGTGCAGCGAGTTCCCGCCACCGAACAGCAAGGCCGCGTGCACACTTCCGCAGTCACGGTTGCAGTTCTTCCCGAAGCAGAAGACGTAGACATAAAGATCGAAGCCAAAGATCTGCGCATTGACACTTTCTGCTCGTCTGGACCCGGCGGCCAGTCGGTCAATACGACGTATTCCGCTGTCCGTATTACGCACATTCCGACGAACACAGTCGTCAGTTGTCAGGACGAAAAATCGCAAATCAAGAATCGCGAAAAAGGCATGCGCGTGCTGCGTTCGCGGCTCTACGAAATCGAAATGCAAAAGCAGCAGGATGCACTCGCCAAAGAGCGCAAACAAATGGTGGGATCGGGCGATCGTAGCGAAAAAATCCGTACCTACAACTTCCCACAGAACCGCCTCACCGATCACCGCATCGGATTAACACTGCACCAGCTAACCGACGTCATGGACGGCAAACTACAACCCATCCTGGACGCCCTCGTCTCGCACTTCCAAGCGGAGAAGTTGAAACAGGAAACCACCGGCGTGGCCTGAAAGAAGTGTTCACAAGATCACCCGCTCGTCGCCCTCGCGCCTCGTAACCCGCTCGCGATCTAAATATTCGAGCAGCGGGATGGCATACTTGCGCGTCACTCCGGTGAGATCCTTAAATCGTGCAACATTAATTCGCGGCGACTTTTTTTTCTCCTCCGCCACGAGCGTCCGAAGAGTTTCCAAAGCCGTTCGATGAAAAACTAATTCCTCGGAGATCTTCAGTAGTACTTTTTCGCGTAACAAAAGCGTGACAATCTGCTGGGCTCGCGCCCGATCAATCTTCAGTCCTCCCAAAACTTCTTTCAAAGCGGGAACTTTCAATCCGGCTGACGCAAATGCCGCCTCTATGGCGGCTTTCGCTTCCGCTTCAGGATTCTTCATCGCGATGCCACGTCCCGGCAAACGAACCAGCTCGCCCGTCACTTCTATCCTTTTCTGCTGAATCAAGGCATCAAGCATATGAGGAAAAACCGCTCCATCGACGCGCAAACTCTCTCGCAGCGCATCTTTCCCAATCCCCGCCACCAGCGTGTTCTTATCGTGGAAGGCCTTCAAGACGACGAGGGTGGCCTCCTGCAGCACACGAAACGCCTGCGCCGCGATCCACAAATCGCCAAGATGAACGATTCGCCCCTCCGAATTCTTCAAAGACTGATCGATCACCCCAGGACGCAAACCTGTTTCAGCGACGGCCCTCGCCGAGGACAATCCCCTTCCACCAGCGCGAATAACGCTCGCTTCCAACTTCCGTACCGGATCGCCTTCGGCGAGCACGTTGAGAAAAGCCTCGCGATCAGCTTTTTTCATGCGCATTTGTGGAAGTGCGTCCAAAACGACGCCACCACCGATGGTGACCACTGGGGAGAATTGTCGAATGATGAAATGATCGCCCGGCAGCAATAGAGTTGGATCACGAAAACGTAGCCGCGCCAGAGAACTTTCCCCGGGAGCAATCTGCTTCGCCCCAACAAGTTGAACTTCCGCAGTCGTCTCCCAGGTGAACGCATGAACATGCACCCGGGCGCGGTCTTTCAGCGGTTTTGCGGAAGGCAACAGCGTTAGCAACACGTCCGCATTGCTCGTGGCGACAAAAGTTTCTGGCGTAGTGAGAACCATTCCGCGGCTCAGGTCTTCAACGGCCGCTCCGGCTAGATTGATTGCCGTTCGTTGCCCCGCTTGTGCAAGTTCGATGGGCGCGCCATGGACTTGGAGCCCTCGTACTTTCACGATGCGCTCGCCGGGAAATACTTGCAACGATTCTTCTTTGTGGATCGTGCCGGAGATCAAAGTCCCAGTCACGACTGTTCCAAAGCCTTTCATCGTAAACACGCGATCAATCGGAAGACGAGGAAATGCAGCTTCGTCTCGAGTCGAGACCTCCCCAGCGAGCCTGGCGAGCGTGGACTTAAGTTCGTCCAAACCCGCGCCAGTCAAGGCGCTGACGGCAACCACGGGCGCTTGGGCTGAATCGAGAAAAGATCCACGAACAAAGTCTTCGGCTTCCAGTCGCACCACATCGAGCGTCTCGCGATCCACCGTGTCGGACTTGGTGATCACAACCAATCCGCGCGGAACCGCCAGCAGCTTGCAGATGTCAAAGTGCTCGCGGGTTTGTGGCATGACGCCTTCATCAGCAGCGATCACCAACAAAACGAAGTCGATGCCGCTGACGCCCGCAAGCATGTTGCGTACAAAGCGCTCATGGCCCGGCACATCGACAAAGCTTATATTCAGACTTTCGCCAGCGGACGACGTGAGATCGAGATGGGCAAAGCCGATATCGATCGTGATGCCGCGACGCTTCTCTTCCGCAAGACGATCGGCGTCTATGCCGGTTAATGCTTTGACCAGCGAGGTTTTACCGTGGTCGATGTGGCCAGCGGTGCCGACGATAACGGACTTCATGCAGGCCGATTGTATCGCGACAGAAGCGCACTCAGTCACGCGAAGGCGCTGAGGACGTGTGTTCGGTATTGCCCGCAAGCAGGTCCATGGCGTGGAGGAGTTGGTCGATAACGGCCTGCAACGAATCGACCGCACCCGACGGGCTACCCGGCAGATTCACGATTAAAGTCTTGCTGCGAATACCGCACACGCCGCGGCTCAGCGCGGCAAACGCAGTCTTTTTCGCGCTCTCCGATCTCATGCGTTCGGCGATGCCTTCGATCAGCTTCTCGCACAAAGGACGCGTCGCTTCGGGCGTAACATCCCGCGCGGCGATTCCCGTCCCTCCCGTGGTCACGACCAGTCGAGCTTTGGCCGCACCGCGCAGGATGGCCTGCTGAATCCTTGCCACTTCGTCCGCCACGATTTCTGTGGAGACAATCTTGAACTTATGGGCACGCAATACCTCGGCCACTTTCGCTCCGGAAACATCTTTACGCAGGCCACTCGATGCGGAATCGCTAACGGTAATTACCGCGACCGTTCGGTTCTTTGGTGGAGGCAGACGCTCGACGCTCATCATTTGGGGAGGAATTACGAGTCGAGCAGAACATCTTCTTCTTCGTCTTGTTCGCGACGCATGTTCGCCGGAGTCGAGGCCGCGGCGGGCTCCGGCGATCCCGCATTGGCTTCGTCCAACAGCCGAAGCCCTTCCATCAACAAGCCTTGAGTATTGAGTTGAGTCGTCTCCTGCGTGGTCTTGCCATCGAAGTTGACTTCAAAGTTGCCCTCGGTCCAGCGTAACACTTTGAATACCGCCGGATCGCCGATCAGCGCGCCATAGACGGCATGTGACACTTGTCCGTCTTTGAAATACATCTCGCACTTTTCATCCTTGTTGGTAAAAGTCAGTGAGCAACTTTTTCGCCCCATTTCGAGCGACTGCACCAGGTCGATGACATTCATCTGCACCAGATTGCCGCGCAGCACGCCATCGGACGACGCCGCCTTAGCCATCTTTTCCAAAGCGATTTTGTCGATGATGCGCTTAATGCGCTGTGTAGCTTCACGCAGGAAAAAAGGCTTCTCAACAAAGTCGTCGGCAGGATGGTCCTGGTTGCTCAGCTTTTCCGTGATATCGGACTTCGTCGCCAGCAGAACGACGGCCACTCCAGCGGTATTCTGCCGGCTCTTGAGTTTCTCCATGAGCTGCCGGCCGTCCATGCCAGGCATGCGAAAGTCGCTTACCAGCAGGTCGGGAGGGTCATCGATCGCTTTGAGCAGGGCGTCCGCCGAATCGGTCGCGGTCGTGACGATGGCTAGCGGGGTGAGCGAGCTTTTCAGCAGATTCAATACGAGAGGGTTGTCGTCCACCAGCAGCACTTTAACGTTATTGGCCATGTCCTATTTGTGGCTGCCGCGGAGGAAATCTCCGCTCTTTCCGCCCGATTTGCGCTCCAATTTGATGTCGCGAATCACGATTTCTTTATCGAGTCCCTTGCACATATCGTACACCGTCAGCGCCGCGACGCTGGCCGCCACCATAGCCTCCATCTCCACACCCGTGGATGCATTTGTGGACACGCTCGCGGTAATTAGGATGCCAGTTTCGCATGTCTCCAGGCTCACATCAATATGCGAAAGAGACAGAGGATGACACATGGGGATCAGATCGGCAGTGCGCTTGGCCGCCATGATTCCAGCCAGACGCGCGACTTCAAGCGGATCGCCTTTCGCGTTCTTCGGGAGCGCCTTGAGAATTTTCGACTTCAGTACGACAAAGGCGCTGGCCTCAGCTTCGCGCTTGCTGACCTGTTTGGCGGAAATATCCACCATCTTGGCGCGCCCGGCACGGTCGTAGTGGGAGAGCTTACTTGACATAACCCTTCAGCGCAGCAGCAGCGGAACCCATTCCCCGGCCTCAATGTTTTCCTGCTGCGGTGAAATAACGATATAACAATTTGCGGTCGCGATGGCCGTTAGATCACCCGAGCCTTGCCATGGAATGAGTTCTGCGGTCGCATTCTCGAATTCGCCCGAGAGCATCGCGGGGAGAAATCGCTTCAATCCGGGCTTGACTGAGATTGGCGATTTGAGTCTGGCGTGGAGAAAAATCAACTTGCGTGGCAACATACCCGCCAATCCTTCGATCGTTGGCCGCGCGAATAATTCAAACGTCACCATCGTCGACACAGGGTTTCCCGGCAAACCGAAAAAATACTTTTCTGAATTTACCACTGCATTCCATCGCCCGAACACGGCCGGCCTTCCGGGCTGAATCCTGACCCCAGTAAAAAGAAATTCCGCGCCCAAGTCTTGCAAGGCATCTTCAACGAGGTCATATCTGCCCATGGAAACGCCGCCGGCTAGAAGCAGCAGATCGCACGTGGCGCCTTGCACAATCAGTTCTCGAAGCCGCTTGGGTTCGTCCGGAGCGATCGGCAGTAGCACCGGTTCGCCGCCGGCCACTACGATCTGAGCAGCAAGAGAATGACTATTGGAGTTCCGAATCTGCGAATACCCTGGAGTCTCATGCAGATCGACGATCTCATCGCCCGTGGCCAACACCGCGATCCGTGGCTTGCGGAACACGATTACTGGATCGCGTCCGGTCGCAGCAGCCGCGCCGATCTCCGCATAGCCAAGGCGATGGCCGGCGAAAAGAAGTATGTCCCCGCGGCGAGCCTCAGATCCCATCGCGACGATGTTTTCTCGCGCAGCGACTGACCTGTTGATGGTGACAGTCTGGCCATTCGTAGCAGCGAATTCGACCATTACGACGGCGTCAGCACCGGCGGGCACGGGGGCACCAGTCATGATAGAAACCGCCTGCCCGGACCTTACGTTTTGCACCCGCGGAATTGCATCGCCCGCTTTTATCTCGCCGATGATCTCCAATGACGCGGGGGTTGTCTTTAGATCGGAAGCGAGCACCGCGTATCCATCACGCGTCGCGCGCGGAAACGGAGGGAAATCACGATCGGCTCGAATCTCTTCCGCGAGCACACGCCCCAGGCTCTGTAATAAAGGGACCGACTCAGTCGCGGGCGGCTTGATTTGGCTGGCGTGCCGCTCAACCAGACGCCGCGCATCTTCGAAGCTCAAGATGTTGGAAGAGATGGCGTCAGCGGGCATCCCGCAATGATAGTGACGAGGGTGGGGATTAGTCGAGCGCCAGCGTGCTGCGAAGTTCCTGCGGGTTAACCGCGTGACGCAGCGCCACTTCTGCGTCAATTGTCCCCGCCTCCACTAGCGCGACAATGGCGGCGTCAAAATGTTGCATGCCCTCTCGGGTGCCGGCTTTCATCACTCGCAACAATGCTTGTCCGGTGTGGTCGTATTGTTCCAGGACAGCGGCAGCCTCCGAATTCACCTGTAGGACCTCGATGGCCGCATTTCGGCCCGATCCGTCCTTTCGGGGTAACAGTCTTTGCGAAATCACAGTGCGCAACATCTTGGATAAGCGCGCGCGCACTTGGGACTGCTCCGGTGCGGAGAAGGCATTCACCAGTTTCTCGACCGTTTTCGTCGCGTCCGGACTGTTCATGCTGGAGAGTACGAGATGCCCGGTCTCTGCGGCATCCAGCACGAGTTCGATGGTTTCGCGATCGCGCAACTCGCCCACCAGAATCACTTTCGGCGCCTGCCGCAACGCGGCTCGCAAAGCCAAAGCAAAGTTCGGGGCATCGCTGTGCAGTTCGCGCTGATGCACCGTGCTCTTTTTGTGATTGTGGAGGAACTCGATGGGGTCTTCTATGGTGATGATGTGGCAAGTCTGCTGTTCATTGATCGCATCGAGGAGCGCAGCCAGAGTCGAAGACTTACCGGAACCCCGCGGGCCCGTGACCAGCACAATCCCGTCGCGCAAGCCGGCAATCTGTTTGAGGTGAGACGGCAGTCCCAGAGAAGCAAAATCCGGCAAGACCGTCGGGATGGCGCGCATTACCACCGCGCAGCTGCCGCGCTGAATAAATACATTAACGCGAAAGCGGGCCAGACCCGGCAAGCCGTAAGAAATATCGCATGAACCCTGCTCGCGCAGCATCGTGATGGCTTGTTTGTTGTTACCAATGAGATCGGAGGCGATGCGCCGCGTGTCATCCGAAGTGAGGGCTTTGAGACCCGGCGCGTGGACCGGAATGAGATCTCCGTTGACCTCGACCTGCGGGGCGCGACCGGGGGAAAAGATCATGTCGCTGACCCGGTCGTTGGCCTTCAGCATGGCTGCCAGCAGCGCTTGAGTAGCCGACGATCCCGAACCGGTGGAGGGTTCGAGGTTCACCGAAATCGCGGCGGTTGCGGGCGAGGCCATGGTTTCCTAGATCGTTTGAGGGCTTTGGAGAATGAGGTGGTGTCGCTCACACCCGCTCCACATTTCAATCTATCGGGCGCAGTAGGGCGCTTTCTAGGAAGAAGTAACCGGGCGACATACCCTTGGTAATCAGCAGAAAGAAAAAGGGACGCAGCCAAGCTACGTCCCAAGTCAGCAATGCATGACGGCAACTACTTGGTATTGATGGGGTTACCCTTTTTCTTGCCATAATTGGTCTCGACCGTCGCCCCAATGCTGGCCAGCATTTGCTTCGCCGGGTCGGCATAGGGTCCGGTAGGAGCAAGTTCCAGGTACTTATTGAAGGCTTGCGCGGTACCGTCCGGAGCGACCATCTTGTCGCCTTTTAGCGTCGCCTTACCCACCAGATTGACGCCCTTCCAGTAATAGGCGTCGGCTCGAGTCGGATCGGTCGCAATCACTTTGTCGAAGGCCACGATGGCATCATCCACTTTGCCCGCGTTCGTAAGCACGGCGCCGATGTTGAAGTAATTCGAGGCCGCCCCTTCGGGGTTCAAGGTCGCTGCCTGGTTGTAAGCCTTAATAGCGTCATCGGTTTTTCCCTGCTTGCTCAACGAATCCGCCATGTTGTTGTAATAAGCCGCCAGAAGTTTCGGATCTTCCGGCTTCTTCGATCCCGCGTCTATTGCTTTCTGCTTGATATCGATGGCCTTCTGATAGTCGGTCACAGAATTCGCCAATCGATTGCTCTTTTCCGCGGAGTCGGTCTGCTTCGGCGCCGAAAGACGCAAGTAGTCCGCCAGCTTTGACCACACGACGTCGTAGCCGGGCCCCATCTGGCTGGCCTCCGTCATTCGAGCGATGGCAGTCTCTAAATCGCCGGCGTCCGCGGCTGTTTTCGCCTCCGCAATCTTTTCATTCACCTGCTTGATGTTGGCATTCTCTTTTTGCAGGTTGGCGTTCTTCTCTTGCAAGGCCTTCAGTTGTTCGGGCGTTAAGCCTGCGCCTTGGGCGGCGACTTCTGTCTCTTTCTTCACGTCGAAATCGAGCTTCGTTTCGTCGAGGCCGACGGTCACGTTCTTGAAACTGAGGACTTCTTTTCCGTCCTTGGTCAACGTAAAGTCATAGTGACCGGGATCAATGCCCAACGAGAAATAGTTGCCTTTCTTGTCGGTCTTGAGCGAATACTTTCTACCGGTGTCCTTATTCGACAAATCGATCACACCGTCCACGATGGGACTGCCATCGGCATTCTTGCACGAGCCTTTCACCGTTCCCGTTGCCTGCGCGAAAGCTACGGGCATGAGCAGGCTTGCCATCAAGGTGACCAGCGTGAGTACCATCCAGTTCTTCTTCATTTCCGTCTCCTGATAAATCATAAATAGCCCATCTCAAAGAAAACGCTATCGGGACTGCAGCTCCTCATAAGAAATTCTGTCCGCCGCGCCCGCCTGCTCGAAAGCACGAAGCCGCAAGCGGCAACTGTCGCAGACGCCGCACGCTCGACTTTCGTGGCTGTAGCACGACCACGTTACATGGAGCGGCGCTCCGAGTTCAAGTCCCAAGCGAACGATCTCCGCTTTGTGCATGTGAATCAGCGGGGTCTCGATGCGAATATTCCCTTCCTTCGTGCCCCGCCGGATGACTTCGTTGAAGGCATCGTAATAAGCCGGACGGCAATCCGGATAACCCGAACTATCCGGCTCAACCGCACCGATATAGATCGTCTCTGCGCCCAATACTTCAGCCCAACTTACTGCAACAGACAGAAAATGTGCGTTGCGAAACGGAACGTAGGTTACAGGAATTTCTTTCGCTGGAACCGGTGTTTCAGGAACCGCAATGCCGGGGTCGGTCAGCGCCGAGCCGCCAATCATCCGTAGAGCTTCATCGCGGACGATCATCCGCTCACGAATCTCGAGCGCGTCACAAATATCCTCGAAAGACTTGCGCTCGCGAGCCTCAGTGCGCTGGCCATAACTCACATGCAATGCCGCTGCCTGATGGTCACGAGCCGCGAGCGCCGCGCACACGCAGGAATCCATGCCGCCACTAAGGAGAACCACCGCACGCGACTTGTTCTGCGCGGAAACCATCACACGCCTTTCGTGGCCGGATCCCAAATAAATTTATGCAGCTGCAACCCCAACCGCGCGGGTACTTGATCCTCCAGCATCCATTCTGTCAGCTCGCGCGGGTCGAGAAGGCAGTGCGCCGTACTGCGGCTACCCGTCGCCTGCTTGTGAAACGCAGGCGACAACAACACCGCGTTCACCTTGCGATCCAGTTCGTGCAACGAAATAAAATCGCGCGCGAATTCGTAATCGGCACGATCGCTCAAAACAAATTTCACTTCGTCCTGCGAACCCAGTGCTTCCAGGTTTTCCACGCGAAACGAATCGCCCGCGCCAGAGTGGGGACACTTCACATCCACAATTTTCACCACGCCCTTGGGCACGTGTTGGAGCAACCGTTCGCCGCTGGTTTCGATCAGAACGGTGTAGCCGTCATCCAGAAGACGTTGCATCAGCGGAACCACTTCACGCTCCTGCAACATGGGCTCGCCGCCGGTGATCTCGACCAGGCCACCCTCAGGGCTAAGCTTCTCGACCTCGGCCATAACGTCATCAATCGCCATGCGAGTTCCGCCGGTAAACGTGTACTCGCTGTCGCACCAGGAGCAGCGCAGGTTACACCCCGTCAGCCGCACAAATATGCACGGCAATCCCGCATAGGACGACTCGC
>Ga0302319_10001728_pt1 | contig 48647 bp, 46 predicted proteins | sample Bog_T0_2_FD_203319 | JGI IMG/M metagenome (GOLD analysis project Ga0302319, IMG submission 203319) | Peat permafrost microbial communities from Stordalen Mire near Abisko, Sweden - Bog_T0_2 | ecosystem: Environmental > Terrestrial > Soil > Wetlands > Peat | place: Sweden: Abisko, Stordalen Mire... | reverse complement strand
CGCTGAGGTGGCGGCAACGAGGGTGGTCAGGGATGCTTTGCCGAGGTGGAGGGTGACCTTGGCCATCGGCCCGACGGTGTCGCCCGGGGCGGTCTGCGCCCGGAGGGGAAGAGAGAACGTTCCGCCCAGAGCGAGCAGGGCAAAAATGAGAAAGCGGGTTTTCATAAGGAAAGGCGTACCTCATTCATAGCGTAAAGCGCGGGCGGGAGCGAGCGTGGCGGCGCTGACGGCGGGTATCAGCGCGGCGAGGACGCAGATGACCACGGCGGAGATGTCGATCATGACGATTTGCGTGGGGTTGACGACGGCGGGAATTTCGGGAAGTCCGTAGACGGAGCTGGCAAAGACCTGGATATGGAATGCGTAGAGCAGGAAATCGCGGATGACATTAAGATTGTGGAGGATCAGCCAGCCCAGCGCAGTGCCGCAGATGGTGCCGACGATCCCGACGACGGTGCCGTGAAAAAGGAAGACGCCGCAGACCTGCGCATCGTTCGCGCCGAGCGCCTTCATGAGGCCGATCTCGCGCGATTTCTGGATGGTCGTGGTGATGAGCGTGCTGCAGAGACCAAAAGCGGCGACCATGAGAATGAGGCAGAGGATGCAGGCCATGACCACGCGCTCGACGCCGATCTGGTTGAAGAGGTCGCGATTGTCGTCCATCCAGGTGCGGGCATAGAGTCCGGCCGGTAATATTTTATTCAATCGATCTTTCATGGCCCCGGCCTGATCGGGATCCTTGATCCTGACGGCGATTCCATGGACCGCGTCATCCATGCCCCAGATTTGCTGGGCCGTTTCGAGTGAGACGAGGAGATAATTGAGGTTGTAATCGAACCGTTCCGTATCGACAACTCCCTGGATAATGGGTTCTTCCGGGAGGGCGATGACCGCGTTTTTATCCTTGCGATGAAGGAAGCTCTGGATTTGGGCCGCGCCGTAGATCGTGATTTTATCGCCGGGGAAAGCGCCGCAGCGTTTGCTCCACTCGGTGCCGACAATGACCGAGTCGCCGCGCAATTCCCAATCGCCCATCTTCAGATACTTTTTAAAGGGCATGAACGGATCGTCACCGTCCACCGGCACGCTTTTGATGATGGCGGGGGTCATTGAGCCGTTGAACTGAACGAGAACGGGGCCGCGAATAAAGGGGCTGGCGATCAGCACGTCCGGCTGACTTTTAATCAGGTCGGCAAGTTTTTCGTAACCGTAGAGCACGCCGCCGTCGGCCATGGCCACGGTGATGTGGGCGTTGAAGCCGATGATTTTTTCAGTCAGGCGCTGTTGGAATCCGGCCATGACGGAAAGCACGACGATCAAGGCGCCGACGCCGACGGTCACGCCGAGGAAGGAGAGCACGGTGATGACCGAGACAAACGTGCGGCGCGGGCGCAGGTAACGCAGCGCGAGAAAAAGTTCCACCGGCAATTCCATCAGGGCACCCTAGCGGGAAAAATCACGCGTGTCATCTGTAGTGGAGGCCTATGACCTCGACGGGCACGCTCAATGTCGTTGTCGATTCAATCGCGCCCCGTCGTTCCTTGTCGCGGAACCCCGCTCTTATGGGCGCTGCTGCGTTACGGTGCGATAGTAAGGTCAATGCCTACGGTACCGAGCGATGAGCCACTTTTGCGATTCATGTAGATGGAATCGATGAAAATGGCCACGCGATAAGTCCCCGGCTGTTTGAAATCGTAGAGATCGCGGAGATCGATGGTTCGCTCGTAGGGATGCTGCTGGTCCACCTGGACGCTGAAGTTGTGGGGATCGTTTGTGTAGGCGGCGAGTTTCGCTTCGTGATCGGGATAAGCGATATTCAGCTCCGCCGTCTTCGGGTTCGCATAGGTTATGGTGCCATCCTTCGCCTGGACCTTTAATCCCCAGAAAATCTGGGGGTCGGGATGATCGGTAATTTTGACGGGCGCCGCGGCGTTCAAAAAGATGCTCGAAACTTTTACCGGCATTGGCTGGTGCAGGTGAAATTGGTAGGCCGTTTTCTCGGCCTTGAGAAAATAGGTCGGAAGTTCGGGGCAGTTTCCATTTCGCGGAAATGGAAACTTGAAGAAGTTTTCCAGGTTGGCAGGCATGTCACTGTTGCTATTAGCCATTCCGGACATCGGCCACGCAAATGGATCGTCATCCGCTGGAAGGTTCTTGGGCTGTTTTGCCCATGGGATTTCCGCCCAGGAGTAAGTCGCGTCGGCAGCCTGATAGAACTTTTGCCACCCACCGTCGAAGCGGAAGCAAGCCCTTATGCAAACCAGATGGGGGTTCGTGGGATCCACCTTGATGCTTATTATGTCATATCCGCTCGGCACGGGCGGTGTGATGTCCTTCCACGCTTCGCCGTGGTCGTACGAAACGAGCAGATGCGGCCTTGATTCGAATGGGCTTGCAGGATGATCGTTAATGATCACATAGAGCGCACCGTCAGGGTGCAGGAAAGCTGCGAGCACCGAACGTTTGAGTGACGTCGCTCGCCATGTGGCTCCGCCATCGCTCGAAAGCCACAAACCTCCTGCCTTCGACGGGCCAAATTCGTATGCTTCGCCCTGCGCGCAGGTGTAATAGGCAAGTTCCAATGAAGCCCCGCTTTTTTGCACCAGCCTCCCGCCCGGCCACATGCCTGCCGGCATCGTGACTTTGTGCCAGACGTGATCCGATTCCGCAGCCTGATAGAAGCCATCCGTGGTGGAGGCGAGATAAGTTCCATCCTCATCGAGTACGGTTACAATTTGATCGTGGGAAAGATCATCTCCCTCGCCGCGTACAACGCCTGGCAACAGGGCAAAGGCCATCAGCGCTGAAAAGATGTGGCCTTTTGTCACCCAATCATTCCACGCCCTGAGCCGGAATTTGGCAAACGCAATTAAATCCTAGAGAAGACGTAACGTGGATAACATCTCCTCAGAGTGCACTCATAGACTGTCGTTACAGAAATTCATTTTCATTTTCCAAAGTACTTGAGGACGCCTTTTTCGACGGCGGAAGCGTAGTCGCGATAGATGCTGGGGACGCTCTGGCCCTGGATGGTGCGGAGGCCGAGATAATCGCCGGCGATGATGCGGTAGTAGGCGTCGCGGGCGTTCATGTAGGGACCTTCGCAATAGATCACGGGCCCGTGGTAAATACGGTTGGCGAGCAGGTCGCGGGCGTAGACGCTGGGAACATCGGTGACATGATGGGCGAAGTAGGTGCCCGGATAATTTTCGGGTGGATACTTGAGGGTATCGAGCATGGCCTGTCCGACCAGCGCGCAGCCCCGCTCTTCCTGCACGGCGGTGCGGTCCAGGAGCTTGCGCAGCATATCGTACTTGTAGTCGTCGTAGGCCAGTTCGGATTTTTCGTAGGCGCCGTTGGTAAAAATGACGAGGCGGCTGCGACTGGTCAGCGTGGGGTTGTCAGGGTCGCCCCAATCGTCGGCGTTGTAATGGACGCAAATGGTCAGGTCGGGATGCTGCCGGTTGACCACGTCGCCGCGGGCGCGGATCTCCGCCACGCGATAAAAGAGGAGGGCAGCCTCGTTATCGATTCTTTCTTCGATGGCTTCCTGGCTGCCGGGATGAGGGAAGTGGGGCAGGGAAATTCCGAAAAGAAACGAGGGGGTGTAACCGGATTTGGGGCGCGTATGGTCGGGGAGCGCGAGGGCCGCGATGGCCTCGCGATGGAGATCGTTGGGGCGAAGATGAGTGACGGGTTCGTAGCTATGCTTGGCCCAAATGATGTCGGCGCCATCCGCCTCAAGCCGTTCGGCGAGTCGTTCGCAGGTGATGAGGTTCAATTTCGCCTCCTCAACGGGCGGATCGTCGCCGAGCTTGAAATAGCGGGCTTCGAGCTTGGCCCAGTCGCCGCCGATATGCCCCGGATCGAGCGCGATGCGGATGCCCTTGAGGGGGCGGGCGGGGTCGGTGGATGTGGAAGTGGTTTGATAATGATAAGGCAGTGGGGCGCGGGCGCTTTCGCTGGCCGCAAAGTGGAGGGTGAAGAGCGAATGCTTTTTCGCCGTATCCGAAAAGATGGTCACACTGTTGTCATCGATGTCGGCGTAGTTCCAAAAAGCGCCGTCGATGGAATAGACCTGGTCAACCAGGCGGGTAAATTCCTTCCGGGAAATGGTTTGCTGGTAGCCCTGCAGCGCCGACCAGTCGGGCACGGGGGCGAGGGGAGAAAGCTGTCCGGCTTGGGTTGACATGGGGGACAAGAGCAGTCCAAGCAAGGCCCAGCCCAGAAGATATCGGGCACGGCTTGATCGCATCACATCAAGAAAAACCGAAGCAGGCGCGAAAGCAAGCATCATGATGAACATGTCACAAATCGCGGCTTGTCGTCCGGCCCAAGACTTCGCATCATGCCACGATCATGTTTTCTCTTTCCGTCATTTTCAGGAGCGTTGTCGCGCTATGATGAAGTTTCTTCGCAGCCAGTCGCAGACTGTTTTGGTGATCGTTCTTGGGGTCATTGGCCTCGGCTTTCTTTTCTATGGCAACGCAGGAAACCTGCTCACGACCGGGTCGGGACACGTGAGCAACGATTTCGGGAGCATTGACGGGCAGGACCTTTCGGTGGCCGAGCTTTACGATGCCATCCGGACCACGCGCGATACGCTGGCGCTCCACGGTGAGGCGCAAAAATTGACGACGGCGCAATTGGCCGAGCAAGCGTGGAACCAGCTCCTGCTCCTGCGCGAGGCGGACCGGCTGCATATCAACATCAGCGACAAGGAACTGGTCGATTATATCCAAGGCCTGCCGATTTTTCAGAAAGACGGCGTATATAGTCCCGAAGTCTACGAGAGCAGGATAAAGGAAGTGGGGACATTGCTTCGCGTCCCGGCAGATGGAAGCGTTGATTCCCTGGCGAATACCAAGGCGATTTTTGAAACGCTGATGCGCAACGATCTGCGCACGCAGGCGGTCAGCAAGGCGCTCTTTTCGGGCGTTCGCAGTTCGGCCCATGATGTTTCTGCCCAGTATGATAAATTTTATGGACCGGTGACCGTGAGCGTGGCGACCATCGATCCGAAAAGCTTTCTCAGTTCGGTCCAGGTGAGCCCGGCGGAGATCGAGTCTGAATATAAGGCGCATCCGGAAAATCCGGCCTATCGCACGGAGGAAAAAAGGAAAGTTGATTACGTCCTTTTTCTCTTGTCGCCGGATCAGGTCAAATTGCCCGATGCGCAAAAGACGACGGCCAAGGATGCGTTGGGACAGAAGGCCCTCAATTTTGCCGAGGCCTTTATACCCGACCCGACGGCTTCGCCTAATGGCGCGGGCACGCCGCCGCCTGATTTCATGAGCGAGGCGCAAAAGCAGGGATTGACCCCTGCCACGACGGATTTCTTTTCCGCCGATGCGACCCCGGCGAATGTGCCGCCCAGCCCCGCTTTTAACAGTGCCGCTTTTTCGCTGACGAAGGACAATCCGATCAGCAAGGTGGTCGAACTCGATAACGGAGTCGCCGTGCTTCATCTGGATGAGATTCAAGCGAGCGAGTTGCGTCCTCTCGAAGAAGTAAAGGCCGATATCCAGAAGCAATTGCAGCAAAGCAAGAGCATGCAAGCGGCGCAGTTTAACGCTCAGTTTTTGGGTCAGTTGCTGAAATCCGCCGTGGCCAAGGGCTCCGATTTTAAGACCGCCGCCAGCGGCATGAAATTGAAGGTGGAAACTCTTCCCGCGTTCGTACCGATCAAGGCGCCGCCGACCGATCAGCGCCTGCAGACCATCGCTTATGCGACAACCTCGCTTAAGCCGGGGGAGATTTCAAAGCCCACCCCGGTGGAAGCGGATAAAACGATTCTTCTCATCCATCTCGATAGCCGCGCTCCGGCCGATGCCGCCGGTCTGGCCGATTTTGAGACCCGCTTTCGCACCTCGCAGGATCAGCAACTGGAGGGATTGGTTTATGACGATTGGGCCAATTGGAAGAGCAAGCAGCCCGGCACGCATAAACCGCCGAATCTCGAGGCCTATGGTTCGGTGGAGTAGCTCCTGCGGAGTGCAGTAGGGGGAGCTTTTGACGGAATTAACGGAATTTTTTGGAAGGGAAAAGCAGAACTCAGCGGGTAATGCTGCCAATCGGCGAGAAATAGACGGGGCTAAAATCGGCCAGCGCTGCTTTTACCGCGGCGTTGGGCGTGCCGTAAATATGAAAACGGGTCGGACGGCAGGCCTGCATGAAGCGCTCCGCAAAGGCCCCGAAGCCGTGAACATGCGCGATCAACGCATCGGAGTTTTTGTACCGCTCATAGATGTGGCAGATGGTTCCGTCGTCGTTGAGGTTCCACTCGTAACCTAGCGTGTCCGGTTCCTTTTCAGTTGAAGCGATCAAGTCCCGGGCCACGGCGCGGAAATTTTCCAGTTGTCCCGGAAGAACGGCGACTTCGAGAATCCAATAGATTTCGTTTTTCATCGTGGAACGAGCGTAGAATCCGGGTCGAGACGGAGTCCGACCCTCCAGGATTAAAGCAGGCTCTTTGCGGCGGCGAGAACGTGTTCCAGCGTGAGTCCGTACTCCTTGAGGATGCGTTCATAAGGAGCCGACGCGCCGAATTTATCCACGCCGACGAACTTGCCGCCGGTGGTCGTGTAGCGCTCCCAGCCGAGACGGATGCCCGCTTCGACCGCGACGCGTTTGGTGACGGAGGGCGGGAGGACGCTGTCTTTGTACTCCTGGCTTTGCGCCTCAAACAACGCCCAACTGGGCAGCGAGACGGCGCGCGCGGCTTTGCCTTCGGCACCGAGCTTTTGCGCGGCTTCATAGGCCAGCGACGTTTCCGAACCCGTGCCGATGAGGATGATTTCCGGCGTGGTGCCGGGCTTCGATTCCCAGAGCGTATAGCCGCCCTTGAGGACGCCCGAGGCCGGGGCCGTCTTGGTCCGGTCGAAAACGGGAATGTTCTGGCGGGTCAGCATGATCGCGGTGGTTTCCGTCTTGTGCTCCAGCGCGGCGATCCACGCGTAACCGGTTTCGTTGGCGTCGCCCGGGCGCAAATCGATCACGCGGGGGATGGCGCGGATGGTCGCGAGATGCTCGACCGGTTCATGCGTCGGGCCGTCTTCGCCAACGCAAATCGAGTCGTGCGTGAAAACGTAGATGGTCTGGAGTCCGCTGAGTGAGGCCAGCCGGATGGGCGGGCGCATGTAGTCGGTGAAGACAAAGAAGGTTGAGCCGAAAGGAATGAGCCCGCCATAGTAGGCGAGGCCCGCGACAATGGTGCCCATGCCGTGCTCGCGGATGCCAAAGTGGAGGTTGCGGCCTCCGTAGTTGCCCTTTTCAAACGAGCCGAATTCCTTGATCCACGTCTTGGTCGAGGGGGCGAGATCGGCCGAGCCACCGAGCAAATTCGGCACCGCGCCGAAGAGGACCTTGAGGATTTCGCCGCCGGCGTTGCGGGTGGCGATGGCTTTTTCCGGGCCGTACTTGGGCAGGAGGGAGGCGAGATCGGCGGGGAGTTTTTTGGCGAGGAAATCGGCCCAAAGCTGCGCCTTTTCGGGGTTCTTCGCGGCATAGGAGGAAAAGAGCGCATTCCAATCGGCTTCTTCCTTCGCCCAAACTTTGCGCTTTTCGGCGAAGAAGGTCTTTACGCGCTCGGGCACGAGGAATTGGGCATCAACGGGCCAGTCCAGATTGCGCTTGGTGGCGGCGACTTCCTCGGGACCAAAGGCGTCCGAATGGGCCTTGGGCGTGCCCTGAAGCTTGGGCGAGCCCTTGCCGATGATCGTTTTGCCGATGATGATGGTGGGACGCCCCTTGGTCGCGGCGGCTTCCTTGAGAGCGGCGTCGATCTGGGTCTGGTCATTGCCGTTGATCGAGATGACATGCCAGTGGTAACCGGCGAAGCGGGCGGGAACGTCGTCGCTGTAAGAGAGGCTGGTCATGCCTTCAATGGAGACGCTGTTGTCGTCGTAGAACCAGACAAGATTGTCGAGGCCAAGATGGCCCGCGAGCGCCGCCGCCTCATGCGAGATGCCCTCCTGCAGGTCACCGTCGGAAACGATGGTGTAGACGCGGTGATCCGAGACGGCGAAATCGGGGGTGTTAAAGGTGGCGGCGTAAAACTTCTGGCCGATGGCGAGCCCGACGGAGTTTCCCGTGCCCTGTCCCAGCGGGCCGGTGGTGACTTCCACGCCTTCGGTTTCATGGCTTTCGGGATGGCCGGGAGTGAGGCTGCCCCACTGGCGAAAATTCTTGAGCTGGTCGAGGGTCATTTTCTCGAAGCCGGTGAGATGCAGCAGCGAGTAAATCAGCATCGAGCCGTGTCCGGCGGAGAGAACGAAACGGTCGCGATTGGCCCAATGCGGGTTGGCCGGATTGAACTTGAGGTATTTTGTCCAGAGGACGAAAGCGAAATCGGCACAGCCCATGGGCAGGCCGCAGTGGCCGCTGTTGGCCTTTTGCACCGCATCGACCGTGAGGGTGCGGATGGTATTGGGGACGAGGGTTTCGATCGGTTCGGTGGCGAAGTGGGCAGGTTCCTGGCTCATAGGTTTGTGAACCTAGCGCGGCGAGCGTCTCATGTCTAGACTGGGCGCTTGACGAATTTTAGACAGGAGGAACATGAAGGACATGAGGAGGAGTTTTACCACGGAATCTCGCCCTTTTCCTCGAGGAAATGGTTGGTGAGAGAATGGGGGACATCGGTGATGAGCCGGATGATGTTTTGCGCGCCATGCTCGACGGTGAGAGGGGCGTTTTCGGTGCCCATTTCGGTGCGCACCCAGCCGGGCGAGGCGGCGTTGACGCTGATGCCGCGCGGTGCGAGCGCCGGGGCGAGTTTCCGGGTGGCGGCGTTGAGGGCGGCCTTGGAGATGCCGTAACCGGGCCAGCCATCGGTCATGTTCTGGACGGAACCGAGCTGGCTGCTGACATTGATGACGCGCGACGGTTTTCCGGCTTCGAGAAGAGGCAGCAGCGCCTGGGTGAGCAGGACGGGGCCGAGGGTGTTGGTCACAAAGGTGTCGCGCAGGTCGGCGGCCTTGGCATCGAGGATTGATCCCTGCCAGAGGTCAAGTATCGCCGCGTTGTTGATGAGGACATGGAGCGCGTTGATCCGTTGCCCGAGTTCGCGCGCCGCCCGCAGGATGCTGTTTTCATCGGCGGTGTCGAGGAGGAGGAATTCGACCTTGAGGCCAGCCTGGGCGAGTTCCCTGACCGCGGTTTCACCCCGCTCCGCAGAGCGGGCGCTGAGAATAACGTGATGATCGAGTTTGGCGAGCTGGCGACAGATTTCGAGGCCGATGCCTTTGTTGCCACCGGTGACGAGGATGGTCATGCAGAAAAAGTGTGAAGGAAGAAGGATGAAGTTAGAAGTATGAAATACGTTATGCAGTCCTTCTACCTTCAAACTTCTTCCCTCTTCCTTTGCCTGATACTAGACAAGCTGGTCCGGGCGGTTAAGCTAGTAGAAGCTGTCACTGCTTGTGCCGGGGTGATACCTCCAACTATGAGTGATGAATCAGTGTCGACGGTTGACCGGGTGATTGCGCCCCCGTCCGCACCCGAAGTGCTGGTTGAAGAGGCGGGCAAAGCCGCGCAGAATCTCTGGTGGGATGACCGCGATGATTCGCTCTGGTGGACCGATGTCGAGGGGGGCGTCCTGTACCGGCTTAATTTGCGGACCCGAATCCAGAGCGCCATTTATGAAGGGCCCACCGTCGGGGCGTTCATCCCGCAGGAAGACCATACCTGGCTTCTGTTTCGCGAAAAGGACATCGCGTTGCTCGACTTCGAGCGCCATGCGCAGGTGGTGCCGTTGATCGAAAATGTACGGGTCGATGGCGACCGCTTCAACGAGGCCATTGCCGATGCCACTGGCCGCGTGCTGGTGGGTACGGTACGCCCAGGGCGCCCGAACGGGGCGGGGATTTACCGGCTGGAAAATTCGGGCACGCTGGCGAAGATGCTCGGTGGTACGGGGCAGTCCAACGGCATGGGCTGGAACGCGAAAGGCGATGCGCTTTTTTGGAGCTGCGGCACGACGAAGACGATTTGCCGGTGTAAATACGACGAGAAACGGGGCGTGGTGAGCAATCGGCAGGTTTTCCATGAGTGTATGCCGGACGAGGGTACCCCGGCGGGGCTGGCGCTGGATGTCGAGGGGACGCTCTGGTCGGCGCGGCGCGACGCGGGGGTGATCCTGAAAGTCGGCGAGAACCGGCGGCTGATGGGGCAGGTGACTTTTCCCGCCAGGCACGTGACTTCGATCGCCTTTGGCGGCGTTGATCATTGCACCGTTTTTGTCTCCGCCATCGTGGAGGAGGGCCGCTCGAAAATCTTTACGCTGCAATCGCCCGTCGCCGGTGCGACGTTACGCCGGGCCAAGATTGAGAGGGGGAAGGGCTGACGTCGGCGCCTTAAAGATGCCTGCAGTTTGCCTTCTTTTTTACTCGTCGCTTTTTATCTTTTCGAAAGCGTTGGGGCGACGGGCAAGGGGCCTGCAGCCACTAATCTTTTCTTTCGGGAATCAACGGCCAGATTGAGCCCCTCCAGGCTTCTCGCGCCAAGAAGATGCATGTCTCCTTTCTCGGCAAAAACCACCTCGTCGACCGTAAAGGCTTTCTCAACCCTGACGATGGCAAAGCCCACGCTACGGGTTATCAACTGGCCATTTGCCATGACAAAGGCCAAGTCCTTTTTCTCTCGTTTGATCCCCAATTTTTCCAAGGTGGCACCTGCGACCCACGTATATTCACTGCCGGTATCAACTAAAAGCTTGGAAATCGATGCGCCGTTGGCGCGATCCGAAACGTTTTCGATCTTGGCTCCAACGTAAAATGTGCCCATGCCTTTAAGATAGCATTCACCCAATGGGGCTGAAAATCATTTTGTCGGGGGGAAGCGAACTCATAACCAATTCCGCCGCCCTTTCAGGGCGGGGACTTCTTCTATCACATACCGGTGGTTGGCACCACCGGCTAATTTCCTCCCAATCCTCCGGATTGGGGCTGAAGCCGCCATTAACTCGCGCCGGGCACGACTTTGGCGGCTTCGCCGACGGGTTGATTGAGGAGGGTATCGACGATGGTGGCGGCGGCGTTGGGGCGTCCATACCACAAGGCTTTTTCGCGCATGGAGGCGAGGAGTTCGGGGTGATCGAGCAGGCCGTCGATCTTGTAGGCGAGGGTGGTGAATTCGTTGCACTTGAGGGCGATGCCCTTTTCGAGCAGGTGATCGCTGTTGCGGTCCTCCTGGCCGGGGATGGGGGCGACGATGATCATCGGCAGGCCGGTGGCGAGCGCTTCAGCCGTGGTGAGGCCGCCGGGCTTGCCGATGTAGAGATCCGACATTTGCATCCATTTGTGCATTTCGTCGGTGTAGCCGAGGGTGCGGATGGTGAGACCGGGATTTGCCGCCATGATGTCGCGGGCCTGGTGCTCCATGCCTTCCTTCATTTCCGAGTTCCTGCCGCAAATGACCACGGCCTGGGCCGGATGCCGCAAACGGCTAAGGCCCTCGAGCACACCGGCTGCGGGGCTGACCCCGAGGGCGCCGCCGGAGATGAGGAAGAGCGGGCGCTCGGTATCAAAGCCTGCCGCGCGTCGCATTTCGTCGCGGTTACCGCGTTGTCCGAACGCGGGGTCGATGGGGATGCCACTGACGGTGATATGCTCGCCCGGCAGGCCGAGGTTCTGGAGATGAATCTTGCTTTCCTCGAGCGCAACGAAGTAACGGTGGAACGTTCGACAGAGCCACATGGCGTGGACGTCAAGGTCGGTGACGACGATGGAAAGCCGGGCGTCGAGCTTTCCCTTGCTGATGAGGTAGGAGATGATTTCCGAGGGGAGGAAATGGGTGCAGACGGTGATGTCGGGTTTGAAGCGGGCGATGAAGCGCTCGAGCGGGCCGGTGTTGAGGCGGTCGAGCATCAGCCGCATGCGGTCGGTTTTCCACGGTTCGTCGGTGCTGTTGTAGACGATGCCGAGGATGGTCGGTGCGCGTTGCACGAGCTGGATGTAGAGCTTCGAGTAAAAATCGCGGAAGAGGCGGTTGGTGAAGCGCAGGGCATCGACGTTGCGAACTTCGCCCACACCGGGTTGCTGCCGGAAAACCTTTTCCAGCGCTTCGGCGGCGCGGACATGCCCTGTGCCCGCGCTGGCGGAGAGGATCAACACCCTGCGGCCATTGGGGTTGGGGGAATTTTTGACTTTGAGGACGTCGGCGCGTTGTTTGCTGCGCAGAAACCGGTTCTTGAACTCGGTCATCCCCCTCGCGAAGGAGCTTTCGCTGTATTTGACTTTCGGAATCTCCACGATGGTTAATGTAGAAGATATTACGACAAGTGGGGAAGACAAGTTTTAGCGGCCTGGGCGATGCGATACAACGCATCCATGGAAGAACAGACACGCCCGCCGCCCAGCGCGCTGGGGGGATCAATGCAGAGATTTTTTCAGCCCGCCGATGAAAAGGCAGTGGACGCCGCCGAATTGGAGGCTGTCCTGGACGCCGAGCCACCGTTCCTTGATGGGCTGGCCCGCGACATAGGTGCCGTTGGTGGAACCGAGATCGGTGAGAAAGACGCCGCTGCGGGAATATTCGAGACTGGCATGGCGCTGCGAGATGGTCGGGTCGTTGATCACGATGTCGTTGGTAGTGGAGCGCCCGACATAGGCCAGGCCGGGGCGGATCGGGAAGGTCTTGATCTCGGTGCCGAGAGTGATGCGCAGATAGGGATTGGTCGGCGCGAGGCGAATCGGTTGCGTCACGGTTTTGTCGGGATCGTGCGACTCCTCGTCCCGGACGCGGGCGGCTTCGCAGAGAACTTCCATGTAGGACTGCTCGATGGTGCGGCGCTGGGCTTTTTCGCCGACGAGGAATTCAGTTTGGGGATCGGTCAGGTTGATAAGGGCGATGGCCGCTTCCATGCCGGAGCGAAGGCCGAATTGGGCATCAACGATTTCACCATCGACCAGGTTGATGCGAGCGGGCGGGGCAACGTTGGTGATGTAAATTTCGCCGGTTTTTCGACCCAGGCCGAAGGCTTGGATTTGTTCGGCGATGCTAAGAAGATTTCCTAGTTTGACCGTATCCCTGCGTAAATCCGGCGCCATTGGCATAATATAGTCGTGATGAGGTATAAGGTCTAGTTTTTCTAAGCTGCGGAACAAGTTACTTCTCTGAACAAATCCCGGGCTTGCGCGTAAGAACCTTGTCGGTTGCTTTTCGCTGTTTCAGTATATCGTAACATGCCCGGAAAACTTTACATCGTCGCGACGCCGATTGGGAACCTGGAGGATATCTCGGCCCGCGCCTTGCGGATCTTGCGCGAGGTCGACCTGGTCGCGGCGGAGGACACGCGGCACACGGGTCATTTGCTCACCAAGTTTGAAATCCGCAAGCAGCTGATCAGCTACCACCAATTCAGCGAGGCGAAACGGACGTCGGAATTCCTGCAGAAGTTCGAGCAGGGTCAATCGATCGCGCTGGTTTCGGACGCCGGGTTGCCGGGAGTGAGCGATCCGGGCGAGCGGTTGATCCGCGCTGCGGTGGAGGAAGGCGTGGCGGTGGAGGTCGTGCCGGGACCCTCCGCGCCGTTACTGGCGCTGGCTGGCTCGGGCTTTCCGATGGTGCCGTTTTATTTCGGCGGGTTTCTTCCAGTCAAAAGCGGGCAGCGGCGCAAGGAGTTGCTGGCGGCGGCGGCGCGCGGATGCACGAGCATCTATTTTGAATCGCCCTATCGCGTGGTGCGGATGCTGGAGGATGCGGTGGCGGAAATTCCGCAGGCGCGTCTTTGCCTGGCGCGGGAACTGACGAAGAAGTTCGAGGAGTACCGGCGCGGGACGGCGGCGGAACTTCTGGCGCATTTCCAGGCGCATGAGCCCAGGGGGGAGTTTTGTTTGGTGGTGGCGTCTGCGGTTTAATGCATCCCCGGCAGCGCCAGCAGAATGCAAGTCAGGACGATGTTGCCGAGGGAGATGGGCAGGATGCATTTCCAGCCGAGGCCCATGAGCTGATCGTAGCGGAAGCGGGGCAGTGTCCAGCGAATCCAGATGAAGAAGACGATGAAGAGGCACATCTTGATGAGGAAGACGATGGGATAGATGAGCAGGCTCCACGCGCTGTCCTGCAGCGCCATGTAGGCGGGAATGGGCAGACTCCAGCCGCCGAGGAAGAGCGTGACCATCAGGCAGGAGGCGACGATCATCGCCGCGTATTCGCCGAGGAAGAAGAGGGCGAATTTCATCGCCGAATATTCGGTGTGGTAACCGCCGACGAGCTCCGTTTCGCTTTCAGGCAGGTCGAACGGGAGACGGTTGGTTTCGGCAAAAGCGGAGACGAGAAAAATCAGGAACGAGACGAGCATGGGTATCCAAAGAAGGAGGCCGGAGCCGTTGTTCCAGGGATAGGTGGGGGAGCTCCAGACGAAAAAGGGAAGAACGGTCCAGCCATGCTCGACCTGGTATTGCACCACGTCGGAGAGGCGCAGGTTGCCCATGACGAGAAAGATTGGGATGACCGAGAGGCCCATGGAGACTTCGTAGGAGATCATTTGCGCGCTGGAACGGATGCCGCCGAGAAACGGGTACTTCGAGTTGGAGGACCACCCGGCGAGGACGATGCCATAAACACTCAGCGAGGAAATCGCAAAGACGAGGAGGACGCCAATGCCGACATCGGCGATGACGCCGGGCGATTTCATGACGTAGCCCCAGGGCAGCGTGACGTCATGCGTGCTGGAAAAAGGAATGACGCAAATGGTCAGCAGCGCGGGCACCATCGCCATCGCGGGGGCCAGCCAGAAATAGAGTTTGTTCACATGCGCGGGGGTGAATTCCTCCTTAAGCATGAACTTGAGCGCGTCCGCCAGCGGTTGGCCCAGGCCCCACCAGGTCCACTTGGGCATGGTGAACAAGCCGAGGATGTTGACGCCGCCGAGCGGAACGCCGACGCGGTTCGGGCCGATGCGGTCCTGGATCGCGGCGCTGATGCGGCGCTCGGCCATGACGGTGTAGGAGACGAGGCCGAGGATGACGTTGACGAGCACGAAGATTTTGATGAGCGAGGTGAAGACATCCGGCACCCAGCCGGGGATGCTGGCGGGCAGGTCGGCGAGGAGGAGGGGAGAGATCATGGCCGGAAAGATTTTTTGACGGAATTAACGGAATGACGGAATTTTTTTAACAGGAAAACATGAAATCATGAAATACATGAAAGGATAAATGGGTCAGGCTGCGGACTTTCGCTCCAATAGAGGAGAAAGGCCGGAAGTAACAAGACGAGCGAGAGGAACTGCCAAGAAAAACAACAGTCCTGATAGGATAACGTCCAGCAGAGTCTCTGACAGAGGAGCTAAAAGCATTTTGTGAAAATTGTCGCCGGTGCCTGCCGCAACCGGGTGGAAAAAAAGCGTCGCGGTTAATTCAAATGAGAACACCAACAAGATAGAAGCAAGAGCTTTAAAGAGATAAGTCATGCTCCAAAAGCGTAAAAGAACTGCCGCAACCAATTCAATTAACTCGTCACGGTTCATGTCCTTTACCTGCATCATGTATTTCATGATTTCATGTTTTCCTGTTGAAATAGCTCGCAGTTAAATGGCGGCGTGCGGGGAGGGTTGCGCAGTGCGGGTGGAAACGCCGTTTTGCAGTTTCATATCGATGCCGAGGTCGCCGATTTTGCTGAGGCTTAATCCGGCGAACGCGGGCGTCGCCTCGGCCATGGCCTTGAAGACTTCCTCGATGGAGTGAATGCCATTGCCGCCGCCGAGGGCCGCTTTGAGTTGCAGCAGAATCTGCCAGTCGTCCATGGCCTGACCGGGAAGAGCAATCGCCTTGTTCAGGCGCTGAAGCCGACCCGCGCCGTTGATCATCGAGCCGCGCTTTTCCGCGAAGCTCGCACCGGGCAGGACGTAATCGGCCAGTTCGGACGTGGGGCAGGGGAGGATGGATTGGACGGCAAGCAAGCGGATGCTTTCCACCGTCTTGAGCGGCCAACCCGCATCGCCGAGCAGGTTTTCATGGAGGACAAGGACGGCCTGGATGCGGCCTGTGTCGATGCCGTAGCGGATATGCGCGAGGTTCTGGCCCTGGTGGGAAATGCCGAGGAGCTCGAGGCCCTGGGTGTTGGGATTAAGATCGGCGCTACGCAGAACGCCGTCGGCCTCGCCGAAGCGCGGGACGATGTCGGTCAGAACTGATTCACCCCCGAGAAGCTGGCGGATTTCGCCGAGGATAAAGGCTTCCTCGTTGGTCATCCGACCCGACGCCACGATGGCGATCTGGCTTGGCTGGAGCTCGCGTAATTGCGCGGCGAGGCGCGGGATGATCTCGCTCCAGGGCGTGGGCAGCCTTCCCTGTCCGACCTTGGCGACGGGTTCCTTAAGCCGGTCGGGATGATGGATGTAGTGGAAACCGAGCCGGCCTTCGTCGCACATCCACTGGGAGTTGACCGCTTCGTTTTCGCGCGGGGTCTGGCGATAAACCAACCCTTCCCGGCTGCCGATGATCGTGTTGCAACCGGTCGCGCAGCCGGTGCAGATGCTCTTCGTTTCCTTGAGGAACCAGACGCGCATCTGGAATCGGAAATCCTTACTGGTGAGCGCCCCGACGGGACAGATATCGACCGTATTGAGCGAGTAATTATTATCCAGCCGCTTGCCCGGATGCACGGCCAGGGTGGTGTGGCTCCCGCGGTCGATGAAGCCAAGCACGTCGTCGTTCACCATTTCCTTGGAAAAACGGATGCAGCGCGAACACATGATGCAGCGTTCGTCGTCGAGCACGATGCGTTCGCCGATATCGACCCGTTTGGGTTTCTTCACCTTATCATCGGTGAAACGGCTGCCCTCACTGCCGTACTGGACCGAGTATTCCTGAAGCTTGCATTCGCCCGCCTGGTCGCAGATGGGGCAGTCGAGCGGGTGGTTGATGAGAAGAAATTCCATCACGCCCTTGCGACATTCGTCCACGAGAGGCGAGCTGGTGCGGATGCCCATGCCCTCGGCGACCAGAGCGGCGCAGCCGATTTGCGGGCGGGGCATCCAGGAAATCTCGGGTTTGCCGTCGGCGGCGAGGACCGGTTTGCGCTCGGCGTCGAGCTTGGGCATGCCAAGTTCGACCAGGCACATGCGGCAGTTGCCGGAGATGGAAAGCTTGGGGTGGTAACAATAGTGGGGGATGAACTTCGCGGCGCGGCGCGCGGCTTCAACCGCATTGAGCCCCTTGGGAAACTGCATCCAGACTCCGTCGACCTGCACATTGAGCAGCGGCGCGTCGGCGGGCGGATGATCGTGATTGAACGGATTTTTCACAGGTATCGAAGAAAATTGGGGGGGACTTCGGAACAACTGGAAGACTCCGTTGCGCCGGGCCTGGGAAGACCCGGCGCAAAGGTTTTTAGCTCAGCCTAGGAATTCGGTTTAACGACTTCCGGGGCTGGTGCGGGGGCTGCTGGTGGCGGCGTCGTGCTGTCCGAACAAGCGGACACGAATGCAGCCGACACGGTTACCGCACAGATGAGTGCGAAGACTTTCAAGTATGACTTCATAGGTTTTTTCTGAACTTTGGTTTAGGTTAGACTTTCAAGTATTGATGTTAGCGGGAAGTTGGTGCAGGGCAAGATTTCGGCTCGATTTTTAGACAGGCTCCAACTTGGGGGCCGGGGCGATGGTCGATTTCTTCGGGACGGAGGATCCGGCGCCGAGGGCGTGGCTTTCAAACTCGTTCTTGAATTTGCCCACGAAGCTTTGCACGGGCCACGCGCAGGCCTCGCCGAACGCGCAGATGGTCCGGCCCGCGATGTTGTCAGCCACGTTGGTGAGCAGATTCACGTCGTCGGGATGGCCGCGACCGGAGGCGAGGCGGTCGGTAATTTTCTTCATCCAGAGCGAGCCTTCGCGGCAGGGGGTGCACTGGCCGCACGATTCGTGCGCGTAGAAGGTGGCGATGTTGGCCAGGCACTCGACCATGTCGCGCGTCTCGTCCATCACGATAATGCCGCCGCTGCCCGCCATGGAGCCAGCCGCGGCGAGCGTGTCGAAATCGAGCGGGATGTCTTCCAGCCCGAGTTCCTTTTCCTCCATGGTACCGTCGGGCTTTTTCGATTTGATCTTATACCGGTCGCCCGCCTTGAGCACCTTGGCCGACGAACCGCCGGGGATGAGCGCCTTGAGTTTGCGACCGCCCTTGATTCCCCCGCAGACGTCGTTGAGAAGCTGACCGATCGTCAGCGCGCCGACTTCGAATTCATAGTAGCCCGGTTTCTCGACGTCGCCGCTGACGCAGAGCAGGCGCGTGCCGGTGTTGTTCGGTTTGCCGAGTTTGGCGTATTCCTTGCCGCCCATAGCGACGATATGCTTGATGTTGCAGAGTGTCTCGACGTTGTTGACGATGGTCGGGCACATGTAGAGACCGAGCACGGCGGGAAAGTAGGGCGGCTTGATGCGAGGGTAGGCGCGCTTGCCTTCGAGCGATTCGATCAGTCCCGTTTCCTCGCCGCAAATGTAGGCGCCCGCACCGCGGTGGACGTAAATTTCGAGATCGTAAGCTGTGCCGCCGATTCCCTTGCCGAGATAATTGTTTGCCTTCGCCTCGGCGATGGCCTTTTCAAGAATCTTGGCGCCGAGGGTGAATTCACCGCGGATATAAACATAGGCAAGGTGAACGTTGTTGGCATAGCAGGCGATGATCATGCCCTCGAGCATCTGATGCGGGTCTTTGTAGATGATCTGCCGGTCCTTGAAGGTACCGGGCTCGGATTCATCAGCGTTGCAGATGAGATACACCGGCTTGGTGTTCTTCGCGGGATCGATGAAGCCCCATTTCATGCCGCAGGAAAACCCGGCGCCGCCGCGTCCGCGCAACCCGGAGGCCTTGACCTCGTTGACGATGTCGGGCCCTTTCATGGTGAGGGCTTTCTTCAATTCCACGTACCCGCCATGGCGCAGGTAACAATCGATGTCGATGGTATATCCCGGCTGGTCGATGTTCTTGAAGATGAGGCGATTTTCAGCGATGGGCATAAGACAAAGAATTTTTGACGGAATTAACGGAATTTTAGGACGGAATTAACGGGGAAGGGGAAGGCGAGAGTTCTCCGAAGTTTCGAGGCGTTGGTCGTACTGACGAACTTTGGTTTTGAATTGTAGGCTTCGGGAGCCGAAATTCAGCAATAAGCCATTGTCAATCTTAGTAGCACTCAGGTAGTTAACGAGCTGGACCGAGTGTGCTGTTACGAGGGAATCGACCGCCTTGAATTCGACGATAAGCTTGCCGTCTATGACCAGGTCGGTGACGTAATCTCCTACAATATGCCCATCGTAAAACACAGGGATGGGTTTCTCATGTTCAAAAGGAATCTGCGCTTTGGCGAGCTCCAGACAAAGGGAGTTCACATAAACGGACTCTTTGAATCCAAGGCCGAGTTTGCGATGAACCTTCATAGCAAGACCTATGACCTCCTTTACGAGAAGGTCAATTGAGCATTCAGTCTGCATTCAATTTGGTTAATTTGGAATAATCCCGTTAATTCCGTCAAAAATCAGTTGTATTTGAGCAGCAGTTCATCCGCGCGCTGTTTGGTCACGGCTTCATGAAAGTCGTCGTTGATCATGATGACCGGGGCGGTGCCGCAGGCGGCGAGGCATTCCACGAACTCGACCGAGTATTTTCCGTCGGAGCTGATCGCGAGGCCATGCGCGTCCGGTTCGCCGACTTTGCATTTCTGGCGGAAATAATCGCAGAGGGCGTAACCGCCGCCGAGCGCGCACGAGAGCGTGCGGCAAACCTTGACCTGGATTTTGCCCGCCGGATGCTGGCGGAACATCGGGTAGAAGGTGACCAGTTCGAGGATGTTGATCGGTTGAAGGTCGAGCTTCGCCGCGATCCACTCGATGCCCTCGGGCGAGATGTAGCCGAAAGTCTCCTGCCAGAGATGGAGCAGCGGCAGGGAGGCGCTTCGCTTCGAGACCGGGTAATGGGTGATCAGTTCGTTGGCCTGCGCTTCAAAGCCGTTTGGCAGGACCGGCGCGGGATGATGCGCATCGACCGCACCGGGATAGACTGCACCGGGCGCGATGGTCTGCGTGGCGGGATCGGCAACGGGATGGAGGGTTTGGGCGGTCATGATTTGGCTCCTGGTACAAACTCTGCCTTGAAGACGGCATGATTGATAAAAACAACGCGGCCTTCGCCATCCGGCGCGGGATAATGGTCGACTTCGCCGCTGATGGTCTGGTCGGCGCTTTGAGATTGGTCAATGGTGGCGGGACGGCCAAGCAGTAATTCGACCTGATCGCTCGACATGCCGGGCTTGACCTGCGCCATTTTGTCGGGCGTCACGGCGGAGGAGCAGGCCGTGAGCGCGACCAGAGCCAGGAAGATGGCGAATTTGTTTTTCATGTGGTTACCGGTCGCATTCGCCCATGACGAAATCGAGACTGCCCAGGATCGCGACCACGTCGCTCATCATGTGGCCGGGCAGAATTTTCGGCAGGATGCTCAGATTGACGAAGGAAGGCGCGCGAATTTTCAGCCGGTAGGGCACGCCGCCGCCCTTGCTCTGGATATAAAAGCCAAGCTCGCCCTTCGGATTTTCCGCACCGAAATAGATTTCCCCAACGGGTGCCTGGATGCCTTCCGTCACGAGGATGAATTGGTGAATCAACTCCTCCATTTTGGTCAGGACTTTTTCCTTGTGCGGGAGGAAGCCCTTGCCGTCGCCGATGTTGATCGGGCCGCCGGGCAGCGTCTTCAAGGCCTGCTCAATGATATGCACGCTCTGGCGCAATTCCTCGAGGCGGCAGAGATAGCGGTCGTAGGCGTCGCCGACGGAACCGAGCGGCACGGCAAAGCTGTATTCGGAATACGTGAGGTAGGGCCGCGATTTGCGCACGTCGTAGTTGACGCCGCTGCCACGCAAATTGGGGCCGGTCAGGCCGAAATCGATGGCGTCTTCCTTCGAGATGATGCCGATGCCCTTGTTGCGATCGACGAAAATTTTGTTCCGTGTGAGCAGCTTGTCGAGTTCCTCGATCTTGCCCTTGAACTGCTCGACGAAGGCCCGCGTCTGTTCGATGAAGCCGGGCGGAAGATCGCGAATTTGTCCGCCGATGCGCGTGTAGCTGGTGGTGAAGCGCGCGCCGGTGAGCAGCTCGATGAGGTTGTAGATTTTTTCGCGCTCGGTGAAGATATAGAGGAAAACGGTCATCGCGCCGCAATCCATCGCCAGCGCGCCCATGCCGAGCAGATGCGCGGAGATGCGGGCCAACTCGCAGCAGACGACGCGAATGACCTGCCCGCGCGGGGGCACCGTCCAGCCCATCAGCTTTTCGACCGCGAGCGCGTAGGCGACGTTATTGGCCAGAGGCGCGAGATAATCGAGCCGGTCCGTGTAGGGCACGAACTGATTGTAGGTCATGTTCTCGGCGATCTTTTCATCACCGCGATGGAGGTAGCCGATGTCGGGCATGGCGTGGGTGACGATCTCGCCGTCGAGTTCCAGCAGGATGCGGAGCACGCCGTGGGTGCTCGGATGGGACGGCCCCATGTTGAGCGTCAGCTTCTCGCCCAAAGGCCCGCTTTCGCTCTGCGCCTGGGCCAGTTGCTGCGCCGCGCGCGTAACGCTGTCGGGTGTTTCGAGGATAGTTTCAGGCATGGGAAGGGGAATTTTTGACGGAATTAACGGAATGAACGGAATTATTGAAGAAGATGGGGAGTTCAGGCATTCCAGGGTGAAGCCGGGTCTTGGTTTTGAATTCGAGTTTTCTTGGACCGAAGTTTAGCAGAAGGCCAAGATCGATCTTTGAAAGGGCAAGATAATTTACCAATTGTACGGAATGAGCGATGGCCAATGAATCAACGGCCTTGGCTTCAACTATTAGGCGGTTATCAATGACTAGATCGGAGATGCAGCATCCGTTTTCCACTCCTTTGTATGAAACCGTAAAACGTTTCTCGCGTTCAAAAGCTATGCCGGCTTGTTGCAGTTCGACGCAAAGGCCGCCGACATAGATAGATTCCACGAGCCCGCAACCAAGGATGTTGTGAACATCCATGGCGAGACCAATGACCCGTTGGGCCAATATCTCGTCTGTGTCGTTCTGAATTGGAAGCCTGTTAATCATTCCATTAATTCCGTTGATTCCGTCAAAAATTCAGCTCAGTGCTCGGCGGGGTTGGCGCGAGGCTCGCGGAGGGTGGTCGGCGCATCGCCCAGCGCGGGAGGCTTGACGGCGGGCGCGGCGACGAAGGGACCGCCCTCCAGAGGCGCACGACGCGAAAATCCCTCCTCGCCGGGCAGATCGCTCGGGAGGCCCTCGAGCGGAAAATCCTTTTTGAGCGGATGAAATGGGTAACCGTCCCACATCAGGATGCGTCGCAGATCGGGGTGGTGGTTAAACGAGATTCCCATCATGTCGAAGACTTCGCGCTCGTGCCAGTTCGCGCCCTGATAAACCGGTACAATGGAATCGACGGTCGGATCGTCCTCGCTGACTTTAAGCTTCACGCGCAGGTGATCGAGATTGTGCGGGCCGCCGAGCGCGCAGAATTCGTAGACGACCTCGTAGCGGGGCTCGTCGCCGAAAAGATCGACGCTGGAGATATCGACCAGGAAATTGAAGCCGAGATCATTTTTGAGATGGAGGGCGGCGGCGCGGATGATGTCGCGGTCGATCTCGACCGTGACGTCGCCGCGAAATTCCCTCGGCAGGCCGACTTTGCCGGGAAATTGCTTTTGGAGGGAGGCGATGGCTTCAGTGGCGGGCATGAGAGCAGAATTTTTGACGGAATTTACGGAATGAAGGCAGGGGAGTTTTAAATAGGATTAATATGATTAAGAGGATTGGGGGAGGGGAGCGCCTTTCGATAGGGGCCGCTGATGGGGAGCAGGCAAGTTTTAACAGGAAAACATGAAATCATGAAATACATGAGGCGAGGGATTAGCTTCCCGACTCATGAAGCCGGAGGTTAGGATCAATCAGGGGCAGGTTGCGGTATTTGCGCTTAATTTGGAGTGGAGCAGTGCCGAAGTTGAGGATGAGGCCGACATCAAGACCGGCTGCCTTGAGATAATTGACGGTCTGCACTTCCGCGCTAAAGGGCAGATTCTCCAGAGCTTTTAGTTCCAATAGCAACCGCCCTTCGATGATGAGATCGGCGGTGAAGTTACCTACCACTTTGCGACGATAGAATACGGTCAACGAGGTTTCGCTGATAAAATCGAGTCCCGCTTCAGCCAACTCGATCTCAAGAGCACGATGATAAATCGATTCTAGAAAACCCGTGCCAAGATCTGCATGAACTTTGATCGCCAGGCCAATCACTCTGGCACTCAAGGGATCATCTTCTACATGATTCCCATTTCGGTTCATGTATTTCATGATTTCCTGTTAAAGGGCCCTCTTATGCCACGAGGGTGCTGGCGGGCGGGAGTTGTTTTAGCTCCGTGGTGGAGCGGGAGAGCATGATTTTGTTCTGGAGGCGCATGAGGCCTTCGAGCAGCGCTTCGGGACGGGGAGGACAGCCGGAGATGTAGACGTCGACGGGGATGAGATGGTCGACGCCCTGGAGCACGGCGTAGCTGCGATACATCCCGCCTGTCGAGGCGCACGCGCCCATCGCGATGCACCATCTCGGTTCGGGCATCTGGTCCCAAATGCGTTTACATGAGAGAGCCATTTTGTAAGTCACGGTGCCCGCGACGATGAGAAGATCGCTTTGGCGCGGCGAGAACCGCATGACCTCAGCGCCGAACCGGGCGATGTCGAAGCGCGCACAGGAGGCGGCCATCAGTTCAATCGCGCAGCAGGCAAGGCCCATGGGCATGGGCCAGAGCGAATTTTTGCGCATCCAGTTGATGGAGGCATCCACCGTCGTGAGAACGACGTTGCCTTCAACCTTGGAGTTGTAGGAGAGGTCTCGTCCATGGACCATATGGAGCAACGATAGGCCACACGCGAAGCGCGGCAAGGCGAATTGTCAAAAAATTGCAATGGGTAGGGACCGCAAGGGGCTCGCGTCTCCACCTCAGGCTTGAAGGCTCGCCCGGTCTGGGTAAAATGGCTTATGGTTCAGAAAGGCTTTATCGCGGTTTTCGAGGATGCGCTGGCGCGGCCCGCGATTTCGGAATGCGTCGCTTCGTGGCTGGAACGCTTCGAGAAGGTCGAGCAGGTCATTCCCAAGATGGAGGGAACGCTCGAAGTCAAGGAACCGAGCGAAATCATGTGGGAGCCGAACATGCAGTTCCGCGTGATGAACGGAGAGCAGTTTTCGTGGGTCTATGTCTCGCTGGATAAACGCGCGATGGAAACGACCGGCTTTCAGGACGCGGAAATCTCTTTCTGCCTGGAAGTGCTGCTGGAATTGCCCGGCGTGGCTGAGGTGATCGATGAGAAGAATCAGCGTCGTCTGGATGAATTGGAAAAAGCCGGTATCATTTAGCGCAGGGAAAGCCATGCTGTCCCTCATTCCCCATGGACCCCTTCATTTCCATTCCGAGGCAGGCGCTCGCCGATCTGCTCAAGACAGTCGGTTCGTCCCTCACGCCCGAGCAGTATGTGGCTTCCCTGCCACAGTTGAGCACCTTCAAGAAGTATCCAAGCCGGGCCTGGGCCGCGGCCATCAACAAGTATTGCATCCTTGTCGTGGCGGTTTTTTCTGTCGTGCTGCTGCCGATGTTGGGTTTTGATCTCGAAAATATCGTCATCATCATCGGCCTGGGGGCGGTGACCTTCTTTGAATACCGTGTCCATCGCTACTTTCGCGAATGCAATCCCGAAGCTCCGGGGCTTGGCTTTCGCAACCAGGCCTGCTTTGCGGCGGCCATTTTAATCTACTGCCTCTATCACGCCTTTGCCCCGGTGCAGATGTCGGCCGATTCGATGTCGATGGTTGAGGAAAACAATTTGATCGATCCCGTGATGCTTAAAAGCATGATGCGGCTTTCTTACCTCGGTATCGCCGTCGTCGCGGGCGGTTCTCAATTCGCCCTGGCCTGCTACTACCGTAGCGCGAAAAATGGAGCCTAGGGGATTCGAACCCCTGACCTCCTCAATGCCATTGAGGCGCTCTACCAACTGAGCTAAGACCCCTTCATCGACGGGCTGTCACTATGCCCGAATCGAATCGGTGAGCAAGGAAATCCAGCATAAGTCTTGATCTTGCGAATTGAGGGGGGAGTCGTTTGAACGTTGGGCAGCTTCGAGTAAATTTGGCGATGACACAGAAAGTTTACATTGAATAAATCGACTCATTATTGAATTGGTCTAACGATTTATTCCTGTATTGTGAAAACTTGATTACGTAACAAAATGAGAAGCCGTTCGGCAATCGCCGCCTTGATCCTAATTCTGCTGTTCGCAGGGGCGTGGTATTTCTCTCAACCCATCACTTACGTTCCCGGACTGGTGGAGAAACAAATTGAGGAGGTTGGTGCGCACCTTGGGTCGCCGCTGGAGCAGCGCCCCACCTTTACCCAGAGCGCGGGCGGTTACCAGCCGAAGGCCGTGCCACCTCAAGCTCCGGCAGGGCTAAAGCCGGTGGAGGCGCAGGCCTGGATCGCGATGGCGCAACGTTTTTCGGGCGACAGCGGCTTCGTTCCGGTTTTCCCAGTGGACTATTCCACCGGGATGCAGGTGCGCAATCAGGGCATGGCGGTGACGCTCAGGCCGCTGGGGAGCAATGCGGCTTCGGCGCAAATCGAAAACGGCAAGCTGGTTTATCATGAAGCTTATCCGTCCACCGACAGCTTGAACGTGGTGAGTGATGGGCGAGCAGAAGAGTTTCTCCTGCTGCATAGCGCCAAAGCGCCGCAACGATTTGATTATGATATTTCCACCCATTCCGGCGTGAAGGAAATCAACCTTGAGGATAACACCGTACACTTCAAGAATGAGCGGGGTCAGCAATTGCGGATCGAAGCTCCCTGGCTGATCGAGAGTGGCGGCAAGAGAGCGGTGGACGCGGTTCACTGGGAGCTCAGTTATCCCAAGGAAGGCGCTCAACCCCGCCTTGCGCTCATCATCGCAAATGCCGGGAAACTGCATTATCCCGTGGTCATCGATCCGACCTGGGTCGCACCGAATGGGAGCCTGAACGTCGCGCGCCAACAACACACCGCAACCTTATTGACCAATGGCCAGGTACTGGTCGCGGGGGGGCACGGGAGTTCGACCAGTCTTAACAGTGCCGAATTGTACAATCCGGCCACAGGCACATGGACCGCGACGGGCAACCTCGTCAACGCCCGGGAAGCTCACACCGCAACCTTATTGCCGAATGGTCAAGTGCTGGTGTCGGGAGGCTTTGGGCCGTCCGGTTATTTGAAGAGTGCCGAATTATACAATCCGACGACAGGCTCATGGACAGCTACGGGCAGCCTCAGCAACGCGCGCGAGGCTCACACGGCCACGTTATTGCCCAGCGGTTTGGTGCTGGTCGCGGGTGGGTACAATGGAAATTATCTCGTCGGCGCGGAGCTATACAACCCGTCCAGCGGAACCTGGACGGCGACGGGCAGTCTCACCACCGCGCGTTATTATCATACCGCAACTTTATTGGCCAATGGTCAGGTGCTGGTTGCGGGAGGAGATAATACCACGGGATATTTGAAGAGTGCCGAATTGTATAATCCAAGCAATGCGACGTGGACTGTCACGGGCAGCCTGGCGACAGCGCGCTACGCCCACACTGCCACGTTATTGCCCAACGGCCAGGTGTTGGTCGCAGGAGGTCTTAACAGCACGACGGGTTATTTGGCGGCAGCCGAATTATATAATCCGTCCAGCGGAACCTGGTCAGCGACGGGCAGTCTTACGAACGCGCGATATTATCATACCGCCACGTTATTGCCCAATGGCCAGGTATTGGTAGCGGGAGGCTTTAACACCTCTTCCGGCTACCTGACCAGTGCCGAAATTTACAATCCGGCCAGCGGAACCTGGTCAGCCACGGGCAGTCTCAACACCGGGCGAAACTCGCACACCGCCACGTTATTGGCCAACGGAGAAATACTGGTGGCCGGAGGTTATAATGGTGTTCCTCTGGCGAGCGCTGAGGTCTACAACCCTGCCACGGGAACTTTTTCGGCTACGAATGGCCTCAACAATGCACGGTATTCTCACACGGCGACGCTGTTGTCCAATGGGCAGGTCCTGGTCGCGGGCGGGTACGGGAATTCGGGAATCCTCGCCACAAGTGAGTTGTACAACCCGGGGTCCGGCAACTGGACTCTGACCGGGAGCCTCGTTAATGCCCGCTACTCGCATACGGCGACGCTGTTGTCTAATGGGCAGGTCCTGGTCGCGGGCGGGTATGGGAATTCTGGCGTTCTAGCCTCAAGCGAGTTGTATAATCCGAGTTCCGGAAGATGGACCATGACTTCGGGGAATCTGAATGCCGCGCGAGAAGCTCACACGGCGACTTTGTTAACCAACGGCATGGTGCTGGTCGCCGGGGGTTACAATGGGAGTTTCCTGGCCAGCGCGGAATTATACAACCCGGCCAGCGGAACCTGGACAACCACGGGAAAGCTCACCACCGCGCGTGACAATCACACGGCGACGTTATTACCCGGTGGGACGGTGCTGGTCGCGGGAGGGTACAACGGGAGTTATCTGGCCAGTGCCGAATTATACAGCCCGGGAAGCGGAACATGGTCCGTCACGGGGAACCTTGGCACCGCCCGAAATCTTCACACCGCGACGTTATTACCCAATGGCCAAGTGCTGGTCGCAGGAGGATACAACGGGAGTTATCTAGCCAGCGCCGAATTGTACAACCCGGGGAGCGGAACTTGGTCGGTCACGGGGAGCCTCAATAATGCGCGCGACAATCATACCGCGACGTTGTTGACCAACGGCCAGGTGCTGGTCGCGGGGGGCTTCAACACAGGGACTCTGTCCAGCGCGGAATTATATGATCCGAGTACGGGCAGTTGGACGGTGACCGGCAGTCTCAGCACCGCGCGCTATGTCCAGGCGGCGACGCTTCTGGCCAGCGGTCTGGTGCTGATGACGGGAGGTTACAATTCTTCTACCTCACTTAGCCTGCCCAGCGCCGAATCGTACAGTACCGGCCTTGGCTACACGGCGTCGAGCCAGCCACAGCTCAATACAGTTTCATCCGCCAATACCACCACGGCGCTCAATCTGACCGGAACAAAATTTACCGGTGTCTCGGAAGCTTCGGGCGGTTCCTACAACAGCTCGGCATCGAACATACCCATTGTGCAACTGGAAAGCATGGTCAACGAACAAGTCATCAATGTGCCTCTCGATCCGAATAATGGATTCACTGCGACATCTTTCACGTCGCTGGCGCCGACCGGCCTGGTTCCCGGTTATGCGTTGCTGACGATGTTCGTCAACGGAACTCCGAGCCTTTCGCAAATCGTCGCTTACAGCCTGACCGCTCAATCGATCTCCAATTTTCCCGCCACTCAGACCCTTAGTCTCAGCGCGTCGCCCTACACCCTGCCTGCCAACACGGCGGCGGGCCTGACCCTGACCTATGCCATCGTTTCCGGACCGGCCACGGTTTCGGGCAACACCCTTACCCTGACGGGAACTGGGACGGTGGTGGTCATGGCGACGCAGGCAGGTAACGGGACTTATGCGCCGCTTTCGCAGAACGAAACGATTACGGTGAGCGCGCAATCGCTGTTGGGTGCAACGGATACGCCCACGCTACCGCTGTGGGGAATTATTTTGCTGGCGGTTTTACTCTTTTGGTTTTCAACCGGCTATCGGGTGCGGCTCGGCTGATTTTTGCGCAAAGGTCGAACTAGCCGGTGCGCCCGATGGTTTCGAGGAATTGATTCACCACGACGGGGGCCGAGCAGTATTGTTCCGCAATGCGGCGCGCAGCCAGGGCGTGTCGGACCGGGTCTTTCGCCACGGTTTCCAGCGCGAGCCGCGCCGTTTCCTCATCGTGAAAGGGGAGAAGTCCTTCGCCGTGCGGATAGAAATCAGTCCAGCCGGTTTCCTGTAAAATGACGGGGCGACCGAGCGCGAGATAAGCGACGCTGCGATCGCTGAACCAGCCGCAACGGGACCGGACATAGCCGTTTTTCGACACACAAAATTCACCCCGGCTTTGCGCGAGGTAATCGCGATAGCGCTGCCAGGGAGTGTTGAGGGAGCGCGCATCGACCAGCCGCCAGCCGCTTTCGAGGAACTGCTGGGTGGCCTGGTCCTCGGGGTGGAGATCGGTGGCGATCTCAAGTTTTTCCGCGGTTTTTTTGGGCAGGTCGACGAGCTTCGCGAACTCCTCCGATTTGTTGCCGTACCACATGCCGTTGTACTCGACCTGGGGATAGCCGTACCAATGGGTGAAGGTGGTCCAGATGTCGCCCGGTTTTTCCAAATCGGGATTGGTGAAGTAGTCGAGCACGACCGGGACGCCGATGGGCAGCCAGCTTTTTCCGGCGAGGGGGGCGTGGCATGCGGGACGACCGAGATGGCGACCAATCGAGAGGAACTTGTCATGGCCGTCGAAGTTCATATTCGAGTTATAAACTTCGGCCCAAATCTGGGTGAAGGCCGGATCGATATCGATATAGATTTTTTCGCGGACGGCCGCGAAAATCTCGCGCTGCTTGAAATGGCCGGAGATGTTGAAAAGAAATTCGGCGTCGCGCGCGAAGGGGAGCAAGCCGGTGAGCGCTGACGGTTCCAGCGGCTGGCCATCGAAGAAAAGCGTGGCGCGGTCCTTCAGGCCGAATTCGCTCAAGATGGCGTTCCAGTGCGCGAGATTGGCGCTCAGCGCGGGCTCGCACTTTTGGCCGCCAGCGTCGATGCATTTGGCCCGATGGACATCCTCAACCATCCAGACATCCCAGCCCGCCTGGCGAAAGCCGAGAACCCATTGCAGGAAGGCCCAGGTATTGCCCGCCGCATGGAGCGGGTAGGAGGCGATTCCAACTCCGATGACGACACGACGAGGCATAAATTTATGTCATCCCAGCCTTGTCGCGCGCACGTGACAGGATCACGGGATATTTATCAGAAAAACATGAAAGCATGAAATACATGGAAAAGGCGGCGGAATTCAGACTTCGTTCCCATCTTTTTAAAAATTTGGTGAATTTGGAAAAATTCCGTTAATTCCGTCAAAATTCAGCGACGATCATCAACCGCTGCTACAACCGAATCTGCTGCCTTCTCATCTTCTGCCCTCTGCAGTCCTCTGTACGAAATTCTGCTAAAATGGGTCAGGACGGAGTCTGACTCTCCAGAAATTAGACCCGACTTTTGAACCACTCGATGGTCTGGGTCAGGCCGGTTTCCAAATCGACGACCGGTTTCCAGCCGAGCCGTTGCCAGGCGCGGGTGATGTCGGGGCGGCGTTGCTTGGGATCGTCCACCGGCAGCGGCTGGAAGGTCAGCGTGCTCTTCGAGCCGGTGATGCGGATGATCCGCTCGGCGAATTCCTTGATCGTCAGCTCATTCGGGTTGCCGATGTTGACCGGCTCATGAAAGTCGCCCTGGGAAAGCTTATAGATGCCATCGATCAGGTCGGAGACGAAACAGAAGCTGCGGGTCTGGCTGCCATCGCCAAAAACGCTGATCGGCTCGCCCTTGAGCGCCTCGCCGATGAAGGCGGGAACGACTCGGCCATCCTTGAGTCGCATGCGCGGGCCGTAAGTGTTGAAGATGCGGACGATCTTCGTGTCGATCTTGTGATAACGGTGGTAGGCCATGGTCATGGCTTCCGCAAAACGTTTTGCCTCGTCGTAAACGCCGCGTGGCCCGATGGGATTGACGTTGCCCCAGTATTCTTCCGTTTGAGGATGGACGAGCGGATCGCCGTAGCACTCGGAGGTGGAAGCGAGGAGGAAACCCGCCTTTTTCGCCCGGGCCAGCCCCAGCGCGTTGTGCGTCCCGAGCGAACCAACCTTGAGTGTCTGGATCGGTAGTTCGAGGTAATCGATCGGGCTGGCCGGGGAAGCAAAGTGAAAAATGAAATTCACATCGCCCGCCACCTCGAAATGATTGCTGACATCCTGCTCCTGAAAGCTGTAATTCGGATTGTTTTTCAGGTGGTCGAGGTTTGCGGGGTTACCCGTGATAAAATTATCAATGCCGACGACGCGAAAGCCTTCTTTCAGCAGGCGATCGGTCAAGTGACTGCCGAGAAATCCGGCTCCTCCTGTTACAACGGCGGTTTTCATGTGCGAGGCACTTTACAAACTTTAAGCAGTTTGACTAGAGCGGAGAATTAATTTTCTTCGCGCGCGGGAATGAGACCGCTCTGGCGGGCAAAAGCGAAGATGCCGCCCGCGTCGATGACCGGCTTGACTTCGCCCAAGGGTTTGAGCGGGTAGGTCTTGCCGTTGGCGCGAATCTCGTCCTTGTCGAAGTCGACTTCCACGTAATCGCCGGTCTTGATCTCGCTGCTGAGCGGGCCGGTGCTTTCGTAGGGATAGAGCTCGCCCGTGGCGATGGAGTTGCGGAAGAAAATGCGGGCGAAGCTCTCCGCCACGACGACCTCGCATCCGGCGGCGCCGAGGGCGATGGGGGCGTGCTCGCGCGAGGAGCCGCAGCCGAAATTGCGTCCGCCAATGATTATCGGGTACTTGCTCTTGGTTGAGCCTTCCTCGACGTAGCGCTTGGGATAGAGCGAATCGGGCAGGCCGATCAGGGCGTAGCTGCCGAGCTTCTCGTACTCGTCGGGAATGGTCGGGACGAGAGTGAGATATTGCGCGGGGATGATCTGGTCGGTGTCGATGTTGTTCTGCACCACGTAAGCGGGCCCGGAGATGACGGTAGGCATAAGGCCTTAATTTAGCAGATGTGGGGGCGTCCGGCTACTCACTTGTAATTGAGATCGTAGGTCACGGTGACTTCGGCGGTGATTTCGATCTGGCCCGGAACCGCATCGGGCGTATTGCTGCCATTTCCCATGCGGGCCATCATCATCATCGGGCGCGGGCCGACATTCGGCGTGCCTTCGATGATTTCCAGCGGTTTATCGATGGAACAATCGGCGGTGACGGCAAGATCGTTGGCCTTCTCATGGGCATTGAGGAGGGCCTGCTTGAGCGCATCCACTTTGGTCGCGTCTTCCTTAGACGAGGCGTAATCGACCGACTGCACCTGCATTCCATCGTACTGAGACAGGGTATCCGCGATCGGGCCATATTTCTCAAAATCGACCAGGGTAAACGTGAACTGGGTCGAGCAAGAGAACGGATTTTTCTTCGCCACCGGATCGTCTCCGGGAAAAAGATTCTTGTCGAAGCGAATGCCGCCGGTTTGGAGGTCTTTCACCGCATCGCCGAGGCCCTTGATGTACTTGAGCGCCGCGCCGAGCGACTCATCGTGGCGCGACTTGGCCTTGGCCAGGGTCGAGTCGTTTACGGTCACCTGTACCGTCCAGCGCATTTCGTCCGGCACGACCTTGATGGTGGCATCACCGATGACCGTTACTTTGCGCACCGGTAGATCGGCGAAAGCCGGAGCGGCCAGAAGAAACGTGGCGACAAGACAAAAGGCGAGACGGAAAGAGCAGGACATGGGGCTACTCGGGTAAGATTAAGCCTACCTGTCTTCGGGCTGTCACCAAGTTTTCGTTTTGCATCCAACCGTATCGGGTTAATCTGATGGGAGACAGAATCCCGCCATGGCCGTGCAGTTTAAAGATTATTATGAAATTCTGGGTGTGCCGCGCACGGCCACGGCGGATGAGATCAAGAAGGCCTTTCGCAAACTGGCCCGCATCTATCATCCCGATGTGGCCAAGAACAAGGCCACCGGCGAGGCCAAATTCAAGGAACTGAATGAGGCCTACGAAGTCCTCGGCGATTCCGAAAAGCGGCAGAAATACGATCAGCTTGGCGCGGACTGGGAGCAGGGCGGACACTTCACGCCTCCACCAGCGCAAGGCGGTTACCAACGCCATGGAAATTTCCAGGAGGGGGCATCGCCGTTTGAGTTCTCGGGCACTGGTTTCAGCGATTTCTTCGAGGCCTTTTTCGCCGGAACGCGCGATCAGTCCGGTTCTTTTCGGCGTACGTCTCCCCATGCGGACGGGGCCACGCTGGCCGCGCGCGGGCACGATGCCGAAGCCGATATTCTTGTGACCCTGGAGGAGGCGCTGAATGGCGTCACGCGGCAGATCACGGTTCGTCGGCAGGATGCATATGGCGAGAATGAACGGAGCGACACGTATCAGGTGAAGATTCCGCCCGGCGTGCGCGAGGGGAAGCGGATTCGTCTTTCAGGCCAGGGCGGGCCGGGGCGCGCGGGCGGTCCGGCGGGTGATCTTTTTCTGCGCGTCCGGTTGGCGAAGCATCCCGATTTCAGCGTGGAGGGAGCCGACCTTCATTATGAGGTCTCGCTTGCGCCTTGGGAGGCGGTCCTGGGCAAGCAGATCAAAATTCCGACGCTCGATGGCTCGGCGATGCTGAACATCAAGCCATGCACGCAAGCCGGAACGGTTCTCCGTCTGCGCGGCCTTGGTCTGCCCAAAGACGACGCCAAACGGGGCGATCTCTACGCAAAAGTCTCCATCGAAATCCCGCCTTCGGTCACCGACGATGAGAAAAAAATGTGGGAGCAGCTTGCCGCGAATTCGAAGTTTGATCCGCGGGGTTAGTGAACTTGGCGCATCATTTGTCATCCCGGCCGGATAAGCGCGGCATAAAATAACCGATGACACTTTTCTCGGGGATACGGATACAAATTTGAATATGAGTTTGGCTCATAATTTTGGCTCCAGGATAAAGTTCAGAACCTTCTACAAATATGCCGCGAACAGAATCGAAAGGATTTACTTCTTTAGAAGAAGATCGTTCCCTCGCTTGGTGAAGAAAATTGATTACGGCACAATCAAGATGTCGCTTAACTAGGTCCTCATCTCCCGAAAAGCCTTTCATATTTTCGGGCATTTGCCCTGTTTTCTCCCATACACTTTCCCAAGCAAATCTATAAACGTGAAAGGCTCCTTTTACTAACCGCAGGCTTTCCGTATCTGTCAGGTCCAGGCAATTGCCTGGATCAAGAATGGCTCCTATTACCGCAGGGTGGATAATCTTGTGCTAGGCATGCTGAGGGTGAGATCGAATCCATTTGGCCCATTGTAGTGCGCGGAGCGGGTCATTCTCCCAAAAATAGGCACCAGTTCCCAACCAATCGTAATCGTTTTCACTAATCGAAACTGGCTCTAGACCGAGGATAATCTTCTTTGCCAAATCGCGATCACAACCGTGATAGGCAATGATAAAAGAGGATAACCTCATCCCTTAACCACCGTACTTTTTAGTCAACTTACCGGCTTTGGTAATAAAGCCATGCTGAATCAAAAATTTTCGAGCAGACGCCTTCGTTTTCAGAATTATTCGGGCATTTTTCTTGAGCAGTTTAATTTCACGATCAATTTCTTGTCGTGAGCGAGGAGCCAAGGTCAAGATCATGTATTTAATGTGCAAGAAAACCGGAGAGATTCCAATAAATTTCAATTCATGATGCGGCCAATGTCCCGGTCGTGACGCCGAGTTGGCTGCGGAGATTCAGTTCGCGGATGATCATCGGGCCGGTGCTGGTGCCCGCGAGGAGGCGCTGGTAGCCGCGCAGGATGCGCTCCGTTTCCGGCGCGTCTTCGAGCAGTAGTTCGACGCGGAATGCCGCCGGGTTCAGCTTGCGGAATTCATCGAAGTAGGCCGCGCCCGATTGCGCCTGCGCATGAAAGAGCGTGTTGCGGCAGCCGACATCGGCCTTGAGCGGATGATTCAGCCCGACACGGTCGCGCAGCTCGACGCGATGCGTGTCGCAGGGCCGTCCGCAGTTCGTGTAGTCGGTGCCGTCGGAAAGGAAAGCGGCGAAGACGCAGTGCTCCATGTGGAACATCGGGATGTGCTGGTGCAGCGTGATCTCGAACCAGGAGGGCGGCGCGGCGCGAAGCAGGTCGCTGACCTGGCCCGCGTTGAGGTCGTAGGAGACGGTAAGACGTTCAAGCTTCTCCACCATGAGCAATTCGGCGGTGAGGGGATTGGCGACGTTGAGCGAGAAATCGCCGATGCGGCGCAACGGGCTGGTCTTGAAATAATCGATCGCGCCGAGGTTGCGGATCAGCACGCCGTCGGGCTTCGCGTTTTCGATCAGCTTGAAGAAGCCCTGCTCGCCCGCCTTTTGGATGCGCGGCGTGGCGAGGAGAATCTGCGCGGTGGCGGCGTCGGCGCGATAACCGCGAGCGCGCACGACTTCGACCGCGTCCTTGTAGCGGCGGATGTCCTCGAAGTCGGCATAGATTTCCGTCACGCCCATGCGCAGCGCGGCGGCAATCTGGTCGAGCGTGCGGCAGAGAACGGTGAGGAGGGGCTTTCGCTCGGTACGGGATTCTTCAACGCGGCGGGCAGCGAGGGCGTCGAGGCGGTTGCGGCAAGCACTGCGGGTACTCTGCGCGGCATCATTGCCGTCCGGTTTATTTTGGGCCGCGAAGGGATTCGCATCCCTACCCTTATCGATGATTTCCACCAGATCGCGGCGGAGGCGGTTCAGTTCGCTGACCGGCACGATGACCTGACCTTCGAGCCGGTTTTCCAGCGTGCCCAGTTCCAGGCCGGTTTCGCCCAGGCGGCCCAGCTGCGCGCGGAGACTCTCGTCAGTGAGGGGACGCTTTTGCGCGATCTCCAACGGCATCTGCGATTCGACGGTGGCCGTGACGCCATGGCATCTGCCCTCGATCCGCAAAGGTCTCCCAGCGCTGCCGGTCACGGTTAGGTCCAGCGCGCGTTTCGGCTTGGATAATTCGCCCGACCAGCTTTTGCGCAGTTCGCGATTGAGTTGCGGATCGTCCGTTTTCCAGAGGAGATGGCCGACCTTGATGACGTTGAAGTCCAATTTTCCATACTCGAACGAGAGCCGCACGGCACCATCCCGCAAAGGCAGAACTTGATAGACGCGACCGCCCTGTTCGCGGTCGGTGTCGCCGCCCCGGTCGATGACAAGGCCGTCGCCGGGCTGGAGCGGAGCCTGCGGTTTGACCTCGATATATCCGCGTCCAATGGAGCTGATCGCGCCGATGAAAGCACCGCGCTTTTTGCCGTAGCGCGCATGGACCAATTCCTGATGGTTCACGCCGTGCATCCAGCCCGAATAGAGGCCGCGTGAGAAAGCCATTTCGAGTTTGTATTTGTCTTCAGAAGGCAGCGCCGGCAGTCCCTTGCCGTCCCAGGCTTGATCAATTGCGCGCCGATAAACCTGGGTGACGGCGGCGACGTATTCGGGCGTCTTGAGGCGGCCTTCGATTTTGAAGGAGACGATGCCCAGCCGGACCAGTTCCGGTATTTCCTCCACGGCGGCGAGATCCTGCGGCGAAAGGAGATAGCGGCGGTCACCGAGATCACGCTTCACGCCATCGACCAGCATCTCGTAGGGCAAACGGCAGGCCTGGGCGCATTCGCCGCGATTCGCGCTGCGCCGGCCGAGCGCTTCGCTGGTCAGGCACTGACCCGAATAGGCAACGCAAAGGGCGCCATGGACGAAGACTTCCAGGGGCACATCGGAATCGGGCGTCGATTTAAATTTGGCCAGTTCGCGCAAGGAAAGCTCCCTCGCCAGCACGGCCCGCGTGATGCCGAGCCGATGCGCGAAAGCCACGCCCTCGGGCGAGGTCAGCGTCATCTGCGTCGAGGCGTGGATGTGCAGGCCAGGCACCCGCTCCCGCGCGAGACTCACCAGACCGAGGTCCTGCACAATCGCCGCGTCGACCCCGGCGCGGTCAAGCTGCAGGAGTTCCTCCTCAGCGGCGGCGAGTTCATCGGTGAAGATCAGCACGTTGAACGCGACATAGCCCTTCACGCCATGCTCGTGCAGGAAGTCCATCAGCCTGGGTAGATCTTCCGGGGTAAAATTGGTCGCCCTCATCCGCGCATTGAACGCGGGCAGGCCGAAATAGACCGCGTCCGCGCCATTGGCCACGGCTGCGCGCGCGCATTCCCAGTCGCCGGCCGGAGCGAGAAGTTCAGGCTTCATGGTTTAACGGAAAGTTGGGGGAAGAGGAAAGGGCATGGGGATAAGGCTCGACTGCCATACACTATCTGATAAAGAAGCCGCCATGTACAGACGGCCTGTTTATGTCTCTCTGGCTGGCTGGTTTCTTACCTTCTCCAGCGCGTTGGCCTTGTTGTTTTCGATCCGGATGTTGTTTATGAGCGATGGTTCCAGCATTGGAAAGCCGATTGATGGCCGAGTCATCACCAACAATGATCTGGCGATCTTTGCCCTGGTTGTTTCCGTTCTCACTTTTATCTGCGGGGTAAACATCCTGGACGGAGCCAACTGGGCGCGCTGGTTTTATACGGTCATGGCCGTTTTTCTTTTCGTAGCCGATGGCCTGATTTTTTTATATCTCCCTCACAATTTTCTTTATTTAATCCCAAGTGAGATTGAGCGGGTTACCATGATCATCTGCTTTTTTTTGCCGGGAGCAAATCGCTTCTTCTCACCGGATAACTATCGCCCTTGATCGGGCTAGCGGCTAAACCTTACACCTGACGCCGTTTAAAGCGGGCGGTGATGTTATAGCTTTGTTTTAGATACAAGCGCCGTACGGAAACGTAAAATCCTTCTGTTCTTTTTTGCAAATCACAGGCATCTTCCCCTTTCACAAAATTTCCATCCCCTGAAGAACCTACCGTCATGAACATCCACGAGTACCAGGCCAAAGAACTCATGCAGAAATTCGGCGTTGCCACGCCGCCAGGCGCTGTCGCCAGTACGCCGGAGGAGGCCGAAGCGGTTGCCCGCTCCCTCAACACCACGAACCTCGTCATCAAGGCGCAAATTCATGCCGGTGGCCGCGGCAAGGGGACTTTCACCAACGGTTTCAAGGGTGGCGTCAAGCTGGTCAAGTCGCCGGAGGAAATCAAGGAACTCGCCGGTAAGATGCTTGGTCAGACGCTCGTCACGGCGCAGACGGGCGAGGCGGGCAAGCTAGTGAGCAAGGTAATGGTTGCGGTGTCCAAGGACCCGGTTCGCGAACTCTATTTCGCGATTGTGCTCGATCGCGAGGCACAGGCCCCGGTCATCATCGCCAGCACCAAGGGCGGCATGAACATCGAGGATGTCGCGCATGAAACGCCCGATTTGATCCTGCGGATGAAGATCGATCCCGCGCTCGGCCTGCAACCCTACGAAGCGCGCAAGCTCGCCGAGTACCTCGACCTGAAAGGCGTCTTCCTCAAGCCTGCCTGTGCGATTTTCCATGCGCTCTATAACGTGTTTATCGCGACAGACTGCTCGCTGGTGGAAATCAACCCGCTCTGTACCACCGCGCAGAACGAAGTGCTGGCCCTCGATGCCAAGTTCAACTTTGACGACAACGCGCTCTATCGCCATCCTGACATCCTGGCCTATCGCGACATAACCGAGGAAGACCCGCGCGAAGTTGAAGCGAGCAAGTTCGGCCTCAATTACATCGGCCTGGATGGCAACATTGCCTGTCTGGTCAACGGTGCCGGACTGGCCATGGGCACGATGGACATCATTCAATACGCGGGCGGCAAACCGGCCAACTTCCTCGATGTCGGGGGTGGCGCGACGGAACAGCAGGTCACCGAGGCGTTCAAGATTCTGGTTTCCGACAGCAACGTGAAGGCAATCCTGGTCAATATCTTCGGCGGCATCATGAAGTGCGACACCATCGCGCAGGGCATCATCAACGCGGTGAAAGCCGTTTCGCTGCCGGTGCCATTGGTCGTGCGCCTGGAAGGCACCAACGTTGCCGCTGGCAAGAAGCTGCTTTCGGAATCGAACCTGCCGATAATCGCGGCGGACGACCTCGCCGACGCGGCGAAGAAGGTCGTTGCCGCGGTTAAAAAGTAATCGGCCCTGAGTCATGATCCACTACGACGACGTCGCCTTTACCGCCTACGCCGTGACCGACCTCGCGCGGTCCCGGAAGTTCTATGAGGAAGTGCTGGGCCTGAAACCCACGATGCTCAAGGAAGGCATGCCCTGGGTGGAGTACGCGGTCGGCAACAGCACGCTCGGAATCGGCGTCAGCGAAAAATGGAAGCCTTCTCGCGACGGCGCTTCCGTCGCCTTGGAAGTCACCGATTTTGACGAAGCCATCGCCCACATCAAGTCACATGACGTGGCTTTTGAGATGGGTCCACTCGAAACGCCCGTCTGCCACATGGCGGTTCTGCGCGATCCGGATGGCGGCAAAATCTGTATCCATAAACGCAAACCCGGTAACAACTAACTTTCACCCCTTAACCTCCTCACTTATGTCCATCCTCGTTGACAAGAACACGCGCCTGCTCGTGCAGGGCATCACTGGAAAAGCTGGCGGATTCCACGCCACGCAATGCCTCGAATACGGAACGAATGTCGTGGCGGGGGTGACCCCCGGGCGCGGCGGTGAAATCTGGGGCGACAACGTCCCCGTCTTCAACACCTCGTGGGAGGCGCGCGAGAAAACGGGCTGCAACGCCACGATGATTTTCGTCCCGGCGGCGGGCGCGGCTGACGCCATTCTTGAAGCCGCCGATGCGGGCATCGAACTGATCGTCTGCATCACCGAGGGTATCCCGGTCATCGACATGATGCGCGCCAAAGTCGGCCTCCGCGACAAGAAGGTGCGCCTGATCGGCCCGAACTGTCCCGGCATTATCACTCCCGGCCAGTGCAAGATCGGCATCATGCCCGGCTACATCCATAAGCCCGGCAAAGTAGGGGTTGTCTCGCGCAGCGGCACCCTCACTTATGAGGCGGTCTGGCAGCTCACCTCGCGCGGCCTGGGCCAGAGTACCTGTATCGGCATCGGCGGTGATCCGATCAACGGCACCAGCCACACAGATGCGGTCCGGATGTTCAACGAGGACCCCGGCACCGAAGCGATTATTCTCATCGGCGAAATCGGGGGCACGGGCGAGGAAGATGCCGCCGCCTACATCAAAGATCACGTGAAGAAGCCGGTCGCCGCTTTCATCGCCGGGGCCACCGCGCCTCCCGGACGTCGCATGGGCCACGCCGGGGCGATTGTTTCCGGAGGCAAAGGGACTGCCGCCGGCAAGATTGATGCGCTGAAAGCCGCCGGAGTCGGCATCGCGAACACCCCCGCCGAAATGGCCGACGCGCTGATCAAGAAAATGAAGTGAGGTAATCTGGCCGCGCGGCTTACTGGACGCGTCCGAATTTCTTTTCAAGTTCCGCTAGGGAAAGCTGGATCATGGTGGGGCGGCCGTGCGGGCAGGTATAGGGGAGATCGCACGCCAACAGGTCGTGCAGGAGCATGTCCCATTCGGCGGGTTTGAGCGCATCATTGGCTTTGACCGCGTGACGGCAGACGGTTTTGGCCACGATCTCCTCGCTGAGCCGCCTCCCTTTCCGCGTTTCACCGCCCTCCTGTTGGAGATCGGTCACCACCGTGCGGATAAACTCGGCCACGTCGCGGGCCTTGACCATGGCGGGCAGGGCATCGACGAGAAACGTGCTTGGTCCAAACCGGGTGATGCCCACCCCGGCCTGTTGCAGCGTTTCGACCTGCGCGAGGAGAAAGTCGGCCTCGCGGGGGAGGAATTCGATGGTGACGGGAAAAAGAAGCTGCTGCGAGGCGGGGTCCTGCAGCGCCATGCGCCGGAGCATTTGCTCGAATAGTACCCGCTCGTGCGCGGCGTGCTGATCAATGAGCACGAGGCCTTCCGGGCTTTCCGCCACGAGGTAAAGTTGCGCAATGCAGCCGATGACATGAAGGCCGAGTCGGTTGGTGATGAGCGGCTCAGGCCGCGGCGCGATGCGTTGCGGCAGGGCTTCTTCGGGCAGCGCGAGGGTGGGTTGTAGGGCGAGAGGTTCGGTTTCCCGCTCCTGGTCCAGGGACGGGGCTGCCACGGGAATTTGGGGTTCGGGCTGAAAATGGGGCTTATCGGACTCCTGGGCCGGATAGGACTTATCAGAGACATTGGCCTTGTTAGTCGTATCTGTCCTGTAAGTCCCATTCGGTATTTCGCTCGCTGGCGCAGACGTTGCAGATGGCCCCGCAAAGGTAAACTTCGTCGCGGGCGCGCCGGAGAATTTTCCCAGCGCTTCCTGGACCGATTTCACGACGAAGTGGCGGATGGTGAAGTCGTCGTGGAAACGCACCTCGCGTTTGGCCGGATGGATATTGACGTCGACGCCGGAGGGATCCATTTCGAGAAACAAAATCGCCACCGGATAACGGCCCTTCATCAGCGAATTGTGATAACCTTCGAGCAGTCCGAAGTGGAGGGTGCGATTTTCGACCGGGCGCTGGTTGATGAAGAAAAGCTCCTCGTTGCGCGCGGCCCGGCTCACCCCCGGCTTGCCGATGAAACCGCGCAAATGGAGGCCGCCGCTCGAGGCTTCGATGGGGACGATCAGTTCGGCCCATTCCGCTCCAAAAATCGAGACGAGCCGCTGCCGCAAATCCTCGCCGGGCATCCAACGCTGCGTGGATTGCTCGTCCATGGTCAGGGTGAAACCGACATCGGGCCGGGCCAGTCCCGCGAGCAGCATCGTGTGACGGATATGCGCTGATTCGGTCGCCTCGGTGCGGAGAAATTTGCGGCGCGCGGGCAGATTGAAGAAAAGCGAGCGCACCTCGATCTGCGTGCCGGGCGCGAGGCCGACTTCATGCACGTCGCGGAGTTTGCCGCCGTCGATGACGATTTCAGTTCCGGCAATGGCTTCGTGCTCCCGTGTACGCAGGCGGAAGCGCGAGACGGAGGCGATGCTCGGGATGGCCTCGCCCCGGAAGCCGTACGAGGCGATGCGGTCGAGATCGTCGCTGTCGCGGAGCTTGCTCGTGGCGTGGCGCTCCAGGCAAAGCAGGGCGTCGTCCTTGCTCATGCCGCAGCCGTTGTCAGTGACCGCGACGAGGCTGCGCCCACCCGCGCCGATCTGCACATCGACCTGGGTCGCTCCGGCGTCGAGGGAATTTTCGAGCAGCTCCTTGAGCACCGAGGCCGGGCGCTCGATCACCTCTCCCGCCGCGATTTGATTGGCGACATGCTCGGGCAGAAGATGGATGCGGTTCATGGTGCTGCGCACGGCAGTATGAAGAATTTTTGACGGAATTAACGGAATTTTTACCAAATTAACGGAATGGGGAAGGCTATTGAGTTTGGCGCATAAGTCCTGTCAGTCCCATGAATCCCCATGCCGCCAAGCCAGGGAATGGAATTTACTGTGCCGCAATAAGAGACTAAAGAAAGAATGTGCGCCTCGCGATGATGATTTCGTGCGTGGCCCTTGGTTTGATCCTTTCCGGGGCCCGTGCCGACGAGCCTTTGCTCCGGGTCGACCTCGCTCTCGACTCGCACGTCGGCTACATCGTGCCGGAGAGTTACGCCGAAAAGCACAAGGCCGTGGTGGTGGCGAGCATTCCCGGCGTGGACCCCATCGATGGCTTTTGGACTCCGACGGAACAGGATGTGGCGGTGGCCGACCGCGCGTTGCGGGATTCTATTGAAGCTGGTGTAAAAGCACCCGCGCTGCTTTTTCCCGATTTGGCGCCGAATCCCGATTTCGCCGCGCCGATCAACCCCGAAGCAGCCCTGGCGCTCGAACATGAACGGAAGGAACTGGTCCTCGTTTTAAGTAATTACGACAGCTATACGCGTCAATTTGTCGGCATTATCGTCGCCGTGCCCGGAACCGACGCCCAAACTGGAGCTGGAACAGTAACCGACATTAGGCTTGTCTTCTGCAATTACTCGGTCGGGACAAAAGTTGATCCCTCGACCGATTATATTTTAATCCAAAAAGTATTTGTTTCCGACGGAACCGTCCACTTTCTGCAAGGCAGGTTTGATCCTTTGTTGAAGACTTGCTCGAAGATCTCGATGATCGGACCATGGGTGCCGCAGGGGAAATAAAATATTCGAGTGAATTGACACCACCGCCATCTTGAAGAAAGCTCTTTGTCTCCCATGAAAATTGCCCTCGGTTCCGATCACGCTGGTTTCGCCTATAAAGAGAAGGTGAAGGCCCTCCTCATTTCTCTCGGGCATAAGGTGCTCGATTGCGGTACGCATAGCGACGCCCCGGTGCCCTATCCCATGTTTATCCGGCCGGCCGCGCAGGCGGTGGCCAACGGCGAATGCGAGCGAGGCATCGTCTTTGGCGGCTCCGGCAATGGCGAGGCGATGGTGGCGAACAAGGTCAAGGGCGTCCGCTGCGCCTACGTCTGGAATTCGCAGACGGCCGAGTTGGGCCGCAAGCATAACGACGCCAATGTCATTTCCATCGGCCAGCGCATGATCTCGGAGTACATCGCACTCGAGTGCGTGCGTATCTTCCTCGATACGCCGTTCGAGGGCGGGCGGCACATCGAACGCATCCGGGAGATCGAGTAGTCGCCGCCGATGGCCAAACGGTGCCGCTGGATTCTTGCTCAAATGGAAGATAAGCCCTAAATTGCCTTTAATGTCAGATTATACGCTTCTCAAATCCAAACTTCACCGCGCCACAGTCACAGGTGCCAGCCTCCATTACGAGGGAAGCCTGACCGTGGCCGAGGACCTGGCAAAGAAAGCCGGGTTTCTTCCTTACGAGAAGATTCTGGTTGGCAATATCAACAACGGCGAGCGGTTTGAAACCTATATGATCTTTGGCCGGGCCGGCACGAAGGTGATCGAGCTGAACGGCGCGACGGCGCACCTGGGCAAGATCGGCGACCGGTTGACGATCATGAGCTTCGCGCAGGTTCCTGCGGAGCTGGCAGCGAAACATCACCCCACGATTGTGCGCCTCGACGAGAAGAACGATGTCTTGTTGTAAGCGCTGCGAAAGATTGTGGCAGCGACCTCAATCTTGCCCTCCACACCAACTTAAGATTAACTGATCACGTGCAAGACCGGCTTTGGCTTTTTCTGGCGACGCTTGGCTACCTGGCCAGCGCGGGGTGGGGACTTTACGCCCTTGGCTCGCAACGACCGCTGGCGAATCGCTGGACCTTCCTGCTCATTGCACTGGCCTTCACTCTGCATACCTTTTTCCTGCATCAACGGGGCGCGGCGATCGGGCATTGCCCCATCACGAATCTCTTTGAGACGCTCGCCTTTTTCTCGTGGTCTCTGGTGCTCACCTACCTGGTCGTCGGACCCGCTTACCGGATGTCGATTCTCGGCGCCTTCACCGCTCCCGTCGTCTTTCTGATCAACTTTTTCGCCCTGGCCGCCCCGATTGATTTACCCAGCACGCTGCCGCATCTCGGCTGGCAGTTGGAGCTTCATGCCACACTGGCGCTGCTGGGCCTCGGCGTGCTCGGCATCGCGGCTCTCGCTGGCGTCGCTTATTTGATCCAGGAACGCCAGTTAAAACGACACGTGCTCTCTTCCTGGTTCTATACGCTGCCGAATGTGGGGCGGCTTGAGCTCGTGCAGCAGAGTGTTCTCGTCTGGGGCTTTGCCATTTTTTCCGCCGGGGCAATTCTCGGCTTCTTCATCCCCCACCATGGCCCGGATGACTGGGTGAAGATCGCCTGGTCGGCGGTGGTTTGGTGCCTCTACGCGGCGCTGGTCCTCGTGCTGGCCCTCGGCCGGTTGAGTCACAAAAAGACGGCGCTGCTTTCCGTAGCTGGATACGTTTTCATCCTGCTGACTTTCTGGGGCATTAATTCCCTGAGCGAGGCGCATGTTTTTCCCCATGAAGGCTGAAATGGATTCTACACACGCGCATGTCATTTGTGGGGGGGTGACCTTTGAGGGCGTCCCAGTCGAGTTAAGGGAGAAAGTCGCCTTCCGTGACGCGCAGCTTCCCGACGCGCTGGTCCAGATGAAAAGAATGCTTGGCCTGAGCGAGGCGGTTCTCGTGTCCACTTGCAACCGGGTGGAATACTTTGGAGCGACAACCCGGCCCGAACATGCCGCTGCGGCGTGGCCTGATTTCCTGCGCCAATTTCATGCGATCAGCGATGATTTCTCCAAGGTCTCGTTTCAGATGCGCGACATGCTTTGCGTGGAACATCTCTACTCGGTCGCCTCGGGACTCAAGTCGATGGTCATCGGTGAGACGGAAGTCCTGGGCCAGTTGAAGGACGCCTACGACGTTGCCCATACGCACGGCCAGACCGGCAAATGGTTGAACCGGCTTTTTCAATCCTCGTTTGCCGCCGCCAAATCGGTCCGCTCGCGCACGGCCATCACCCGTGGCCATGTCTCCGTCGGTTCCGTTTCGGTTGAGCTGGCGGAAAAGATCTTCGGCGACCTGCGGGGCTGCCGCGTCATGGTCATCGGGGCGGGTGAGACGAGCGAAAGAACGGCACGTTCGTTGCTGCGCCACGGGGTGCCCTCGATTCTCGTCGCCAATCGCACCTATGATCGCGCGGCGGCGCTCGCGGCGGAACTGGGTGGCGAAGCGGTCCGCTGGGAGGAATGGGAGGACCACGCGGTCGAGGTCGACATCATGATCAGCTCCACCAGCGCGCCCCATTATGTCCTGACCCAGGAGAAGCTCCTGACGTTGCTGAAGCGGCGCGAGCGCCGCGCGCTTTTTCTCATCGATCTCGCCGTGCCGCGTGATTTCGAGCCCTCCATCAACCTGCTCGACGATGTCTTTCTCTACGATATCGATGACCTCCAATCGATTGCTCTCGCGCACCTCCGCCAAAGGCAGACGGAAATCACCCGCAGTATGGAAATTCTTAAGCCGCATGTGGAGCGATATATGGAATGGGCCGGACGACAGACGGACGGTTTGGAGACGGACGGTTTTTCCAGGGGGCTCATCTCGGCATGAAACCGGTTATTCTTGGCAGCCGCGGCAGCCCGCTCGCCCTTGCGCAGACCCGGCAGGTCATGGCCGATTTGAAGCGCGCCTGGCCGGGTCGTAATTTTGAAATTCACGTCATCAAGACGGAGGGCGACAAGCTCGCGGAAAAAGAAGATTCGGCGAACATGAAGCTCGGCAAGGGCATTTTCACGGCTGAATTGGAACGCGCCTTGTTGGCCGGCGACATCGATCTCGCCGTTCACAGCCTGAAAGATTTGCCGACCAACAGCCCGGACGGCCTGATGCTGGCGGCGGTGCCGAAGCGAGCCGACGCGCGGGACGTGCTTATTACCAAGAATACGGAGCCGCGTGAGGAAGTGCCCAATAATCTGATCACGGCCTCGGGCAGCCTCCGGCGCGTGCTTCTAGGCCCTGAATTGCGTTATGGCGCGATCGTCGCGACCGGAAGCGCGCGGCGCTCAGCGCAGTTGCGGCTTGTCCGCACCGATTTGAACACGGTTCCGATCCGTGGCAACATCGACACTCGTCTGCGCAAATTCCGCGCCAATGACGACTGGTCCGGCCTGATCATTGCCGCCGCCGGATTGGAGCGCTTAAAGCCTGATGTCGCCGGATTGACGGTGACTAAAATGCCCTTTGCGCAAATGCTTCCCGCCCCGGGGCAGGGTGCGTTGGGACTGCAAACCAAGGTCGAAAACTCGGCCGATATTCGCTCCCTGGTACGCGCTTTGAACGATCCCCTTGCCGCCGCCGCCGTGACCGCGGAGCGGATGTTCCTGCAGGCTTTGGGCGGCGGCTGCGGCGAGCCGATTGCGGCCTACGCCGAGGTCGAGGGAGAAAATCTTCTGAAGCTGGAAGGCATCGCCTGGCTGATCGGGGAAACCGAGCCGCGCCGGGGCAAACTCGTCCGCCGGCTTGACCAGGCGGAAGTTCTGGGAGTCGATCTGGCGGTGGAAATTTCCCGATGAGTGGGGAGAAAACCAAAGGCTGCGTTTATCTAGTGGGCGCGGGTCCGGGAGCGCTCGATTTGGTCACGCTACGCGCCCGGCAACTTATCGAGGTCGCGGATGTCCTCATTTACGATTATCTCTGCAATCCCGAGATGCTTCAGTGGGCGCGCCGGGGAGCGGAGAAAATTTACGCGGGCAAATCGGGTTCATCCCATACCCTGACCCAGGACGAAATCAACGCCTTGCTGGTGAAGCGGGCAGGGGAGGGCGGGTCAGTCGTGCGACTCAAGGGTGGCGATCCCTACGTCTTTGGGCGGGGCGGGGAGGAGGCGCAAGTCCTCGCGCAAGCCGGGGTGCCGTTTGAAGTTGTGCCCGGCGTGACCTCCGCGATCGCCGCGCCTGCCTACGCGGGCATACCGGTGACGCATCGCGATTTTGCCTCGACGGTGACCTTTGTCACCGGTCATGAAGATCCAACCAAGGCCGGGTCGAGTATCGATTGGCCGCAGCTGGCGCAACTCCGGGGAACGAAAATTTTTCTCATGGGCATCGAGCGGATACGTGAGATTGCCCAAAGGCTTGTTGCCGAAGGCGCTGATCCCGAGACGCCCGTGGCCCTCGTTCGCTGGGGAACGACACCGCGTCAGGAGAGCCTCGAAGCAACCTTGGCCACCGTGGCCGACCTGGCGGAGAAGCGGGGATTTAAGGCCCCCGCCATTACCATTGTTGGCGATGTTATCCGTTTAAGAAGCGAGCTGAATTGGTTCGAGCAGTTGCCGCTTTTTGGGCAGCGCGTGGTGGTGACGCGCACCCGGCGGCAAGCCAGTTCACTCTCGAGACGGCTCGCCCGGCTGGGTGCTGACGTGCTGGAAATTCCGACGATTCGCGTCGAACCTCTGGCGCTGGGTATCGCTCAACGCGCAAAGCTGACAGCTTTGTCCGAACATTTCGATTGGCTTATTTTCACCAGTCCCAACGCCGTCGATTTTTTCTTCTCGGAATTTTTTAAGCAGACGAAGGATTTACGGTCAATGGGGTCGATCAAAATTGCGGTCGTCGGGCCCGCGACGGCCAAAAAATTGAGCGAACTCCATTTAGATATAGATCTCCAACCGGAATCCTTCACGGCCGGGAAATTGGCCGCGTGTTTTCCGGACAATAGCGTGTCGGGGTCTCGCTTCTGTCTTCCGCAGGGTCGTCTGGCCGACCCGTTGCTGGCCGATGATCTCCGCGAAAAAGGAGGCTTGGTCGAGGAATGGACGCTCTATGACACCCTTCCGGAAGGGGAAGATATGACCGGCGCGCGCGCGCGTTATCTTCGCGAAGGTGCCCATTGGATTACCTTTACCAGTTCGAGCACAGTGGATAACTGGCACGCGCTGCAACTTCAACCGGAGTCCGGCGCGCCCAGGCCGAAGGCGCTCAGCCTGGGACCCGTCACCAGCGCGACCTTGCGCAAACTTGGCTATGAGATCGCGGCCGAATCACCTGACGCAACCATCGACTCATTAATCGCGACTATTTGCCAGTTAAGCCTAAAATAATGCCATGCCGACCAACGACGAATTGATGGATGAAGGAAACACCGCGCTAGCCATCGGCGAACTCGACGACGCGGCAAAATGCTTTCGCCAAGTGGTCGAGCAGGACCCGCAATTTCAGGATGGATGGCATGCTTTGGGCATGGCTCTCTATAAACTGGATCGCTATGAAGAAGCCATTGAAGCGGGGAAACGGGCCGCGCTGATTGATCCTAATAATCAGTTTGTATGGTCAAGTCTTTCGCTGGCTTATAATGCGAATAAGCAAAAGGCTGAAGCCGAGGCGGCGGGCGCAAAGGCGCGGATTATCTCCTGGGGAGGTAAAATTAATCCGGATACCATCGATTTCGACCCAAATAATTCCGGTAAATCCGAAATAAATAACTCATAACAAGTATCTAGGGCGTGTTTTCAAAATCAAAAAGGTTGAAGTTTGAGAGGCGCAAGAGCGTCAGAAGCGGTATCGAAATGCACCAGAGACAAAGTCGGTATCATCTGTCGGACCTGCTTTGGAAGCGGGTAAAA
>Ga0302319_10001727_pt1 | contig 48695 bp, 40 predicted proteins | sample Bog_T0_2_FD_203319 | JGI IMG/M metagenome (GOLD analysis project Ga0302319, IMG submission 203319) | Peat permafrost microbial communities from Stordalen Mire near Abisko, Sweden - Bog_T0_2 | ecosystem: Environmental > Terrestrial > Soil > Wetlands > Peat | place: Sweden: Abisko, Stordalen Mire... | reverse complement strand
CTCCGGCCAAAGCTGCGGCCCAGGACCCTTGCCGCCATTGCGGATTGCCGCTGCCGTCCGGCCGGTCCGACGGGTTTTGTTGTCCGGGTTGCACGCTTGCCTATCAGCTGATTCAGCAGTCGGGACTGGGTGCCTTCTACCAGCGCCTGACGCTCAGCGCCGGGCAACGGCGCTTGCAGCCGGAAATACGCGAACATCGTCATCTCGGCCTTAGCGTCATTGCCGAAGGCAAGGATCGCTGTGGCCTGTCGCTGATGGTCGACGGGCTGCATTGCCCCGCCTGCGTCTGGCTGATCGAAAGGGTGCTGGCGCAACAGCCCGAAATGCTGGCGGCACGCGTCAATTTCAGCACGGGGCGCCTGCGCCTTTGTTGGCAGGGGACGCCGGAACGGGCGGACTCGCTGGTCGGGCTGGTCGAGAGTCTCGGCTTCCGCCTGGTTCCGTTCGATCCGGCCAAGCTGCGGGACGCCACCGACGAGGTCGGCAGCGAACTGATGCGCTGTCTGGCGGTGGCAGGGTTCGCCACCGGCAATGTCATGCTGCTGTCGGTCTCGGTATGGGCGGGACATGCCGGTTCCATGGGCGCGGCGACCCGCGACCTGCTGCACTGGCTTTCGGCGCTGATCGCCATGCCGGCCATTCTCTATGCCGGCCGACCTTTCTTTCGCTCGGCATGGCGGGCGCTGGCACATCGGCGCAGCAACATGGACGTGCCGATCTCGGTCGGCGTATTGCTGACCACGGCGATGAGCCTTTCAGAAACGGTGCGGCACGGTCCCTATGCCTATTTCGATAGCGCCGTGACCCTGTTGTTTTTCCTGCTGATCGGCCGCGTCCTTGACCACCGCGCGCGCGGCCGGACGCGCGCGGTAGCGGCCCATCTGCTTTCGCTTGGCGCCGCCGGCGCCACCCGGCTGACCGGCCTCGGCCAGGCGGAAACGGTGCCGGTCGGCGCGCTCAAGGCCGGCGACCATCTACTGGTCGCCGCCGGCGAAAAACTGCCCGCCGACGGCGATGTGGTGCAGGGCAACAGCGACGTTGACGGCAGTCCGGTGACCGGCGAAAGCATTCCGCTGGCCGCCGCGCCGGGCAGCCACCTGTTCGCCGGCATGGTCAATCTGACGGCGCCTCTGACGCTTTGCGTGGGCGCCGCCGGCGACGACACCCTGCTTGCGGAAATGCTGCGGCTGATGGAAGCGGCGGAGAGCGGTCGCGCCCGCTATCGCCAGCTGGCCGACCGCTTGACCCGGCTCTATTCGCCCCTGGTGCATAGCGCCGCGCTGATGACCTTCGGCTACTGGCTGGTGCTGGGGGAGGTTGCCTGGCAAGTGGCGTTGTTGCGCGCCGTTGCCGTGCTGATCGTCACCTGCCCCTGTGCGATGGGCCTGGCCATCCCGGCGGTGCAGGTGGTGGTCAGCGCTCGATTGCTGAAGCGCGGCATTTTGTTGAAATCGGCGACCGCCCTCGAACGTCTGGCCGACATCGATCAGGTGGTGTTTGACAAGACCGGCACGCTGACCACCGGCCAGCCTCGCCTGCTGACCGAACCGAAGCCGGACGCCGCGAATCTGTGCCTTGCCGCCGGGTTGGCGCGATCGAGCCGTCATCCTTTGGCGCGCGCCTTGGCACAGGCCTGCCGCCTGGCGCCGGTGATCACCGATGTCGAAGAGATTCCAGGCTGCGGCCTGTTGGCCGGCGGCACGCGACTGGGCAGCCGCGCCTGGCTGGGTCTCCCCGAGGATGGTCGCACCGACGCCGAATTGTGGCTGGCGGTAGCGGGCCAGACGCCGCGGCGATTTGCATTCGGCGAGGATTTGCGGCCGGATGCAGCGGGGGTGGTGGCGCGGCTGGCAGGGAACGGTACGGGTGTCGCCCTGCTGTCGGGTGATCGACCGGCGGCCGTGGCGATCGCCGCCCAAGCCTGCGGCATCCAGGATTGGCAAGGCGGCCTGGATCCAACCGCCAAGCTGCGTCGTGTCGCCGCGCTTCAGCGCCAAGGTCGCATTGTTCTGATGGTGGGTGACGGCCTGAACGACGCGGCGGCACTCGCCGCGGCCGACGTTTCGATGTCGCCCGCCAGCGCCACCGACATCGCCCAGACGGCGGCCGATGTGGTGTTCCAGGGCGCCAGGTTGGCACCGGTCGCCGACCTGCTTGACATCGCCCGACAGGCCCGCCGCGTGGTCCGGCAAAATCTTGCCCTTGCACTCGGCTATAATCTGGTCGCGGTACCCTTGGCGGTGACCGGCATCGTCTCGCCGCCGATCGCCGCCGCGCTGATGTCCAGTTCATCGATCATCGTGGTACTGAACGCGTTGCGATTGATGCGCCCGTATCAGGAGGGCGCCCTGTGACCTCGCTGCTGCTGTTGATCCCCTGTGCCTTGCTGTTGGGTGCCATTGGCCTCGCCGCCTTTCTGTGGGCACTTCGAAGCGGACAATTCGAGGATCTGGACGGCGCCGCCAATCGCATTTTATTCGACGATCCCCCCGCCAAGGAGACACATCATGACGAGGCTCGCTAATTTTATGCTGTTGACCGGAATCCTGCTGATCGGGCTGGTCACGCTCTATGCCGGTCTGAATGCTGCCAGCATTCCGTTCGCCATCCATATGGGACTGTTCGTCGCCTGGGCGGCTGCCTTCCTGTTGTGGACGTCGCAGCGCTTGCGCCGGCCCTGACATCCGCCTTCGGGACGTTTGCTGCGGTGCCCGGTTGTGGTAACAAGGAGGGCGAAACAAACCTGAAGCAGCGAGGAGAGTCCATGACATCGAGACTGATACCAGTGTTGACGGTTGCCGCTATCCTTGCAGCGACAGGTGGGCTCGATGCGGCGGCGGCGATCGACGCAGCACAAGTCATCACAGCGCGACAGGAGAATCTCAAGACTTTGGGAAAAACCTTCAAGGCGCTGCGCGAGGAACTGAGCAAACCTGCCCCCGATCGGGCGGCAATCGTCGGCGACAGCCAGACCATCCTGAAGCTGTCCCAAGCTCTGCCGACCTGGTTCCCGGCCGGCAGCGGCCCGGAAGCCGGCATCAAGACCGCCGCCAAGCCCGAGATCTGGGCCAAACCGGCCCAATTCGCGGAGGTGGCCAGCGCGATCTCTCTGCAAACCGGTAAATTGTCGGAACTGGCGGTGGCGGGCGATTTCGCCGCGATCGCCGCCCAAACCAAGGAGACGGCGACGGCTTGCGGCAATTGTCACAAGGACTTCCGGGTCAAGGATGACTGAAGCCGCATTACGACGGGTGCGGGTTTGGGACCGGCCGACGCGCCTGGTTCACTGGTCGCTGCTGTTGCTGGTGGCCCTGTCCTGGTGGACGGCCGCCAACGACCACCTCACCTGGCATGTCTTATCGGGCCTCTTCATTCTGGGCCTGACTCTGTTCCGACTGATCTGGGGCGTGTTGGGCAGCGAAACGGCCCGCTTCGCCAGCTTCCTGCGCGGTCCGCGCACCGTGCTCGCCTATGCCGCGACTCTGTTCGATCGCGTCCGGCCTTCGGCCATTCGGGTCGGCCACAATCCGCTCGGCGGCTGGAGTGCGATGCTGCTGCTGTTATTGCTGCTGATCCAGGCCTGCTTCGGTCTGTTCTCGGTCGATATCGATGGCTTTGATGCGGGGCCACTGGCGGCGCTGATCAGTTTCGAAAATGCTCGCTGGGCGGCGCACTGGCACCACCGCATCTTCACGCTGCTGCTGGCGCTGATCGCGCTGCATGTGGCGGCGGTCGCATTCTATCTCGCCGTGCGCCACGACAATCTGCTGGCGCCGATGCTGAGCGGCGACAAGGCCGTGCCCGCGACGATCACCGCGCCGCGCCAAGGGACCGACCGGCTTGCGGCGTTGTGCGCCCTGGCTGCTGGTGCGGTCGTGGTGGTCGTCTCCCGATTGCCGCAGATCCTGCGCTAGGAGGCATGCTGGACTCGATATCGGAATTTCTGTCGTCGCTCGGTTTTGCCATTGTCGCCACGGTGGGCATCAATATGGGGACTCCCGAGCCACGCTACAGCGTGCTCGAGCGTATCGGCGAGCGCATCGAGATTCGTGCCTATCCGCCCCGACTGGTCGCCGAGACGCCGATGTCCGGACCCGACGGCAAACAAAGCGCCGCCTTCAGCATTCTGGCCGGTTATATTTTCGGTGCCAACCATGCGCAGCGGAAATTCGCCATGACGACACCGGTGGAAATCGGCACGCGTATCGGCATGACCGCCCCGGTCGCCATCGAAGGTCGGCAAGGGGCACAGACCATGCGCTTCTTTTTGCCGGCCGACCTGACCCTGGCGGATCTGCCGGAACCCGACGACAGCCGGGTCAGTTTGCGCGAACTGCCGGCTGCGACGGTCGCCACCCTGCGTTTTTCCGGCTTGTCCGATCATCGCGACGCTGCCGAGATCCAGGCGCTGACCGCGGCGCTGGCCGGCGGTCCCTGGAAAATTGCCGGACCGGCCAGCAGCTATTATTACAACCCGCCCTGGACGCTGCCGCCGCTCCGACATAATGAAGTGGTGATTCCGGTCACGCGCTGACTTTTGTCGCGGGTCACCTACCGCCGTCCGGTCAAAATTGTTGAACATCGCGCCTTCACCCACCACTTGATCCAGAGAGTGGTAACCAGAGGAATCGACGTGACGGCGCACCGCAATGTTTCCCTTCGACAATAGTTTCGCCAGATTGCCGCCGCGATTCTTCGCGCTGCTGCCGCCGACCGCCGTCGGAGCACCACTTCTGATCCAGCTCAACCCTGCTTTGGCGATCGATTACGGCATCGACCCGGACTGGCTGGCCAGCCCGGAAGGCGTCGCGATCCTGGCCGGGAACGAGGTGCCCACCGGCGCCGAACCCTTGGCCGCCGCCTATGCCGGGCATCAGTTCGGCCATTTCACGCCGCAGCTCGGCGATGGCCGCGCCATCCTGCTCGGCGAAGTCATCGACCGGGGCGGCATCCGCCGCGACATTCAATTGAAGGGCGCCGGGCCGACGCCGTTTTCGCGGCGGGGCGATGGACGCGCCGCGCTGGGACCGGTGCTGCGCGAATATCTGGTCAGCGAAGCGATGGCGGTGCTCGGCATACCCACCACCAGAGCCTTGGCGGCGCTCACCACCGGTGAGGCGGTCTATCGCGAAACCGCGCTGCCGGGCGCCATTCTGGTGCGCACGGCAGCCAGCCATCTGCGGATCGGCAGCTTCCAATATTTCGCCGCACGCAGGGATGTCGAGGCAGTGCGGCTACTGGCCGACTATGCCATCCGCCGTCATTATCCGGCCGCCCTGCAGGCGCGCTCGCCGATCCTGGCCCTGCTTGAGGGAGTCATCGCCCGGCAGGCCGCGCTGGTCGCGCAATGGCTGCTGATCGGATTCATCCACGGCGTCATGAACACCGACAACATGTCGATCGCCGGCGAGACCATCGATTACGGCCCTTGCGCCTTTTTGGATCGCTACGATCCGGCCACGGTTTACAGCGCCATCGACGAGACTGGCCGTTACGCCTATGGCAATCAGCCGGCCATCGCGCAATGGAATCTGGCTCGGCTGGCCGAAGCCTTGCTGCCCCTGCTGGCCGAGCAGGAATCCGTGGCGGTGGCGCAGGCCGAGCAGGCGCTCGCCGCCTTTCCCGCCTTGTTCGAGGCCGCCTACACGGCCGGTTTGCGCCGCAAACTGGGACTGATCACGGACGACGCCAGTGATCTTGCCCTCGGGCAAGACTTGCTCGACATCATGGCCGAGCAACGGGCGGATTTCACCCTGACCTTTCGGAGCCTGACCACGGCAGCCGACGGCGATTTGAGCGAAATCCGCAAGCAATTCATCGACCCGACCGCGTTCGACGGCTGGTTGCCACGGTGGCAGGCCCGGCTGTTTACCGAACCGGACCAGCCGGTGATGCGTCATGCCGTCATGCGCCAGGCCAATCCAGCGATCATTCCGCGCAATCACCTGATTGCCGAAGCCCTCGAGGCGGCGCTGCAGCGTCAGGATTACCAGCCTTTCAGGCTTTTGTTGGCGGCGCTCGCCGACCCGTTCAGTGACCCGCCGCCCGGCTCGCCCTATGTCCTGCCGCCGCGACCGGAACAGGAGGTGCGCCAGACTTTTTGCGGAACCTGAGCGGCTTACCCTTCCTCCTCGGACGATCGGCCGCCGGCTACCCATCGGCCGCTCGGCGCCAAATCGAAAATGTCGAACAGATAGGTCGAGAGCAGCAGCACCATCACGGTGCTGAAAACCCAAAGATAGGAATCCATGAAAAGCAGGAAGTCGGAATTTATCGCCGGTGACGCGGCCTCGGACTGCGACCCTTCGACGAAGCGGGCGAACGCGAGGTGAATAGCGCCGCCGATGGCAATGGCAGCCGCCGTCGACGCCAGTCCGAACAGCCAAGTGCGGACGCGATAGTGATGTCTCGGCCGAGCCTGCCAGCTTGCCTGGCATTGCGGGCACACCGCCTCCTGTCGGCCAAGCTTGGCGCGGCAAAGTCCGCATCGGCCGCGGTGGGTGATTTTAGGCGTTTGTCCCTCAGGGTGGGCATAGAGCGCCTGCCAGGCGGCATCACCCTCTGTCGCCTGGTCGAGGCGGCCCAGCAGCCTGATTTTCTCGGCCAAGGCGGCCTGCCGGTCGCGATGAGCCCGCCTGAGCCCCTGGAAAAGTCCGACTGCCGCCAAATCAAAGCCCCCCTGCTTTTGTCAGAATACATGAGGGCGAAAGCGGGTGACGCCGGGAAAAAGATAGCGGGACCGAGCCCCCCGCCATTCCCCAGGGACGGGCTGGGGCAGGCAAGCGGGGGGCCCTGACCTTCCTCACCCTTTACTGATTGGAATGCGTTTGGCGTCGACGACCGTCTCGGGAATTTTGGCCAAGGTGACGGTGAGCACGCCGTCCTTGAAGGCGGCACTGACCTTTTCGGGATCGATGCCGGCGCCGACTTCAAGCGCGCGCTGGAATTGTCCATGCCAGCGTTCACTGTACAGCGCGTCCCTGGTTTCCGCCTTCTTCTCGCCTTTCAAGGTCAATACGCCGTCCTTGAGGGACAGCTCGATGTCCTTTTGCTCGAGTCCGGGCAGTTCGGCGATCACCGTCACCGCCTGGTCGGTCTCGGTTACCTCGACCGTGGGCCAGGCCGCGGCCCAATTCTTGCGGCCGGCCGGCAAGCCGCCGAATCCGCGGTTGAAATCGCTGAACAGCCGGTTCATTTCGCGATGCAAAGCGAAAAACGGATCGGCATCTTCGTCAAGTCGCGTGGGCACCGGAAAACGGGCGCGGCCCCAGGGAACCAGATCCAAGAAAGCCATGATGGTCTCTCCTCTCGCTATGGGTTAGCCGAATTTCGGCGTAGTCTATATAGGTCGGTGCCAACCTGCCGCAAGCAGGCGGCACGGATCAGTTTCGAGGTTGTTGACGCCTTGATTGGCGCCTAATATCACAGCGACCACGTCACTATTGCCTGACAAGCTTGGTGTTGAAAGTGCCCCTGTTCCGCGTCATCGCGCCGGCCCGTCCGTCCGTCCAGAAATACGCGCAATGATCGTCGCCCTGGCCGGAGGTGTCGGCGGCGCAAGGCTGGCCGACGGCCTGACCGCCCTGCGACCGCCAGGCTCCTTGCTGGTGGCGGTCAATACCGGGGACGATTTCCATCATCTCGGTCTGGCGATCAGCCCGGATCTCGACACGGTGCTTTACACGCTGTCGGGCCTGGCCGATCCCGAGCGTGGCTGGGGTCTGGCCGGCGAGACCTTCGCCATGATGGCGGCGCTTGAGCGCTTGGGCGGAGAGAGCTGGTTCCTGCTGGGCGACCGCGACCTTGCCACCCATATCGAGCGCACCCGGCGCCTCGCCGCCGGCGAAACGCTGTCCGGCGTGACCCGGGATTTCGCGACAAGGCTGGGGGTCCGCCAGACGATTTTGCCGATGAGCGACGATAGGGTGCGCACCCTGGTCGAGACCGACGCGGGACTGCTCGCCTTCCAGGACTATTTCGTCCGCCTTCATTGCGCGCCGCGCCTCACCGGTCTCAGGTTCGACGGCGCGGCGACCGCGCGTCCGCTGCAGGCTCTGCTCGCCGCGCTCGCCGCGCCCGACCTCGAGGCGGTTATAATCTGCCCCAGCAATCCTTTCCTCAGTCTGGGCCCCATGCTCGCCATGCCGGCTTTGACAGAGGCGTTGCGCCGATCGAGGGCGCCGGTGGTGGCGGTATCGCCGATCATCGGCGGCAAAGCGGTCAAGGGACCGGCGGCGAAGATCATGGCGGAGCTCGGCATGACGCCGAGCGCCGCTGCGGTTGCCCGTCATTATGGTGCTCTGCTGGACGGCTTCATGCTCGATTGTGTCGATGCAGTTGAGGCCGATGCCTGCAGGGTGCCCACCTGCGTCACCGACATCATGATGCACACGCGGCCGGACCGCGCTCGTCTGGCCCAAACAGTCATCGATTTTGCCGGAACATTGCGACAGGGAGGATAGAATGCTCAAACTTGGCTACAAGGCGTCGGCCGAACAGTTCGGCCCCAAGGAACTATTGGACTATGGCGTACTGGCGGAAACGGTGGGCCTCGATTCGGTGTGGATCAGCGATCATTTTCAGCCTTGGCGCCATACCGGCGGCCACGCCCCCTTTTCGCTGGCCTGGCTTGGCGCCTTGGGGGCACGCACCCGGCGAATCGTCATGGGCACCAGCGTGCTCACTCCCACCTTCCGCTACCACCCGTCGGTCGTCGCGCATGCCTTCGGCACCTTGGGTGCGCTGTTCGAAGGCCGCGTCGTGCTCGGCATTGGTACCGGCGAATCCTTGAACGAAGTGCCGTCGTCGGGCATTCATTGGCCGGAACAGAAGGAACGCACCGCCCGCTTCCGCGAGGCCATCACCTTGATCAAGGCGCTGTGGGCGGGCGAGCGGGTCAGTTTCGCCGGCACGTTCTACCAGACCCAATCCGCCACCATCTATGATCGTCCGGAGCGGCCGGTACCCATCTTCATCGCCGCCGCCGGACCCTTCATGGCGAAATTGGCCGGCAGTGAGGGCGACGGTTTCATCTGCACCAGCGGCAAGAAATGGGAGCTCTATACCGAAACCCTGTTGCCCAATTTGGCGGCCGGCCTGGCGGCGAGCGGAAGAACCAACGACACGAGCTATGACAAGATGATCGAAATGAAGGTCTCGTTCGATATCGACCGTGACCGGGCGATGCAGGATACACGCCTGTGGGGCGCGCTGGCGCTCAAGCCGGAAGAGAAAATGAACGTCGAGGATCCGCTGGAAATGGAGCGGCTGGCCGACGCACTGCCGGTCGAGCGCGCGGCGTCGCGTTGGATCGTCACCACCGACGCCGAGGAATTGGTCGAAAAAATCGGCGCCTATGTGCATCTCGGCTTCAACCATCTGGTGTTTCACGCGCCGGGGCCGGATCAGGCGCGTTTTCTCACCTTGTTCGCCGAACAGGTGGCGCCGCGCCTCCGCGCGCGGTTCGGGTGATCCTTCACGGGTGATCCCTCAATCGGCGATCCAGACCTCGACCGGGACCTGGCTCTGGCGCAGGATGGCGCGGATCGGCATGTCGGCGACCGCGCCGGCGCCCAACGCCAAGCGATAGACTGCCTCCTTGGCGGCGCCGCTGATCTGCAGGACGATGCGCCGGCTGTCGAGCAAACCCCGCAGACTGAGCGTCATGCGGGGATGAGGCGCGGCCGGCGGCGTCACGGCCAGCGTCATCGCCTGGGTCGACAGTCCGTCGGCCAGTTCGGCAGCGCCCGGGAACAGCGATGCGGTATGACCGTCATCGCCCATGCCGAGCAGCATGATATCGAACGGGCGCGGCACGCCCTGCATCGATTTCTCGCAGTCGGGCTGTCCCTGGTAGGGGTCGGTCGCTTCGTTCTTCATCGGCACGAAGCGCGCCGCGGCGGCGGCGCCCTGCAGCAAATGCTCGCGAATCAGATGGTTGTTGCTGTCGGGATGATCGGTCGCCACCCACCTTTCATCGACTTGGACGATGACCAGCTTGTCCCAGGCCAGCGGACAGTCGCGCAAGGCGTCGAACAGCGGGGCCGGCGTGCGTCCGCCCGACAGCGCCATCGAGGCCGTTCCCCGCAGCAGGATGGCGGCGGTCAGTTGCGCCGCAATCGATGTCGCCAGTGCAAGAGCGGTTTGCCGGTCATCGCCCGGCCTTATTTCGCTGACAGTGGGGCCCATGCCGTCATCCTCCGGAAATCGCGCCGTGGGTCCGATGCCAGTCCCGCCAGCTTTGCAGCTTTTCCGGATAGTCGCCGGCGCGCCAGTCGCCCTGCACCGCGACGCGCTTATCGTCCCGAAAATGTTGGATGAACTCGGCCATCGGCATGTAATAGAGAAAGGACAGCAAGCGTTCGGCGAACCGCCAGCGTCCGGCCTCGCGGCGATAGACGTCGTTGTAGCGCAGCGCGGCGATGCTGACGATGCCGTTGGGGGTGGTCTCGGCATGCGCCAGCACGACGCCTGTGGCGCGGTCGAGGTCCTCCGGGTCGAAGGCGACGAAGCGATCATGCGTCCAATGATAGGATGGACCGCGGATGCCGAACATGCGGTTGAACATGGCGATCGCGTCGGCGACGCCGGTCGCGTTCATGGCGCCGTCCACCGAACGGATATGGATGTCCTGGGTGAACAGGCTGGCCAGTCGGGGCATGTCGCGGTCATCGCAGGCCATGCAGTAGGCGCTGCACAATTCGGCCAAATCGGCACGCGATTCAAGGCGGTCGATCCGCTGCGCCAGTGCAATTTCGGTCATCATCGGTTCCCTACCATCTGCGCCACGGTGCGGTGATAGTGCTGAATGCCGGGCTCGTTGCGGCCGATCAGAAAGGCGTCATTGGCCCCCGAGTCCAACCCGGCCTGAATACTGAAACCAACCGGATAATCCTCGACTCCCACCGCTTCCAGCGCCAGCGCGCTGAAGGCCTGGCTTTGCGCCAGCTTTTCCGGCGTATCCGGCTTCGACGCCGACAGAATGGTCTGAATGGTGAGGGTCTGTTTCGCATCGTCGCCCGGCAGGATCTGGCTGACCAGACAATGTCCGCCGCGGATGCCGGAGATCGAAAAATTGGGGAAGATCGAATGAATCAATCGGATATAGGCCTGGGCATCCCAATCCGCCTCGGGAATATCATTCAGTTCCGCCAGATTGAGCCGGCCCATCACCAGGCGCTGATGCGGGCCGAAGGTGTCATGTACGCACAGATTGCCGATGGTATGTTTGGCCAAGGTGTTGGCATGCACCGAATCATGATGATAAGCCTCGAGATAGCCGTCCATCGTCACTTTCCAACCCGGTCCCGGGATGGTTCGCTGTTCGAAAAGATGCCAATCGGCGAGGTCCAAAGTCTCGAGCTCGGCTCTGAAATCGCCCAGCCAGTCGTCGATGTCGAAGCTGGCGTCGGGGGTGAGCGCCGCCCAGATCACCCCGGCCCGTTCGGCGCAGGGCAGCGCCCGCAGACCGAGCTCGCTTTTCTCGGCGTCGCCGAATTTCTCCACCCCATTGACGCCGACCAGCTGGCCTTGCCGATCATAGGTCCAGCGGTGATAGGGGCAGACGAAACGGCTCGCCTTGCCGCTGCCCTCCGGACAGACGCGCGCGCCGCGGTGGCGGCAGACATTGAGGAAAGCGCGGACCGTGCCATCCTGGCCGCGCACGAACAGCAAAGGCTTGTTCAGCATGGTGCGCGCCACATACATGCCGGGCTGCGGCAATTCGACGGTCAGCGCCAAAGCGAGCGGCCGATGCAGAAAAATCGCGTCGAATTCGCGCCGGAAGCGGTCGGGATCGCCATAGGCCGCGACCTCGAGCGCCATCGTCGCCGGCGCCTGATCGGTGGTGCCATTATGCAAATGGGCGAGCGCACGTCTGGCCAGAGCATTCAGTCGGGGCGATTTTGACATGACGCGGTCGATACCTCCTGCAAAATAGGATCTAGCCGGCAAACCGAGCGCGCGTTGCACGGTCTTCGATGATGATATCGGCGGCGCGCCACGCCGTCGCCATCGCCGGGCCGTTGGTATTGGCCGAGGTCTGAGTCGGGAAGATCGATATGTCGGCAACGCGCAGGCCGGTCACGCCGCGCACCCGCAACCGATCGTCCACCACCGCCATCGGGTCGTTTCCCATCCTGGCCGAACCGCAGGCATGATAGCCCGGTCCGGCATAGGTGGCAAAGGCATCCAGAATCTGCTGGTCGGAGTCGAAAACGCGGCCGGGGATGGTCTCGGCGCCGACGATGTCGCCAAGCGAGGGTTGCTCGAGCCAGCGGCGCATGGTGCGTACCATGCCGATGCTGAGATGCTTGTCCTGCTCGTCGGTCAGATAATTGGCCTTGATGGTTGGCGCCTGAAACGGATCGGCTGAACAAATATGCACGCTGCCCTGACTTCGCGGGTTGCTGACATAGCCCATCAGCTGCATGCCAGGCAGCTTTTCCAAGGTCGGCCCTTTGGTCCAGCCATCCCAGGAGCGCAAATCCATCGAGGTGCAGGAGGCGATCAAATGGGCGTCGGGACGCGTCGACGCGCTGTCGATTTTTACGAAGGCCGACAGATCGAAGCCGGGATAGGCCATCGGCCCGTCACCCGCCAGCGTATAGCGCATCAGGTTCCAAGGCTGGCGCCAGCCGGCAAACTGCTTGTTGGCGCTCCAATCTTTCAGCAGACGGCGTTGCATGACGAAGACGCAATGTTCGCGCAGATTCTCGCCCACGCCCGGACTGTCGGCGATGACCGCGATGCCGAGGTCGCGCAACCGGCCGGCGGCGCCGATGCCCGACAATTCCAGTATTTGCGGCGTTTGCAGGGCGCCACCGGACAGGATCACTTCGCGACCGGCGGTGAAGACGCGCCGCTGGCCGGCGCTGTCGCATTCGACACCGGTGGCATGGCGGCCGTCAAAGCTGACGCGCGTCACCAGCGTATCGGTCACCACCGTCAGATTGCGGCGCCCGAGCACCGGTTGCAGAAAGGCCTGCGCCGACCCCGAGCGCCTTGCCCTGCCGATGTTGAAGACGGTATAGCCGACACCCTCGCCACCGGGTTCGTTGAGGTCTTCGCGCTCCGGCAATCCCATCTCGCGGCCGGCGGCGATCATCCTGTCCATCAAGCGACTGCGCTCGGGGTTGACGGTCACCTGCACCGGCCCGCCAATGCCGCGGGCAGCGCCGGGGCCCAAGGCGTGATTTTCCATCTGTTTGAAAATCGGACCGATATGGTCCCAGCCCCAGCCCTGATTGCCGCGCTCGGCCCACCCGTCATAATCGGCGGGCTGGCCATGAAAATACAGCATCCCATTGAGTGAACTGGAGCCACCCAACATCCTGCCGCGCACCCACATCTCACCGCCCGGCTTGGCGCCATTGTCGGGGCCGGTCTGAAAAAAGCGCGCCCTTCGTTCGTTCGACAGCAGTTTGGCAAAGCCGCGCGGCATGCGGGTGAGCCAGGAATCACCGGGCGGCCCGGCCTCGATCAGCAGCACCGACAGGCTGGCGTCTTGGGACAATCGATTGGCGAGCACGCAACCGGCGGCACCGGCACCACAAATGATATAGTCGAAAGCCTTCCCTCCCTGCTGCCGATCGGTCGGAGTCCGATCAGGCATCGACATAGCTGCCGCTCAGCAGGATCTGTTTGGTATCGGTGAATTCCAGGATACCTTCGGCGCCGCATTCGCGCCCCCAGCCGGATTGCTTGACCCCCCCGAACGGTTCGGTCAGCGACACTCCGGCAGAGTTGATGGCGACACCCCCCGAACGCAGCCGGCGCGCCACCCTGAGCGCGAGTTCGGCATCGGCGCTGTAGATCGAGGCGGCCAGCCCATATTTGCTGTCATTGGCGATGCTGATGGCGTCGTCCATGTCGCGATAGGGAATGACCGCGGTGACCGGGCCAAAAATCTCTTCCTGACAGACCTCCATCTTGTTGTCGGTGCCGACCAGCAGGGTCGGCTCGTAGTACCAGCCACGCTGCAGCTGGGCGGGCCGGCGACCACCGGCGGCGATGCTGGCGCCTTGCCGTAGCGCGCCGGCCACCGCCCGCTCGACGCGGTCGCGCGCGCGTTCCACCGCCAGCGGGCCGCGATCGACCGATTCGTCCCAGGGCAAGCCGACGCGGATCTTGGCATATTCGTCGGCCATCGCCTGAACCACTTCGTCATGGCGCTTCTCCGACACCAGCACGCGCGACAGGCAGACGCAGACCTGCCCGAGAAAGCCGGTGGCGCCGCCTACCAGCGTCGGCAGCACCGATTCGAGCGGGGCGTCATCGGCGATGATGGCGGGCGATTTGCCGCCCAATTCGAGAGCAGTACGCGCCAGCCGGCCGGCGCTGCGCCGCACCACGTCGATGGCGATCGCCGTGCCGCCGGTCAGCGCGATCATATCGACGCCGCCATGCTCGACCAGATGCTGGGTGACGGTGGTGCCCGCCGCCAGCACGCTGATCAGGCCGGGCGGAAAATCGGCCTCGGCGATCGCCTCGGCGATGATGCGCGAGGTAAGCGGCGATTCCGGCGCCGGCTTGATGATCACGGCACAGCCCGCCAGCAGTGCCGGGATGACCTTCATCCCCATCAGCACGATCGGACCGTTATAGGTCAGCACCGCCAGCACGGTACCGAGCGGTTCCCTGAGTACCAGCGTTTCCCCCAAGGGACCGACCCGGCGCTCCTCGAACGCCAGCTCACCCGCTTTTTCGATGGCATAGCGCCACACCATCCTGCCGGCGCCGTTATTGATCATTTCGCTGTGGGCGCGCGGCGCTCCCGCCTCCAGCATCCAGGCGATATTGAGCCGCTCGAGCCGGGCCTCCAGCGCGTCGGCGAGGCGCGAACAGACGGCGGCGCGCTGCTGCACTGTCAGGCGCGGCCAGGGTCCCTCATCGAAGGCTTGGCGCGCCGCCGCTACGGCTTTGTCGGCGTCGGCGATCGTCGGGTCGGCGACCATGGCGACCACCGCCTCGTCGGCGGGACAGATGACGGGGACCATTTGGTCGCCGGAAGGCGCCTGCCAGCGCCCGGCGATGAACAACTGGTCGAGTCCGGGAATTTGGGGAAGCGACGGTCGGTCAGCCATGCGTTGATCCTCTCTGCAAACGGGGGGTGGGCTCTCACGTTTCCGTCACGGGGCGCGGTCGACCAGACGGCGAGCCGCTTCCGCTGCGCTCATGCCGATGGTGACTCCGGCTTTGCCGGCAAGCCCGTTGACGGCGCTGATGATGCCGTCCTTGTAGGTGCTCATGCCGTCGCCGAAGCGCGCCTGGCGCGAATCGACGGTGGCGCCGGCAATTCCCTCGGCCTCGATGATCGGCAGTCCGGCGATGCCGGAGTCGTTGCGGCCGCGTCCACCGTCAGAACAGATGACGCCGTACGGCCGCACTGTCAGGATGTGGCGTGCGCCGCTGCGGCCGGTGTGCCCGGCGGTCAGCAGAACATTGCGCCGGTCTTCCGGCAGACCGAAGACCACCGAATCGACCACCACCGCCTGGCGTCCGTCGTGGCCGTGATAGACCACCGCCCGATTGGTCACCTGGAATGCGTTCGGATGGCCGGGGTCGCGGTCGAGCATCAAGCGCGCCGCCTGCTTGACCGTCATGCCGGCACGGACGCCGCAATCTTGCGCCGGCCGGTTGAAAAAACTGATGATGCCATTCTCATAGAGATCGATGCCGTCGCCCAGGATCACGCTCATGACGGCCGCAGCGGCAGCGGGAACGTTGAGCGCCTCGAAATACCAGAGGCCGGCGATGCCGGAACCCTCCGGCCCGACCCCACAGTCGATGCCGATCGTTGCGCGCGGCCGATGCTCGTCGAGCAGTCGGGCCGGCAGCACACCGATATAAGAGGCGTTGACGACAACATCGACGGCTTGGTTCGCCGCGCTAATATCGGCGGCACTGTCCATGACCATGATTGCGCCGCGCGGCGAGCGATGCATTTCGGTCTGCAAAGATGCGGACATCCGGCCTCCCAGCCTGCGTTCAGAATTATATTTTGATTTGAGTGTACGTATAATAACCGTCATTGCAAGCCCGTCGCGCCGCTGTCGCGGCGGGCCAGGGCGGCAAATATGCAGCGCCCCCCGCGACCCGACGGCGGCGATCGCGGTTGCGCCCACCCCGGGCGGCGGCGCGGGTAATCTGTTGTTATTATGCAAACTCGGGAATATATTATAATAAATGTGTGGTCGCGCCGTCTCGCTTCGGTCAGCGTCCGCCGCGAAGGAAGAGACGTGCACCAGGAGCCAGACTTGATCTTTACGCCGCGCCCAGCGGAGGCCTGCCGTCGATCGTACGGCACGGCGGCGCGGCAACCTGCGGCGGAAGCGCGGATGGTCAGGGGCAATTGGCGGGCTATTTTTATATAATTGTCATTAAAGAATATTTTTTAAGCGGCACCGTGTTGCGCAAGGCCTTGCCAGGATGCCTTCATTCACCCAAATTTCGGGGAAATGGCGGAGCGTCCTTTATAAAATGGCCGCCAAAATCGGGTAAGGAAGCGTCATGAAAAACCTGGTTCCAAAGATCGACCCTTCTCATTGCGCGGCCATCGCCGGTGCCGACGCGGCAGAGGCTCCGTCATGCTGACGTTCCCCCATTTCGAGCCGCATTTCCCGCGTTCACAATGGACGCTGCCCGCCGTACTGGAATATCAGGCGGTGCATCGTGCCAACCACCCGTGCCTGTCCTGGCTCGATGGCGGCACGCCGCTCTCTTTCGCCCAGGTGAATGCACGGGTGAACCGTCTGGCGCATGGTTTGCGCAAACTCGGCGTGAACAAGGGCGATATGGTGTCGATCCTGCTGCCCAACTGCCTGGAGTTCGTCTTTTGCTGGTTTGCGCTGACGAAATTGGGCGCCATCGAGGTCGCGATCAGCGATGCCTACAAGGGATCGTTTTTGGCCCATCCGCTCATTCTCAGCAAATCGCGCATCCTGGTCACCAACGCCGAACTGGCACAGCGCGTCCAGGACATCGAGGGCGACATACCGCTGATCGATACCATCATTTTGGTCGACCAGCCTGTCGGCAGCGCCAGCGCCGTGCCGCCCTTCCGCGACATCCGGATCCGCCACTACGAGGAATTCGAATCCGACGATGACACCAACCCCGCCGCCTCGGTCACACCGCAGGATGGCGCCGCCGTGCTGATGACGTCGGGCACCACCGGCGCATCGAAAGGGGTGATGATGCCCCATTCGCAGTTCTATTTCTTTGCCGAGGAGGACGTGCAGCTGGCACGACTGACCGAGGCGGACGTCTATATGACGGGATTTCCGCTGTTTCACGGCAATGCACAATTCCTCACCGTCTATCCCTGCCTGATCGTCGGCGCCCATTGTGTGCTCTATCCGCGCTTCAGCGCGTCCGATTGGGCAGGACGGGCGCGCCGTTCCGGAGCGACCGTCACCAATCTGCTGGGTGCCACCATGGCCTTCATCCTGGCGCAGCCGGCCTCCCAGGATGACAAGGCGCATAAGGTACGCCGCATCTATGCGGCGCCCTTGTCGCCGGATCTGGCGGTTCGCTTCACCGAACGGTTCGGCGTCAAGGAATATATCGATGGCTTCGGCCAAACCGAGATTTCCAATGTGTTCATGACCCCGCCCGACGCGCCGCGGCCGCCCGGCGCCTCCGGGGTTCTGGTCGACCAGTTCTTCGAGATCAAACTCGCCGATCCCGACACCGACGAAGAGGTGCCGGAAGGAAAGGTGGGCGAATTGCAGGTGCGCCACAAAATGCCGGGCATCATCTCCGACGGCTATCTCGGCATGCCCGACAAGACCATCGAATCGCGCCGCAATCTTTGGTTCCATACCGGCGATGGGCTGAGGCGCGATGCCGAAGGCTGGTATTATTTCGTCGATCGCGTCAAAGACGCGTTGCGCCGGCGTGGCGAGAACATCTCCTCCTTCGAGGTCGAATCCGGGGTGCGCTCGCACCCTGCGGTAGCGGAATGCGCCGTGGTCGGCGTGCGCGCCGATTTAGAGGCCGGCGAGGACGAGATTCTCGCCTGCGTGGTGCTGAAGGCGGGAAGCAGCCTTGCGCCGGAAGACCTGATCGCCTGGTGCGATGAAAAACTGCCGGCCTTCATGGTGCCGCGCTATATCGAGTTTCTGGCTTCCCTGCCCCAGACCGCGACCGAGAAAGTGCGCAAGAAGGAACTGCGCGAACGCGGCCTGACTGCATCGACCTGGGACCGCGTCGCCGCCGGCTGCAAAATCGCCAGCGAAACCGGCAAGCGCACGCCGCCCGCCGGAGACCGAAAATGACGGCCACCCTCGACCCGGTGCTGGTCGAACGCACCGGCGCGGTGGCACTGGTGCGGCTGAACCGTGCAGAGGTCGGCAACGCCATCAATGACGCGATCCGCCAAGGTTTTGCCAAAATTCTGCGCGATTTGGACCAGGACGGCAGCGTCAAAGTCATCCTGCTGCGCGGCGCCGGCGAACGGGGCTTTTGTGTCGGCGCCGACATCAAAGAGAGCCGCGGCGCCATGACGGCGGTGGAGCATCGTCGCCGCTTCATGCCCGCCAGCTGGATCGAGACACTCGACCAGATCGCCAAGCCGGTGATCGCCGCCATCCATGGATTTTGCCTCGGTGGAGGCCTGGAATTGGCCTTGGCCTGCGACATCCGTATCGCCGCGCAAGGGGCGCAATTCGGCTTGCCGGAGACCGCTCTGGGGCTGATTCCGGGGGGCGGCGGCACGCAGCGGCTGCCGCGCCTGATCGGCCTCGCCCACGCGCTCGATCTTCTGCTGAGTGGAAAGCGCATCGACGTCCAGGAAGCCTACCGCATCGGGCTGGTCACCTTCGTCGCCCAATCGGTCGAGGCGATGGACACTGAGGCGCTGCGTCTGGCCACGCTCATCGCGTCTCGTCCGCCCACCGCCATCGCCTATGTCAAGGAGGCGGCGCGCGCCGGGCTCGATATGGATCTGACAGGCGGGTTGAAACTCGAAAAAAGCCTGTTCGCCCTCTTGACGTCGACCGCCGACAGCGCAGAAGCTGCCGCCGCCTTTCGCGAGAAGCGGACACCGAAATTCACTGGGACGTAAAAGGTCGAGGATCAACCCGCATGGACAAAGCGCAAAAGATTGTCGTCATCGGCGCCGGATTGATGGGCACCGGAATAGCCCATGGTTTTGCCGTGAGTGGGTTTTCGGTGCTGCTGATCGACACCGATCAGAAAGCTTTGAGCCGAGCCACCGCGCAGATCGGGAAATTGTTGCAAGACGGCGTGGCGCTCGGCAAGCTGGATAGCGCCCGCTTGGACGCCACCCTGGCCCGACTGAAGACAGCGACGGCGATCGACGACGCCATCGGCGACGCGGTCCTGCTGGTGGAAACCGCCACCGAAAAACTTGACATCAAACAGGGAATTCTTGGGCGTGCCGCGGCGTTGCTGCCGGCCGACGCAGTGCTCGCCACCAACACCTCGGCCTTGTCGATCAGCGAGCTGGCGGCCAGCAGCGGTCGGCCGGACCGTTTCCTCGGCATGCATTTCTTCAATCCCGTGCACAAGATGAAATTGCTCGAGATCATCCGCGGCATCGAGACCAGCGACGAGACGGTGGCGAAGGCGCAAGGCTGGGGCAAAGCACTCGGCAAGACCAGCATCGTCGTCAATGAAGCGCCCGGCTTCACCACCAGCCGGATGTCAGCGATGATGGGCAATGAAGCCATGTACATGCTGGCGGAAGGGGTGGCTTCGGCCGAGGATATCGACACCGCGCTGCGGCTGGGCTTCAACCATCCGATGGGACCGCTTGAACTGGGCGACCTGACTGGTTGGGACACCAGATTGTCGGTGCTGCACTATCTGCATCAGACCTTGGGTGAAAAATTCCGCCCCTGCCCGCTGATCATCAAGATGGTCAAATCGGGCCGCATCGGACGCAAATCCGGCAAAGGCGTCTACCACTATGATGCCGAGGGAAACAAGATCCCGGGCTCGGGGCTGAGGATCGCATAATGGCCGACATCGTCATCGTCGAGGCGGTGCGCACGCCGGTCGGCCGCTTTCGTGGCGGCCTGAAGGGCGTCCGCGCCGACCATCTGGGGGCGCTGGTGCTCGGCGAAGTGATCAAACGGGCGGGCATCGGTGCAGATCTGGTGGACGACGTGGTGTTCGGCTGCGTCACCCAGGTCGGCGAACAATGCGGCAATATCGCCCGCACCTCTCTGCTCGGTGCCGGCTGGCCGGAGTCAATTCCCGGTGTGACGATCGATCGCAAATGCGGCTCGTCCGAGGCGGCGGTGCATCTCGCCGCCGCCGAAATCGCCGCCGGCAGCTGCGACATCGTCATCGCCGGCGGCGCCGAAAACATGACCCGGGTGCCGATGGGCGGCAATCGCGACGTGCATGGCAATCCGTTCGGCTGGCGGGTGCGCGAAAGGTTCGAACTGACCTCGCAAGGCGAAGCCGCCGAACGCATTTGCGATCTGTGGGGGCTTACCCGCGACGATCTCGACGATTACGCCATCGAAAGCCACCGCCGCGCCGCTGCCGCCGCCGATGCAGGCCGATTCGACCGGGAACTGGTGCCGGTGGCGATCGCTGACTGGTGTGAAAAAGACGCTGCCGCCGAACCTGCCCTGCTGGCCGCCGACGAGACCATCCGTCGCGACACCAGCCGGGAAAAATTGGCGGGGCTGAAGACCAGTTTTCGCCCGGAAAATGGCCGGGTAACCGCCGGCAACGCCTCGCAGATCAGCGACGGCGCGGCGGCCTTGCTGCTGATGAGCGCCGACAAGGCCCACCAATTGGGGCTGCGGCCGCGGGCGCGGATCCGGGCGATGACCACCATCGGTTCGGATCCGGTGCTGATGCTGACCGGGCCGCTGGCGGCGACCCGCCGCGTGGTGGCGCGCGCCGGCCTGACCTTCGACGATATCGATCTGTTCGAAGTCAATGAAGCCTTTGCGCCGGTGCCGTTGATCTGGATGCGCGACCTCGGCATCGCGCATGACCGGCTCAACGTCAATGGCGGCGCTATCGCGCTTGGGCATCCGCTGGGGGCCAGCGGCGCCCGCATCATGACGACGCTGCTGCACGAACTGGAACGGCGCAATGCGCGATTCGGCGTGCAGTCGATCTGCTGCGCCGGCGGCATGGCAACGGCCAGTGTGATCGAGCGGCTGGCCTAAAGGAGAAGCAAGGTGATGGCGGCGGGTTGGACATTGTGGAACTGGCCCTTCTTCGACCCCTCGCACCACAGCCTGGCCGAGCAGGCGCTGGACTGGAATGCCGGCCATCCCGCCCATGACGAGGTCGCCGATGAATTCGCGCACTGCCGTGCCATCGCCCGGGATCTCGGCGATGCGGGTCTGCTGCGCCATGTCGTGCCTGAAGAAGGTAGCGACTATGACCTGCGCGCCATCTGTCTACTGCGCGAGGCGCTGACCTATCATCACGCGCTGCATGACGTGATTTTTTCGATGCAGGGGATCGGCACGCTCGGCATCCGTAAATTCGGCAGCGAGCTTTTGCGGGCCAAATATCTCGGGCCCTGCCGCGACGGACGCCACATCGCCGCGTTGGCCCTGACCGAGCCGGCCAGCGGCTCGGATGTCGCCAACATGACGACCAGCGCCGTCAAGGACGGTACAGGCTATGTCGTCAATGGCGACAAGACCCTGATCACCAATGCCGGCTTTGCCGACCATTATCTGCTGATCGCACGCACCGGCGAAGCGCCCGGATCGCGCGGTCTGTCGGCCTTCGTCATCGACGCCGAGACTCCTGGCCTGACGGTGGGACCGCCGATCCATTTCATCGCGCCGCATCCTGGCGCGGCGCTCCATTTCAGCGATTGCCGGATTTCCGCCGACCAGATGGTCGGCGTGCCGGGCCAGGGTTTCAAAGTGGCGATGGGGGCACTCGACATCTTCCGCCCGTCGGTCGGCGCCGCCGGCGTCGGGCTGGCGCGCCGCGCCCTGGACGAAACCATGGGGCGGGTTACCACGCGCCATTTGTTCGGCAAGCCGATGGCGGAATTGCAGGCGGTGCAGATGGCTTTAGCCGACATGGCGACCGACATCGATCTGGCCGCCTTGTCGGTCTACCGCGCCGCCTGGGAACGCGACCATCTTGGCGCGCGCGGCTCCTATGCCGCGTCGATGGCGAAACTGGCCGGCAGCGAAGCGGCCGGTCGGGTGGTCGATCGCGCCGTGCAGCTGTTCGGCGGCATGGGGGTGACACAGGGTAATCTAATCGAGCAGCTCTACCGCGAGGCCCGGCCGATGCGGATCTATGAAGGCGCCTCGGAAGTGCAAAAGCTGATCATCGCCCGCGCCCTGCTGGCGCCTTGGTTGCCGAAGGCATGACTCATCCGTTTCGCGACCGCACAGCCATCGTCGGGCTGGGCGCGACCCCTTATTACAAGCGCGGCCAATCAGCGCCGCAGACCCTGGAGGAACTGGTCGGCAAGGCGATCCTGGCGGCGCTTGAGGATTGCGGCCTGACCACCAAAGAGGTCGACGGCTTTGCCTATTTCGCCGGCGGCTTCGATACCGGCACGCTGATGGAAACGCTCGGTATTCCGGAAGTGCGCTTCAGCGCATCGCTGACCGGCACTGGCGGCGGTTCGGCCGGCTGCGTCGGTCTGGCGGCGGCGGCCATCATCGCCGGTCAGGCCGAGGTGGTGGTCTGCGTCGGCGCCAATCAGCAGGGCGCGCAGCGCTTCGGCACCATCACCTCGCGCTATGAAGCGACGGCGGACAACAGCTTCTTTGCTGCCGCCGGTCTGGTCGGTCCCGGCCACATGTTCGCGCTGTTGGCCCGACGGCATATGCATCTGTACGGCACCACACGGGACCAGTTCGCCGATGTGGCGCTGACCTTTCGCCGCCACGCGCTGTCCAACCCGGCGGCGCTGATGAAGAAGCCGCTCAGCCGCGCTGATTATTTTAATGCGCCGATGCTGGCCGACCCCCATTGCCTGTTTGATTTTTGTCTGGAAAGCGATGGCGCGGTGGCTGTCATCGTCACCAGCGCCGCGCGGGCCCGGGATCTGAAACAAAAACCGGTCTCGATCCTGGCCAGCGCCCAGGGCGGCGATAAGGATTGGGGACGCTCGATCTATTGGATGAATATGCCGGACGAAAGCTTCGCCTCTTCGGGCCACCGGGCGGTCGCCAAGCGGCTCTATGCGTTGGCGGGGCTCGGTCCGGAGTCGGTCGATGTGGCACAAATCTACGATCACTTCACCTCGCAGGTGATCATGCAGCTCGAGGATTACGGCTTTTGCGGTAAGGGCGAAGGCGGTCCCTTCGTCGCCAGCGGTGCGATCGCCTGGCCGGGCGGAACGATCCCGGTCAATACCGATGGCGGCCAGCTGTCCTGTGCCTATGTCTGGGGCATGACCCATGTCAAAGAGGCGGTCGAACAGATGCGCGGCGTGGCGGCCAATCAGATCGCCGGCGCGCAAATTGCCCTGGTGACCGGCGGGCCCTCGGTGATTCCGGTCAGCGCACTGCTGTTGCGAAACTGACGGATGCTCAATCAAGCAAGACGCAAAGGAGAGCGATGATGCATTACGATCCTCGAGTGGCAGCGCGCGACGCCGCGGGAACGCATGAATTCGATCGCGAGGCGCCGCCCGTCGACAATGGTACCGGGATACCTTGCCCGCAGCGCTTCAGCGACCCGGCCTGGGCTGCTGCGGAGTGGGAAAAGATCTTCAAAAAAACCTGGTTGCTGGCCGGGCCGACCTCCGATCTGCGCGAGGCGGGGGATTTCCTGGTCTACGGGATCGCTCATGAATCCTTCATCGTCGTGCGCGGCAAGGACGGCCGGTTGCATGCCCATTACAATGTCTGTCCGCATCGCGGCAGCCGCATCGTGGTGTCCGATGTCGGCAGCCTCGACCGATTTACCTGTCCCTTCCATGGCTGGGCATTCGAGCATGACGGCCGCAACAGCCTGCTGCCCGACCGTGAGACCTTCCGCCCCGAAGTGCTTCGGCATGACTGTAATCTCGCCTCGGTGCGCTGCGAGGAAGCGGCCGGACTGGCCTTCATCTGCCTGAATCCGGCGGCACCGTCGCTACAGGATACGCTCGGCCCGATGCTGGGCTTTCTCGATACCTATGAATTGGGCAAAATGAATGTGGTGCAGCATCGGCGCGCCGATTGGAGCGCCAATTGGAAAGTCGGTATCGACGCCTTTTACGAGTTTTATCACCAGGAGGCAGTGCACCCGCAATCCTTGACGATGATGGACGATCGGACTCCGATCGACCTCTATGCGGGCGGCATGAGCCGGCAGTTCGTGCCGTTCGGCAAGCCCGGTTCGCGTTATGCCGATCAAAGCGGCATCAATCCGGCGCTGGCGGCGCTGCTGCGGGATGCCGGCATCGAACCGCCTTATTTCCCCAACGACGCCCAATCGGCGCGCGCCGCGATCGCCGGCGGAAAGAGACAGCGGGCCGCCAGGATGGGTATCGACTATGACCACTTCTCCGACGCGCAACTTACCGACGCCGTGCTGCTGGGCCTGTTTCCCAATGTGCAGATCGTCTGCCATCCGGAAGCGGCCTTCATCCACCGCTTTATGCCCAATCTCAGTGACCCCAATCAGACCCTTTACGACACCATGATTCTGTACCGTCACGTCGATGCGCCGGGCTATAAGGCGCCGGCCTGGATGGGACTGCGCGAGGATGCCGATCTCACCGGCGCCACCCGCCCCGAGGTGGTGCATACAGGCTTGGGCGAACGGCCCGGCATGGGCGAATTGCTCGAACAGGATTGGGAGCAGACCGCGCGGGTGCAGCAGGGCACGCGCTCGGAGGCCTTCCGCGGTGCGCTGCTCAGCGAACAGGAGGCCCGACTGCGGCATTTCCACCGCGAGATCGATCGCCGGCTTGGGGTGGCCGACAATGCCGGATAGACAATGACCGCGCCGCTCGCCAAACGTCCGCCCGATGCCGGCTTTACGCTGGTCACCAACGCCTGGACCAGTCCCTTCTGGGAGGCCGCCCAGCAGCAAAGGCTGGTGGCACCGCGATGCGCAGGCTGCGGGCATTTTCGCATGCCGCCCAGCCCATTCTGTCCGAAATGCCACAGCCAGGCGATCGATTGGGTCACGCTCAGCGGAAGAGGCCGGCTGTTTTCCTATACCGTCGTGGTGCGCGCCGTACTGCCCGGCATGGAGGATTTCCTGCCCTATGTCCCGGCGGTGATCGAATTGCCCGATGCCGATGGCGTCAGGGTGATCAGCAACATAGTCGACGTGGCACTCGACCGCTTGCGGGTCGACGCCGATGTCCAGGTGGTGTGGGACAAGATCGGCGACCAGATTACACTGCCCCGCTTCACTCTGATCTGACAGGAGTCTGCCATGCCCCGGCTCAAGATGTTCTGTGGCCTGCCGCGCCGAAAAGACGTCTCCGTGCAATATTTCCACGACCATTGGCGCCATCCGCACGGCACCTTGGCCAAGAATATCAGCACGCTCAGAACCTATGTGCAGAGCCACCAGATTCCCTGCGCCTTGTTGGGGCCCGAACAGGCGCTTTATGACGGTATTCCGGAAGTGTCGTTTGAAAGCGAAGCCGATGGTCTGGGGTTGGGGACGCACCCGACCTACTTGCGCGATTTAATTCCCGACGAACCGAAATTCATCGATATGGAGCGGATCTTCTTCCTGTTCACGCTCGAGGAGGTCGTGCAATCCGGTCCCGACCCGCGCGTTGAGTTGGCCAATGGCGACCAATATTGGCGCGAGGACCAGCGTGCCACCACGATCAAACTGATCCAGCTGATCCGCGCCGCCGACCAGGCCGAATTCGGCGCCGAGGACGAACTGGATCTGGGTCGCCGAATTGGCGCCTTCCGCCATGTGCGATCACGCCAATATCGGCCGCTGCACCCCGATGGCGCCGAATTTATCGGCGTGCGCGAACTATGGTGGCCGACCCTGAGTGCTTTCGAAACCGGAGTGGCCAAGGACAAGCAGGCGTTCGACGCCTTCCGGCGACGCGCCGCCCTGTCGGTGACGCTGCTGGCGGTCGCCGAACGCTTCATCTGACGCGCAAACCGGCGGATCGTTATTTCGTCGATCATGCGATGACGCAATGGTTTCATGACACCGTCCGTCATGGTGGCCCACAGCTTTGAGTGAGGCAGTAGACTCCTTCGATCTCAAGACAGGAGCTCCCTGCCCGCCCTGTGCTGTTGGTCTGCCTTCTTGCTCGAATCGGCGAAGACAGGCTATACGACATCCTCCAGGTGACGGGCAGCGACGGCCACTGCTTCACCCTCGACCACCAGTTCGCCGCGCTGGTTGGTGCCGGTGGTTCGCATGCGAATCCGGCCCTTATCCATTTTTTCCAGCACCATGCATTCAGCGCGGATGGTATCGCCAATTTTCACCGGCCTCAGAAAATTGCAGGTTTGTGAGACGTATAAGGCCCCTTTTCCCGGGATATACATGCCAACCAGGGTCGAGAACAACGATGCCGACAGCATACCCTGGGCAATCCTGCCGCCCGTTTTCTGACCGAGTGTGCTGGTGGCGGCATAGACCTCATCGATATGGATCGGATTGAAGTCCCCGGTGATCGCCGAAAATCCGCGAATATCCGAGTCCGTGATGGTCTTGGCGAAGGACGCGACGTCACCGATCCGGATTTCATCGTAGGTTCTGCCGCGCATTGCCGTTTTCCGCCCACCAACTTCTCATTGAGGCGGGGATGGCTTCACGGCAGATCCTCACCTTCGTCCGATAAGGTGATCTCTCCGGTATTGCCGTCCGGTACCTCGATTGGCTTCAATTCTGCTTTCGTGATCAAGCTGTTGAGTGCCGACAAGTCCTGTTGCAGGTGGGCCTGCCAGTTTTTTGTTTGCTCGGAAATCGCGCCGGCCAAGGATCTGGCGGTCGCCGCCTGAACCTCGTTTGGCCCGCGGTCGGTGGTTTCCAAATCCTCCTCGAGCGCCGTCATCTGGTCGGACAAGTCGGGCAGCAGCTCGGCGGCTTGGGCCCAGGCCGCCGCCTTCCCCAGCGCGGTGGACAGGACTGGATCATTGGACTTGAAGTCCTTGATCTGCGCCGCCACCGCCTGCGATTGGCGCAAGGTCCGCCGCGCCTCGGCCAGCGCGTCGCCAATGAAGCGGGACAGGTTCAGCGAGGCTTGCATCTCCGCCAACTCCGGTTTGGTACGCGGATCGCACTCAAGGGTCAGGGTTTGGCTCCCCATCTCCTTGCCATCAATCAATAGGGTGACCTTATAAGATCCCGGCAGAGCCCAGGCACCGGCGGCCTGCACCGGCGTGTCCAGGCCGGCGATCGCCGCGATCGAGGTTTTGAAGGCGATCGCGTTCGGCCGGGGCCAACGCTCGTTCCAGATCATTCGATGCAAGCCCGCATCATGGGACGCCAGGTGAGCCGGCTTCAGCCAGTCGGCGGCAAAATAACGCTCAGTCTTGATCGGCGCGGCGGACTGATCCGAAAGAGACTGAACCAGGTTGCCCGAGGAATCGCGGATCTCGATCGAGACCGATCTGGCTGGCCTTGCCAACCAATAGTCAATGATCGCGCCCGCCGGCGGATTTTCGCCGACCGGCTCTTCGGGCGGCATCGGCGTGTCCTTATTATTGTTCGAGCGCACCCGGATCGCCGTCGCCGGGGTAAACAGATGCGCCCGCGACGCCGTGACCGATGGCGTGAATTCCCGCAAAGGCGCGATATCGTCGAGGATCCAGATCGCCCGTCCCTGGGTGGCGGCGATCAGATCGTCGCCATGGATGGCGAGGTCGCGGACCCAGGCGGTCGGCAGGTTCTGCTGCAAGGATGCCCAGTGCTCACCATCATCGAGCGAAGCGAAGACCCCCGTCTCGGTGCCGGCGAACAATAATCCGGGCCGTTTTGGATCGACCCGCACCACGGACGCGAAATGTCCCGGCGGCAAAGTCTTGCCGATCTCCCGCCAGCTCTTGCCGTAATCATGGGTGGCGAAAGCGCGCGGGGCGAAATCGTCCTGGCGTTGATTATCGACAACGATGTACGCGGTACCGTCGTCGCTGTCCGAGAGATCGATCGCTGCGATTTTTGCCCAGACGGGAACGCCAGGCGGCGTGACATCGGTCCAATGCCCGCCATCATCGCGCGTCATCTGCACCAGTCCGGAATCCGTGCCGACCCAAAGCTCGCCGGGATGGCGGGCGGAGCTGCGCATCGACCAGATCCCGCCATAGCCACAGGCCCTGGCGGCCGCAATGGTGACATCGCCATCGCAATCCTTGGCGTCATTTGACTTGCCGGTCAGATCCGGGCTGATGCTGGTCCAGCTTTGCCCGCGATCCTTCGACATGAAGACGGACTCGGCGCCGACATAAAGGGTGACCGGCCCGGTCCGCGAGATCGCCATCGGCGTGATCCAGACAAAATGATGTGCGACCGTCGTCTGGCGCTTGCCGTAATTGGGCGCGAGAAAAGGTGCGATATTGGCAACCTGTCCGGTGCGGTCGTCGTAACGGGTCAACCGCCCGCCCAGCCCGGTCGCATAGACGATCGCCGGGTCCTCGGGATCGGGGATCACATAGTCGCGCTCGTCGCCGCCGGCTGGCTTCCAGTCGCGGAAATTGGGGGCGCCGTAATCGCTGCGGCTGGCCATCATAACGGTGCCGGAATCCTGCTGGCCGGAATAAATCCGGTAGGGGAACCGATTGTCGGTCGCCAGATGATAGAATTGCGCGGTGGGCTGATTATACCAGCTCGAGAAGCTCTTGCCGCCATCCACGGTAATAGCCGTGCCCTGGTCCGAGGCAGTGGCCCAACGCCTGGGATCACTGGGATTGAGCCAAATGAAGTGATAATCATCGCCGCCTGGCGCGCCCTTGATGATCTCGCAGCGGGCGCCGCCCTGATCGCAGCGGCGGATCGACTGGCCGACCAGAGTGACCGTGTCCGGGTCAAAGGGTGAGACGGCGACATGGTTGGCGTAATAGCCGGTGAAGGCCAGTTTGTCATTGACTCGAATCCAATTGGCGCCGGCATCGTCGGAGCGATACAGCCCGCTGGCGGCGGCCGCCGCGATGACGGCATAGAGGCGGAGTCCGGCGCTGGTCCGGGTGGCGGCGATGCTGATGCGTCCGAGCGGGCCGGTCGGCCACCCTTTGCCGGCAAGTCTGCTCCAGCTGGTGCCGCCGTCATCGGACCGCCACAATCCCGACCCGGGGCCGGCGACCGGGGTGAAATAACTCATCCAGGGATATTGTCGCGCCTGCCAGCTGCTGGCGAAGATCACATTGGGATTGGCCGGATCGGCTGCCAGATCGACCGCGCCGGTGTCATCGTCGATCTTCAATCCCTGCACCCAGGTCTTGCCGCCATCCTTCGAGGCGAACACGCCGCGCGCCGGATTGGGACCGAACAAATGGCCGACGGCGGCGACCAGCACATGGTCGGGGTCACCGGGATCGACCCAGATCCGACCGATGTGGCGGGTATCCGCCAGACCGAGCGCGGTCCAATGCGCACCATTATCGCTTGAGCGAAAGACCCCCGCGCCGCCCGCCACATCATAGCGCGGCGTCGGCTGGCCGGTTCCGGCATAGATGATATCGGGATTGGACGGCGCGACCGCGACGGCACCAACCGGCGCCGTCGGACCCTGATCGAACAGCGGCTTCCAGGTCCGGCCAGCATTGTCGGTGCGCCAGATCCCGCCGCCAGCGGCCGCCATGACGAAACTGTCGGGCCGCTGAACCGAGCCTTCCACCATCTCGGCCCAGCCGCCGCGAAACGGACCCAACAGACGCCATTTCAGCTCGGACCAGGGTTGGGCAGGTTCGGCGGCGCCGACGGTCAGGGGAACCAGCGCCGCAAGGCAGGCAAATCCAGGCAAACTGCGGCGCATACGGGTCATCAGCATCTGTTTATTTTCCGCTTTCGAGGCCGGTCAGTTTGGTGGACTTGAATAGACTCCAATGCGCCAGCACCGGCTCCAGCTGCTTGTGCAGACTGTCGTACATCGCCTTATGTTGGGCGGTCGGCGGCGTGTCCGCATCGTCCTGTCCAGCCAGGAAGCTGGCATAGAGCTCGTTCAGCTTGCCGGGAAAAGCGAGATTGGCTTCGGACCCCTTCATATTGACTTGCATCAGGGTCTCTTCAATCGACTCCATCTCAGCGGCGAGCGGCGCGAGCTGGCTCGGCTTCGTCGCCAGCAGCGCGCGGGCATTACGCAATTCGTTGACCGTGTGATGCAGCCGGTCGATATCGCCCAGCGCTGCCAATTGCAAGTCAACCTTGGCCTTGATCGCCGCCTCGCCGCCCTTCGAGCGCGGATCGCTGATTACGGTCAGGGACTGATCGACGCTGTTGCCATCGATGGTCAGCCTGACGGTGTAGGGACCGGGAACCACCCGTGGACCGCGCGGCGCGATTCCGGAATAGAAGGCGCCGGGGATCTGTTCGGGATCGGACATCCGGAGATCCCAGACCAGACGGTTCATGCCGGCCTCGGCGGGAATGATGTCCATCGGCACGATGCGGTCCGGCCATTCGGGCGGCTGGATTTCCTTGGCCGTCCGGGTACTCGACAAATGGCGCATCACTGCACCCGTCGCATCGAGGATATCGACGGTAACCTCGCTTTTGGGCTTGTCCCGGAAGAAATAATCGATCAGGGCACCGGCCGGCGGGTTGGTTCCGACCGGACGGCGATCATTGACCTCGTCGGGATAGGACAGCCGCAGCGCGGTCTCGGGCTTGTAGAGCGCCGCCGCCTGTTTGGCAGTCTCCGCGGTGATCTGGCGCAAGGGAGCGAGGTCGTCGAGGATCCAGAAAGACCGGCCATGGGTGGCAGCCACCAGATCGTCGCCCCTGATTACCAGATCATGGATCGGTGTCGCCGGCAGATTGAGCTGCAGCGTCTGCCAGTGACCGCCATCGTCAAAAGAGACAAAGACGCCCTGTTCGGTGCCGGCATAGAGCAGACCGGGCTTGGCCGGATCCTCGCGCACCGCATGGACGATCGCGCCGTCGGGCAGGCCCTTGGTAATCGGCGTCCAGCTCTTGCCGCCATCCCGGGTCTTCCAGGCATAGGGTCTGATATCGTCGAGCCGGTGCCGGTCGACGGCCAGATAGGCGACGGCTTCATCCGCGTGGGACGGATCGATCATGCTGACCGTGCCCCATTCCGGCATATCCTTTGGCGTGACATCGGCCCAATGGCCGCCATCGTCGCTCGACAGATGCACCAGCCCGTCATCCGAGCCCGCCCACAGCATGCCTTTCGCTACCGGGGATTCCTGCAAGGCGAAAATGGTGTCGAAATATTCGACGCTGGTGATGTCCTTGGTCAGCGGGCCGCCCGACGCCTGTTGCTTGCTCTTGTCGTTCTTCGTCAGGTCGGGACTGATGACGATCCAGCTATTGCCGTGATCGGTCGATTTCCATACCACCTCGGAAGCGACATACAGCGCATCGGGATCATGCGGCGACAGCATCAAGGGGGAGGTCCAGTTGAAGCGGTGCTCCAGTTCAGCGGCTGGATGGCCCGACGAGTCGAATGGCCAGGCACTGATGTCTTGGACTTGTTCCTCATGCTTGTCGTAGCGCCCGATGGAATTCTCGGCGTCGCTGTAGATGATCAGGGCGTCGCGCGGGTCGGGCACGACGAATCCGCTCTCGCCGCCGCCGGCCGGATACCAGTCGCGCGGTCCGATCACTCCTTCGTCGTCATAGCTGGCGACGGCCAGGTTGCTATTGTCCTGTTGCGCTCCATAGACCCAAAAGGGAAAGCGATTATCGACGGCGACATGATAGAATTGGGCGGTCGGCTGATTGTCCTGCGGTGACCAGGTGTCACCCTGGTCGAGGGATATGCTGGCGCCACCGTCATTGGCATTGATCAGATGCCGGGGATCTTTCGGATCGATCCACAGTCCGTGATGGTCGCCATGGGTGGCGGCGACCAGTTTGAAATTCTTGCCGCCATCGGTCGAGCGTAACAGGCCGGTATTGAGCGCATAGACAGTGTCGACCGCCTTGGGATCGGCATAGATCTTCGAGAAATACCAGGCGCGCTGCCGGATACGGCCATCCTGGCTGACCACGCGCCAATGATTTCCGCCGTCGTCCGAACGGTACAGCCCGCCTTCCTTGGCCTCGACCATCGCATAGACGCGGGTGGATTTGGCGCCCGATACCGAAATGTCGATGCGGCCCAGAAGACCGTCCGGCAGGCCGTTGCCCTTGAGTTCCGTCCAGGTGACACCGCCATCGCTCGAGCGGAACAGGCCGCTGCCCGGGCCGCCGCTGGAGAAGTTCCAGGGCTGGCGGCGAACCTGCCACAGCGCGGCATAAACGATCTTGGAATCATGCGGATCGAAAGTGACATCGATGGCGCCGGTATTCTCGTCGCGATAGAGCACCTTTTGCCAGCTCTTGCCACCGTCGGCGGTACGAAACAGGCCGCGCTCGGTATTGGCGCCAAAGGCATGACCAAGTGCCGCGACCATCGCGATGTCTGGATTGTGTGGATCGACGATCAGGGCGCCGATCTGGCGCGTGTCCTTGAGACCGATATTCTTCCAGCTTTTGCCGCCATCGACCGATTTATAGACACCGTCGCCATAGGTGATGTCGCCGCGCAGCGCGCCCTCGCCGGTGCCGACATAGAGGATCTTGTGATTGGACGGTGCCACCGCGATGGCGCCGATCGACGCATTGGGCTCGGCGTCGAAAATCGGCTTCCAGCTCGCGCCGCTGTCGGTGGTCTGCCAGACGCCACCCGCCACGGCGCCGAAATAGAACAGTCCGGGTTCGCCGGAAACGCCTGCCACGGCAACGGCGCGACCGCCGCGAAAAGGGCCGATGCCGCGCCACTGCATGGCCTTATAGAGGGACAAATCGATCGTCGTTTCGGCCTTGAGCCTTTCAGACGCTCCGACCAGAAGCGCCAGCATGGGAAGGCTGGCGAGAAGGGAACGGCTAAGGCGTGCCGACAAACGAATCATGGGGCTCCCCCTGCGACGTTTCGTGCGCCAAGAAACCGGCGGCACACCAGGATGAACACGCCAAGCCGGCAAGACAAGGCACTTTGTATCAAAGACTTGCTCTGACGATTGACAGCCCGTTTGGCAGCTCCAACACTCGGGCTCGGATTGTTTGGGGGCGAAAGATTAATTTGGCAGGTCAGGATTCACGCCGCATAGCGATGCGGCTTGCCTTGTGCTCCGCCTGGATCTTGCCGATGGTCGCGCTGGCGGCCGATTCCGGAACGGCGCTCGAAGAAGTCGTGGTCACGGCGCAGAAATCGGCACAAGACCCGCAGCAGATCGGTATCGCCGTTTCGGTGGTCAGCGGCGAGACTCTGCAGGCGCAGCACATTCAGCAGCCGCTGGCACTGGCCTCGGTCGCCAGCAGCCTGTCGACGATGAATGCGACCACCGATGCAACGCCGCTCTTTCTCATCCGCGGTGTCGGACTCGATGATTTCAACACCAATAACAGCAGCGGCGTCGGCACCTATCTCGATGAGGTGTTCGCCGGTTTCCCGGGTTTCCTGACCGAGGCACTGTTCGACATCGATCGTGTCGAGGTTCTTAAGGGCCCGCAGGGCACGCTCTATGGCAAGAACACGGCGGGCGGGGCGATCAATATCTTGTCGCGCCAACCGACCGACCAGACCGAGGGCTATGTCGATCTCGATTACAGCCGCTGGGATACCCTCGATGCGACCGCCGCCATCGGTGGGAAGCTGACTGACTCGATCAAGGCGCGGCTTGCCGCGACGGTGACCAAGCAGGGCGCGGGATATCAGACCGACATCGACAGGGGGGAAAAATACGGCAAGCTCGATCGCGGCGGCGCGCGGCTCCTGCTCGATATCAGGCTCGCGGACAATGCCACGCTGCAACTCAATCTGCACACCGCCTATGATCATTCGGTGCCGTCCTCGCCGTCGACGCCGAATGTCGAAGCCCAGGTACCGACAAATCTTCCGTTCCAAACCAATGGCTTGCTGAATAGTCCCGCCGGCGGGACGCTGGTCCGGGTCGGCGGCCTGCCGCTCTATAAGGATGAAAACAGCGCCGGGTCGGTCGCGAAGTTTAAACTCCAATTGGATGGCATGACGCTCACCTCGATCAGTGCCTTCGATGGTTTCTATTCGCACAGTCTCGACAATTATGACGGCTACCCGGCCGCCGACAATAATTGGAGCAAGAATTTCCAGCAAACTCAGCTCAGCGAGGAAATTCGCTTGGCGTCAGACCCGGGTGGTGTGGTCGATTGGATCCTGGGCGCCGACTTTGCGCAGAACTGGTACCGGTGCCGGGACTCCCTCGACTGGAGCTTTGTCTATGGACTGGCCGATTTCATCACCGACTCCGGCAAGGCCATCACGGCGACGAACTTTACGCAAGTACAGCGATCGGAGGGGGTTTACGCCCATGCCGAGACCCATCTGTCCTCGCGCTGGAGCCTGGTCACCGGACTGCGCTTTTCCCGGGATATGGTCAGCTTCAATGGCGCAACCCTGGATCCGACCGGTGAATTGACCTATGCCGCCAATGGCTTCACCGGCGCTATCGTGCCGAACACGGTGCTGGCCGCGCTTGACCAGACGCACCACAGCCGGGATGTCTCATTCCGGTTCGAAGCCGATTACCATGTCACCGACAAGGCGATGCTTTATGCCAGCGTTGCGACCGCTTACAAGGCCGGAATTTTCTATGGCCAACCCGCCCAAGTGCAGGTGGATTGGGGCTATGTTAACCCCGAGCATGTCGTGACCACGGAATTTGGCGGCAAAAGCCGGTTTTTCGGCGACTCTTTGCAGATCGACGCTGCTTTGTTCGATACTGTTCTGTTCGATCGGCAGTCGAGCCTATCCCTTTGGGCCGGCCCGGTCGGCACCCAGCCTTTGATCGCCGGATTGGGCAATGTGCCTCGTTCGAGGATAGACGGCGCCGAGAGCGAAGTGGCGTGGCGCCCGCTCGGCGGACTAGAAATTCGCTTGGGCGCCGCCTTTCTCAAGGCCCGAGTCACCGAAAGTCTGTCCAGCGATAATGGTCTGGCGCTTTATACCCCGGTCAGGGTCGGGCAAAGTCTTCCCGATGCGCCTGCGCTCAGCGGCAACGGGTCGGTGCGCTATGATTATCCGTTGAGCGCGGAACTTGTCCTCTATGGCCAGGCCAACGACCACTATACCGGGGCGGAGCATCCCTATCTCGGCGATCCCACGACCTTCGGACGCGGGCATTCGCTCGGGGCGCGGCTCGGCGTCAAACACTCCGTTCAGCATTGGGATCTCAGCCTGTGGGGTACCAACCTGACAGATAGCCGGCCCCTGACCTATGCTTTCGCCGGCAGCGAAGGCCAGCGCGTGTCCTTCTATCAAAAGCCGATTTCCGCCGGTGTGACCCTGGTTTACAGCTACTGATGGCCTGCAGGAGGCGCTCGGGGCCGCAAACATCGGTTTTCCGTCGCGCGGCACCACAGCCCTCCCTCACCCTGGCGGGCTCATCTGCGCGCCCGGCAGCGGATTGAAATAATGCAGTTTCACGGTGCGTTTACGGATCTTCCAGACCTTGTTGCGGCGTTCGAAGCGATCGTAATAGCTGGCGCCGACGATCATCACCTGATGGTCGGGCGACGCTCCCATGCAATCGACGTCGCACTCGCCGCGGGCATGATCTTTGTCGTCGAACCAGACACGCAGATTGGTGGTGAGATGATGCGTTTCGCGCCAGGCCGGCCACAGCACCTCCTGCACCGCCCGCTTGATGCCGGCAAGGCCGGTGAAGGCACCGAACGGCGGCCCGATTTCAAATTCGCAATCTTCCCACCAGATCGCCTCGAAGCGGGCATAATCATGCTTGTCGAAGCCGTGGCAATAGTCGGACGCCAGATCGCGCATCGCATTGCGTGACTCCAATTGGTCGATCCGTTGCAGCAGTTCCGCAATCGACGCTGGTTGCTCGGACATGGTCATTCTCCCTGGTTGCGGGCGCCTGCGCGCCGTTGCACGAACGCCAACCCCAGCGGCGGCGCGGCGGAGGTAACAGATGTTTCCCCATTCAGGCTGAACACCAGCAGAGTCGAGCCATGCACCGGGGGTTCGATCTCCGGCGTCAGATTCTGCTGCAGAACGTCGTTGGGGTTGCCGCCGCCGGTGCTGATGGCGACATATTGCTTGCCGCCGGCGGTGAAGGTGATCGGCGTCGAGCTCGGCTTGTTGTCGAGCCTGGTCTGCCAAAGTTGCTGCCCCGATGCGCTGTCGGAAGCGCGAAAAACCTGATCGCGCCCGCCTTCGAAAACCAGCCCGCCGGCCGTGCTCAACACGGCGCTGGCTTCGGCGGCGCGGTGCTTCCGCGACCATTCCAGCTTGCGTGTCTGCAGATTGATCGCGCTCACCATGCCGTAATCGCCGTCGCTGCCGGGCCTGGGTTTGATGGCATAAGTGATGTCCCAGTCCTCTCCCTTGTTCCAGATGAAATCCATACAGGAATCCGAACTCGCCACGAACAGCAGATGGCGGATCGGGTCATAGGCGGTGGCGGGCCAATTGCGAAAACCGATGGCGAACGGGCAGATGAATTTCGGCGTTTTCGGATCGGGCTCGAGCGCCGGGTCGGTGGTCTTCCAGCCGGTCACCGGATCGATGCTCTTGACCAGATTCTGCAAGCCGAGATCGTAGGAGAATAGATACTTGCCGGTCTTGGCGTCGAGCAGGTCGAGAATGCCGAGCTTGCCCATCGTCATCACGACTTTCTGCGGCTTGCCGCCCAGCTCCAGTGTCGCCACGGTCTGCTCGAAGGCCCAATCGAGATCCCAGACATCGCGCGCCATATGCTGGTAGTACCAGACCAGCTTGCCATTGTCCGGGTTCAAGGCCAGGGTGGAGTCGGTGAACAGCGCCGCATTGGTCACCAGCGGCTTGGCGGTCGGTGCCATCAGGGTGGCAATGTGATAGGTTTGGCCGGTGCCGAAATAGACCAGATTCTCTTCGGCGTCAAAGGTCCCGGCGGTCCACACCGAGCCGCCGACCCGGTTTTCGATCGGCGCGTCGTTCCAGCTGTCGCCGCCCGGCTCGCCGGCCAGCGCCACGGTGCGGAAGCGCCAAAGCTCGGCCCCCGTTTTGCCATCCAGTCCGACGATGAAGCAGCCGCCTGGTTCGCCGCTGCCGGCACAGCCCGACATCCCTTGAATCACCTTGCCATGCGCGACCACCGGGCCGGCGGTAATGCGCAGCGATTTATGCATGCCGGTAATCAGATGGTCCCACACCACTTTGCCGGAATGCAGGTCGAGCGCGATCATGTGATTGTCGCTGGTCGGCACATAGAGCAGATTTTCGAATATCGCCATGCCGCGCGGCTGGGTAACCGGCGGACCGATCAGCGTGACAGAGGCGTGGCGCTCAAAACTCCACAAACTGTCGCCGGATTTGGCGTCAACGGCAAGAACCGTGCCGCTGCTGTTCAAAAACATCACCCCGTCCCGCACCAAGGGCGTGATTTCATTGGTGCCGAGCGGCAAGGTCCGGCTCCAGGCCAGCGCCAAACCCTGCACATTGCCGCGATTGATCTGATCGAGCGGGCTGTAGCCGGTTCCATCATTGGTCCGCCGCCAGCTGGTCCAGTCGCCGTCAGGCGGGTGCCGCAGACTTGCCTCGTCGACCGCGGTGAGCTTGTCGAGCAGGGCGGCACGCTCGGCCATCGCGGCACGATAGCGCGCATCACGGTTTTCATCGGCGGCACCGACACCGCCCGACTCGGACCGCTGCGTCGCATCGGAAGTTTTTGCGGCGGGCTGACCACTGCCCTGCACCAGACTGGCGAGAGACGGTGCCGCCAGATGGTTGACCCCGGCGACGAACAGGGCGATTTGGCCCACGGTCTCGGGTGTCAGGCTGCCGACGCTGGCCGGCGGCATGGTGCGCGAAATGTAATCAAAGAGCGCGGTTTCCTGTTGCGCCTGCCATTTGGCGCGAAACACCGTTCCTTTCAACTTCGGCGCGAAGGCACCGGCCAAGGTCTGGCCGTGGCAGCTGCTGCAGTGCAGCAGATAGGCTTTGGCGCCTTGCGACGCAGGCGCTGGCCGGCCAGCCGGTGCCTCGGCCGCCGCGACAGAATGCGCCAGCGGCCCGGCCAAGGCGAGCAGCGCCAGAAAGACGAACCGCATGCGTTTCACTCCAATTTTCTTGCGGCACCGCGTGGCGTCGCCGTGTTTGATTGCCGATATTTTATATCGAGAAAACCTTGCTTGTATAATTCAAAGCTCATTCCCGCCGTCGCGTGCGGATAAACAGGCGCAAATCCTCGCGTTCGGCGTCACTGATATCGCGAAATCCCGGCATCGCTGCCGCCAGCAGGCTGCCGTCCCGCACCACATGGTCGAAGGCGAGCCGATCGAGCGGTACCGGCGATGCGCGCAAATCGGGCGCGGCGCCGCCGGCGATCATGTCGAGCCCATGGCAGATCGCGCATTTGCCGGCATAAATCGGCTGGCCGCGCGCCGCGGCTGGGGGATCGGCGACAAAATCGGGGTCAACCGGCTGCGCCGCCGTTACCCTCGGCGGATCGGCAGGGAGGCTGGCGCCGCCCTCCAGCACGAAGGTCAGCACGCGGCGTCTTTGGGTTCGGTAGTCGAGATCATATTTGTCGAGCAGCGGGCCGAACATGGCTGCCGAACTGCCGAAGCCGGTAAGCACCGTAACATATTGGCGGCCCCCTGCCCGGTAGCTGATCGGCGGCGCCAGAATTGCGTTGTGGGCGTCGAACGACCACAGCAACGCGCCGCTGGCCGCCGCATAGCCATTGAAGCGGCCATCGATTTGTCCCTGAAACACCAGATCGCCCGCCGTCGCCAGCACGCCGCCATTCTCGAATTCCGGCGTCGCGACTTTCCAGACCGGCTTTTGCGTCACCGGATTCCACGCCAGCAGCGAACTGGTGCCATAGTCGGGCGCGCTGCTCCGCATCACGAACGACATCGCCACCGCATTGTCGAGATTCATGCCCGGTCCGCGTCGCCAATGGCTGAGGTCGATGTCCTTGTCCGAGAAATTCGACGCCAATTCGATGGTCGGGATATAGGCCAGCCCGGCCTTGGGACTGAACGCCATCGGCAGCCAATTGTGGCCGCCCATGGTCGAGGGCCGCATGACGAAGCTCGCGCCGTCGGCAAAGCGGGCGCCGGGATCCTCGATTGGACGCCCGCTGGCGAGATCGATCCGGCTGGCCCAGCTGACCGTGACGAAAGGCTCGGCCGAGATCAATCGGCCGTCGGTGCGGTCGATGACATAGAAAAAGCCGTTCTTCGGCGCCGTCATTGCCACCTTGCGCGGCCGGCCGTCGATCACCAGATCGGCCAATTCGATGTCCATCGCCGCGTTATAGTCCCAGCTCTCGGCGGGATTGACCTGATAATGCCATTTATAAGCGCCGGTCCTGGCGTCGAGCCCGACGATCGAACAGAGAAACAGATTGTCGCCCTTGCCCTGGCTTCTGACCTTATGGTTCCAGGGGGCGCCATTGCCGGTGCCGAGCAGCAGGGTCTTCGTCTCGGGATCGTAGGTCATGGCGTTCCACACCGTACCGCCGCCCCCTTTTTTCCACCAGGGACCCGACCAGGTCTTGGCCGCCATCGCCATCGCCGGACTTTCAAAGCCTTGGGCGGGATCGCCAGGCACCGTATAGAAGCGCCACAATTGCGTGCCGGTTTCGGCGTCATAGGCCGTCACATAGCCCCTGATCGCGCCGAAATCGGCGCCGCCATGGCCGATCACCACCTTGCCGTCGAACAGCCGCGGCGCGCCGGTAATTGAACGCTGGTCATGCTTGCCGACCGTCATGACCGACCAGACCTGATGGCCGTCCCGCGCATCGAGCGCGATCAACCGGCCGTCGGCGGTACCGACATAGAGTTTGTCCTTCCACCAGGCCAGGCCGCGGCTGCCCCAGCTGCCGCGCAATTTATCGCCCGCCGCCTGCGGCGCCTTGGGGTCGAAGCGCCACAGCAATTTTCCGCTGACGCCGTCGAGCGCTTCGACCACGCTGTGGCCGCGGGCATAATAGATCACGCCATCGACCGCGATCGGCTGGGTGGTCGAGGGTCCGACCGGCAGATCATGCCACCACGCCAGAGCGAGCCGCCCGATCGTGCCTGCATTGATCTCGGCGAGCGGACTGTAATGCTGCTCGCCGAAGCTGCGGCCGTAGCCCGGCCAATCCGCGCCATCGCTGCTGTCGCTGTATTTTGCGGTGGACAGCGCCGTGCCGGACCCGGCCGGCAGCGAACGCGGCAACCATAGGACGGCCAGCAGCAACGCCAACCACAGATATTTGCCCGACGTCACCGGAACAGGTCCATCGCCAGCGGCCGCAGCAACTCGGCGGCGCTGCCGTCGCGCCGCGCATAAGGGACGCCGCGCGCCAGCACGATCGGCCGCCCCTCCGCCGCCTGCCCCATGATCAGCGAGGCGGCCGCCGCCAGCTCATCGGCCATTCCGATCTCGGTGGTTTGCAACTCGCGTCCGTACAAATCGGCGACGCCGCGCAAATCCAGCAATCCCGGCAGGCCGCTGACGCCGAGCGCGGTGCCGATCGTGCCGTTACGCCAGGCGCGTCCCAGCGAATCGATGATCAGCACCGCCACATCGATGCCGGTCTTGTCGAACAGACTTTGGCGTATCTGCCGGCAGGAGCGGTCGGGATCCTTGGGCAGCAGCAGAGCGCCAGCCGAGACGTTGGATTGGTCGATGCCGGCGTTGGCGCAAACGAATCCCAGACGATGCACGACGATCAAAATGCCGCGCCGTACCCGCAGCACTTCGGAGGATTCCGACAGGATCAACTCGACCAGGCGTGGGTCCTTGTCGGTCGCCAGACCCAGTTCTCGGGCGCGCGGCGATGGCGTCACGCTGGCGAGATCGACCTGCCGCCCTTCCGCTTTGGAAACGATTTTCTGCGCCAGCACGAACACATCGCCCGATTTGAGCGGGTGAGGCGCCATGCCGGCCAGCACCAGATCAGCCGGGTCATCACCAGAAACAACCAGTGGTATTCCCTCCAGCGCACGCAGCGTGAGTTCGGCCGCCATCTCAGGGGCGCACCAGCAGGCCGTTATCGACCAGGAATTCGGTGCCGGTAATGAAGCGCGATTCGGGCGACGCCAGATACAGCACGTAATTGGCGACGTCGCCGGGTGCGCCCAGGGCGTCGGCCGGCAGCACACCGTCTGGCACCGGAATCTCAACCCCGGGCCGGCCCAGCGCGCCTTGTACCATCGGCGTCTCGATTGACGCCGGATGCACTGAATTGCAGCGGATCTTGTAGCCCTTCTCCTGGCAATGCATCGCCACCGATTTGGTCATCGAGCGCACTGCCCCTTTGGCTGCCGAATAGGCGAAAAAGACCGAAAAACCGAGATGCGAGGCGGTGGACGACATATTGATGATCGAGCCGCCGCCGCTTTTCGCCATCGCCGGAATGGCGTGTTTGCAGCCGAGAAAGACCCCCTCCGACATCACGCCGTTGGCGCGGCGGAACTGCTCCAGGCTGGTCTGCTCGGGGTCGGCGATGATGACGATGCCGGCATTATTGACCAGCACCGTCAGCTTGCCGAACTTCGCCACCGTGGCGGCGACCACGCTTTGCCATTCGCTCTCGCTGGTCACGTCGTGGCTGATGAAATGCGCGCCGATCTTTGCCGCCGCCGTCTGGCCGCCCTCCTTATTGATGTCGGTAATCACCACCTTGGCGCCTTCTTCCACCAGCCGCGTGGCGCAGGCCAGGCCCAGGCCCGATGCCCCCCCCGTGACGATCGCCACTTGTCCGTCTACCCGTCCCATGATCAACGTCTCCTCTTTCTTGTTATGTTATGCGAGGGGATAGCTGCTCGCACAAGAAAAAGGGGTTCGGGTGCCCGTCGGCGCCCGAACCCCTTGCCGTGACCGGCGTCGCGATCAGAAGGTGTAGTTCAGATTGACGCCGAAGGTCCTGGGCGAGCCGGGGATGGCGGTGTTGATACCGTCGGTCGCCATTGTGGCCAGACCGCCGAGGAAATATTGGCGACCCAGCGCATTGCGGACATAGGCCCCGAGCGAGGCGTTGCTGCCGAGGATGCCTTCCCAGTCATAATGCAGATTGAGCAGGGTATAGCCTTCCGCTTTCGAGCCGGGCACTTGGGCGAAATAGAACGACGAGAAATAGTCGTCGGTCTGGGTGTAGGTGTCGACCTTGACCGACATCGGGCCCCATAGTTCGGGCGTCGGCAACTGCGCCTTGACGAAGAACGAGGCCTGCCATTTCGGCGTGTCGGCGACGTCGGTCAGGCTGGTGACCGAGCCTTGCAGCGTAACTTCGGGCTTGGTGAAGATCGCCAGCGTATAGGCGCCATTGCCGCCGACCCGCAGCCACTTGTTGATGTGGTACTCGGCGTCGATTTCGATGCCCCGGGTCTCCTGCTCCGGCACGTTGAGAGTCGAGGAAGATGGCACGCCGCCGACGGTCAGATAGATGTTCTTCTGCACGTTGTGGGTAATCTGGTCGTACAAAGCCAAATTGACGCGGGTGGCATGACCGAAGATTTCACCCGAGAACTTCGAGCCGACTTCGAAGTCGTAGGTCTGTTCCGGCCCGAAGAAATTGAAATTGTTATAGGGGCTCTGATCGTCATAGCCGCCGGCGCGCCAGCTGCCACGATTGGCGAAATAGACCATTTCTTCCGGCGTCAGCTGATATTCCAGACCGACAGTCCAGCTCTTGTCGGCTTCGCTCGAGCGCTCGTTGGGGCCGCCGGGGAACAGGCCATTTTTGCCCTGGCTCTGATCCAGACTTTCCCAGGTATAGCGGAACCCTTCGGTGGTCGACAGGCCCTGGATGCCGGTCAGACGCGACAAATCATAGGTGGTCTGCGCATAGAGGCCTTTGGTCAGATCGTTGGTCATATATTCGTAATTGAGAATGGTGCCGGCGAAATCGACCGGATAGTCGTAATACTCATAGGTGTTGGCGGCGTAGGCACCAAAGATGTATTTCAGCTCGTTGTTGCTGGTGGCTCCCAGGAACTGCAGTTCTTCCGACCAGTTGTCCTGGTTGAAATGGAAGCTGTCGATACCATGCTTGCCGCAGCAATCGGCTGGATGCACCAGGTTCAGCACATTGAAAGGCGCGCCGGTATTGTTGGCGCCTTCCAGCGTCACCGCGTTGGTGTAGCCGATGATATTCTTGATCTGCAGATTCTGTGTGATGTCATAGCTGCTGGTGTTCTGAATGAACAGGCTGTGGTTGGCGTTGGGTTCGCTGCCATACAGCGTGTCGATCTTGTAGATGCCGAGCTGCTTCTGGGTCGTGTTGAGATAGTTGAGGATGGCGCCGCCGGTCACCAGATAGCCGGTGGCATTCAACGCCTGGCCGCCATTGATCTGACCGGGTGAGGCCACCGCATAGAGCTCGGACATATATTCCAGGCCTTGTTCCTTGCTGTACTGGAACACGGTGGTGCTCTTGATGTCGTCGGTCGGCGTGAACAGCACGCTGAAGCGACCGGATTCATATTCCGTCGTGCCGGGATGCTTGCCATCCTGGATATTGGTCATGAAGCCGTCATAGTCGGTATAGATGCCGGCGGCGCGCACATCGAGCTTGCCGGGAAGCACCGGGACCGTCACCGCGGCTTCGACTTCCTTGAGGTTGTAATTGCCGAAATTGGCGCTGACATTGCCGCCGAAGCTGTCGGTCGGCAGAGCCGTGTTATAGAGCACCGAGCCGCCGGTGGCGTTGCGGCCAAACAGGGTGCCCTGCGGTCCCTTCAGCACTTCGACGCCGGCCATGTCATAGAGGCCATGCGCCGATTCCACATTGCCGTTCAGCGCGATGCCGTCGATATAGACGTTGACGCCCGGCGGCGAACCCGACACCGCGTCGAGAGTCTGGCCGCGTAGCGCGAAGTTCAGCTGGTTGCCGGTCTGCGCCACCTTGATCTGCAGACCCGGCACTACGAACATCAGATCGCGTTCATCCTTGACGCCGGCATCGACCAGTGCGTCATTGGACAGTACCACTTCGGCGACCGGCACCTTTTCCAAAGACTCTTCGCGGCGACGCGCGGTGACGATGATTTCCGACATTTCGTCGGCCTTGGACGCCGAGGCGGATTGGGTTTGGGCCAACGCTGCCGGGCCGTTACCGAACAGCAAAAGCGACGCGGCAAAGGCGACCAGACTGGTTCCAGCGCGCCAAGCGGATTTTTTTGAAACATTCGACAGACAAGTGGATGGAAGGCGAGAGATGAGGTGCATAATCTTACGTTTCCCTTGGATCGGTTCAGTTGGTCGACTCGTTGCGCGTAACGCCCAATCAAACGCTTCCCGTGATCGCATCCTTGACGGACACGACGAACAGCACCGCTGGCAGTCATCTGGCTGGCAGGCAACATTTCATCCCAACGGCAACCGTCTTTGAGAGACTCGTTTTACCGAGCTGACAGGCCCAACGCTCTTCGGCGTCCTCGATCGAGTATATTGAACTGTAATCTGTTGTATACCCACTTTGTTTCGGCATTATACAAATTTGCCCCACAGCAGCAAAACTGCAACAATCCGACAGCATTGCTGGTGCTTCTCGGGCAGCCGTTGGTGGCGCGCCGTGCTTCGCTCCGCAAGGCTTCGCGCTTTGCCGTTGCCGACCAGGCGGCGATCGGTCGGTGGCCGGCGAGAAATATATTCCGCTTGCACGGCCGCGCACCGCCATGGCACCATCAGACCCTTGAACGCCCGCACGGGTGCGCCGGTAACTTATTGTTTCCGGCTGTGAAACCACAAAATTTAAAGGGAGACAAAGTGATGACGGAGACCAAAACCGAAGGGAAAGCCCCGGTCTTTGATCCGGTCAAACTCCAGGAAGTCAATGCCGGCAAAGATTATCCGATGGAGCCGGACGAATTCGAAGCCCTGTTCGTGCACAATTGCTATTGCTCGATGGCGCATATCAATAAGAAAGGCTATCCCATCGTCACGCCGATGTTCTACATCATCAAGGATGGCTTTTTGTATATGAGCAGCATCAAAAAGTTCCGCCACAAGGTGCTGGATCTGGAAGAAAACCCGAAAATCTCGGTCAGCATCGCCAATGACGGCGCCAATGCGCGGCGGCAGAAGGCGATCCTGCTGGTGGGCCACGCCGAAGTGTCCTACGACCCGGCGCTGCTCGAGGAAATCCATTGGAAGATCATCGACAAATATTGGTCGGACGCCAAGACTCCGGAAATCCGTCAGGCGGCCTTCAATGGCGTGCACACTTCGCTCCGGGCAATCATAAAGGTCGTCCCCGAGAAGACCATGAGCTGGGATTTCGGCAAAATGGTCAACGCCTATGAGAAAGGCGTGTGGTTCAACGAAGCCTACGAGATGTCCAAGCCGCACGACGTGAAATGAGCGCGGTGGTCGCACCACAATGATAAAAAAAGGGGGCAACGATGGTCACGCTCGTCGTCTGCATTCGCAAAAAGCACGGCCTGTCGACGGAAGCATTTCAGAAGCATTGGCGCGAGGTGCACGGGCCGCTGGTTCGCAGCGTCCCCGAGTTCATGCGGCATGTGCGCAAATACATCCAGTATCATGTGATCAGCGCGGAGGACATGTCGCAGAAGACCGTCGGCCATGCCGCCGACTATGACGGCATTGCCGCGCTCACCTTCGACAGTCCGGAAGCGATTGAGACAGCGTTCTCCGAGCCGCGCTATCTTGAACTGATCCGTCCCGACGAAGGCAATTTCATCGACCCCGACAAATGTCTGACCTGGATGACCAACGAACTGGTGTTCGCCGGATAAGCGGCGGGTGTCATCCGGGTTTCAAGACGCTTCGGCTTTGGGCGGTGTCCCTTTGTAATTTGGGTCGTAGCGCAGGCCGGCGGCGGCGCCGAGCGGGAACATGTCGTTGAGCGCGGCCAACTCGGCCGGTGACAGGTTTATCTGTTCGGCGGCGACATTCTGCTCGAGATATTTGATCCGCTTGGTGCCGGGAATCGGCAGCATGTCCTTGCCCTGATGGAGCACCCAGGCCAGGGCGATCTGGCTGGCGGTATAGCCGCGGGCGTCGGCGAAATCGGTGATCCGTTGCACCAGCGCCTGATTGCGGACGAAATTTTCACCCTGGAAACGCGGCGAGGTGTGGCGGATATCGTCGGGCGCCAGGTTTTCCGGCTTTTGAATGGCGCCGGTCAAAAAGCCCCGCCCAAGCGGACTGTAGGCGACGAAGGTAATGCCCAACTCCCGGCAGGTCGGGATCACGTCGTTTTCCAGTTCGCGGCTCCACAAGGAATATTCCGACTGCAATGCTGCGACCGGATGCACGGCGTGGGCCTGGCGCAGCTGCTGGGCGCTGACCTCGGAAAGACCGATAGCGCGAATCTTGCCCTGCTTCACCAGATCGGCCAAAGCGCCCATGGTAACTTCGATCGGCTGCTTGGGATCGACGCGATGGACATAATAGAGATCGATATGGTCGGTGCCGAGACGCTTCAGCGATTCGTCGCAGCATTGCCGCATATAGTCGGGCGCATTGTCGATGCCGCGGTCATAGGTGCTGCCTTCCGGCCCATCGGGATCGCGCACCACGCCGAACTTGCTGGCGATGACGACGCGATCGCGCTTGTCCTTGGCGAATCGACCGACCAGGCGCTCATTGGCCCCTTTACCATAAACGTTCGACGTGTCGTAATGCGTCACGCCGAGCTCGAAAGCCCGCTCTAGGGTCTTGAGGGATTCCGTATCGTCATGGGCGCCGTAAAACTCGGACATGCCCATGCAGCCCAACCCCATGACGGAACATTCAACGCCGGATGCGCCCAGACGAATTTTACGCATTCTTGATCACTCCTCCAACCGAGGTGGCATTTTGTCCGCGGCACCAGCGCCGTTATTTTTTAAGTGGTCAACTATATAGATTTCAGTCGCCAAGCTAAAGCTTATTTGCCAGACTCGTTCGTGCAATTGCGCCACCCGTGTCCTGAGCCCCTCGACCGGTTCGGGGCGCCAAGTCCGCGCGGCAGCTGAGCCTCTGTGATAGCGGAGGCACAGGCGCCGTGACAAACCGAGCGCAATCCGGAGGAAACCATGATCGATCTCTATGGCGGTCAGACGCCCAATGTAATCAAGGTTTTGATCGCGCTCGAGGAATTGGGGCTGGACTACCGCCGCATCGCCGTCGACATCATGAAAGGCGAGCAGTTCGCACCTGCGTTCCTGGCCATCAGCCCCAACAACCGGGTACCCGCCATCATCGATCACGCCCCGGTCGACGGCGGCGCCGCGCAGGTTTTGTTCGAATCCGGCGCCATCCTGATCTATCTGGCGGAACGGACCGGCAGATTGCTGTCGGTCGACCGGGGCGAACGCTATCAAGCGATTGAATGGGTCATGTGGCAAATGGCCGGACAAGGCCCGATGCTGGGCCAGCTTGGGCATTTCCGTAATTATGCGCCGGAAAAGATCCCTTACGCCATCGCCCGCTATCAAGACGAAGCCGCCCGGCTCTATCGCGTCCTCGACCGGCGCCTCGAAGGACGCGACTTTGTGACCGGGGCCTATTCGATCGCCGATATCGCCTGCTGGCCCTGGATTCTGTTTCGCGAGCATCACGGCATTCAATTGTCCGACTTTCCCAATGTCGCACGCTGGTTCGCGGCGATCGCCCTGCGCCCCGCCGTGGTGCGCGCCGTTGGCTCGCAAGCGATTCCGGCGCCCATCACCGTCACCGACGAAATCAGGGCGGTGCTGTTTCCCGCCAAACCGGGAGAATAGGATGACAGCGCACTATGTCACCGCCGAAGACGCAATCGGCATGCCCGGCCTTCGCATCGCCTTCTCACAAGGCCTGCCGGCTCCCTGGGGCGAGGCGGTGCGCGCCATCTTCACGCTAAAGAAGATCCCTTTCGTCGCGGTGGCGCAGCAACCGGGTGGCGACAACGAGGCGCTGCTGCGTTGGACCGGGCAATCCTCGGCGCCGGTGGCGATGTTCGGGACCGAACGGGTGCGCAGCCGCTGGGACGAGATGCTGCTGCTGGCGGAACGCCTGGCGCCCGAGCCGCGCCTGATACCCTTGGACGAGGAGGATCGCGTCACCCTGTTCGGGCTGTGCCATGCGCTGTGCGGCGAAGACGGTTTGGGCTGGAATTTGCGGATTTTGCTGCTCGATGATCTGGAGCGCAGCGGCGCCTTTCCGGTCGCATCGATGAAAGCGCGCTATACCGACGGCGCGCCGCTTGCCGCGGCGCGGCGGCGGGTAAACGCCATCATCGCCCTGCTGGCACGACGGCTGTCGGCGCAAGGCGGCGAAGGAAGCGGTTATTTCGTCGGCAACGCCGTGAGCGCCGCCGACATCTATTGGACCACCTTTTCCAACTTGCTGTCCGCAATGTCGGCCGATGTCTGTCCAATGCCGGACTTTTATCGCGACTGCGCCAAATTCGGCGCGGCGCAACTGGAGGCGCCGCTTCCTGCCATCCTGCTCGACCACCGCGAGCGCATCCTGCGGCGCTATTTTTGCTTGCCGATGTCGTTTTGACGGCCCGATTTTTTGTATAAGCCTTGAAGGCAGCCTGTATAATGCTAGCGCTCCGTTTGCGAAATTCGAAGTGCTTTGTTCACAGGATTTTCGAATTTCGGAAACGATCAGAGCACGAGGTAAATTATTGAATCTAGGGGGTGCTTTATGTTTTTGAAGG
>Ga0302319_10001722_pt1 | contig 48723 bp, 42 predicted proteins | sample Bog_T0_2_FD_203319 | JGI IMG/M metagenome (GOLD analysis project Ga0302319, IMG submission 203319) | Peat permafrost microbial communities from Stordalen Mire near Abisko, Sweden - Bog_T0_2 | ecosystem: Environmental > Terrestrial > Soil > Wetlands > Peat | place: Sweden: Abisko, Stordalen Mire... | reverse complement strand
CCAGTTCCCTCCAAGGCAGCGGAGACATCGCCCTTTCAGACGCATACTCTCGTGTTGCGCGCTCACCCTCGCGACAGCAAACCTTGCCCCTCTCGCAATGCCCCAGCAGTCTGCCCGGCCCGCGAGCCCCTCCAACGCCCAATTGGCCGACCCGAAGATCGAAGCCCGCGTCGATGCCCTCCTTCGCCAGATGACGCTCGAGGAAAAGATCGGTCAACTCGTCCAGTACAACGACACCGGCGACTCCCCCACCCAGGCCGCCAGCCCCCAGCCTGCCGCCGACAACGCAGGCGTCATCGTCGCCATCAACCCCGTATCCACCAATCACATTGATTCCATGCAGCTTGCCGCCACCGGCCGTCTCGGCTCCATGCTCAACACCATCGGCAAGGCGCGCACCAACACTTACCAACATCTGGCCGTTGAAAAGAGCCGCCTCCACATCCCTATGCTCTTCGGCGCCGACGTCATTCACGGCTATCGCACCATGTATCCCATCCCCCTCGGCCTCGCCGCCAGCTGGGATACCGATCTCGTCACCCGCCTTTGCCGCATGTCCGCGGAAGAAGCCACCACCGCCGGCGTCCGCTGGTTTTACTCGCCCATGGTCGACATCAGCCGCGATGCCCGCTGGGGCCGCACTGCCGAAGGCGCAGGCGAGGATGCCTACCTCGGCGCCGCCATGGCGCGCGCTTATATCCGCGGCTACCAGGGTGACGACCTGTCCCAACCCGGTCGCGTTGCTGCCTCCGTCAAGCACTATGCCGCCTATGGCGCCGCCGAGGCCGGCCGCGAATACTTCACCACCGACATGTCCGAGATTCGTCTCCGCCAGGTCTATCTGCCCCCGTACCACGCAGCGGTCGAAGCCGGTGCCGCGACCATGATGTCTGCCTTCAACTCCCTCAACGGCGTCCCCGCCACCGCCAATCCCTTCCTTCTCGACAAGGTGCTGCGCGGCGAGTGGGGCTTCAACGGCTTTGTCGTCAGCGACTACACCGCCATCATGGAACTACTCAACCACGGCATCGCGCTTGACCCCGCAACTGCCACCCGCAAGGCCATCACCGCAGGCGTCGAAGTCGATATGATGTCCCACTTCTACGACACCCAGTTGCCCTCGCTCATCAAGTCCGGCCGGGTCCCCATGTCGATAGTCGATGAAGCCGTCCGCCGCGTCCTGAGAGTCAAGTTCGCCACCGGCCTCTTCGAGCATCCCTACGCCGAAGCCCCTGAAGTCACCGCCGCCGTCCCCGAACACCGCCCGCTCGTCCGCCAGGGTGCGGAAGAATCCTTCGTTCTCCTCCAGAACAAGCAGGAGAACAGCACACCCGTCCTCCCGCTCGCCTCCGCGCCCCACAAAATCGCCCTCATCGGCCCGCTTGCCGACTCCACCGCAGAAATGGTCGGAGCCTGGGGCGGAGCCGGCCGCGATCCCGACATCATCACCATCCGCCAGGCCCTCGAAGACCGAGCAAAAAAGACAGGTGGCCAGCTCGCCTACGCCAAGGGAACCGAAATCGAAACCGACTCCCAATCCGGCTTCGCCGAAGCCGTCGAAGCAGCCCGCAACGCCGACGTCGCCGTCCTGGCGCTCGGCGAATCGAATGGGATGAGCGGAGAAGCCGGCAGCCGCGCCTACCTCGACCTGCCCGGCAATCAGGAACAACTACTCGAGGCCGTAGCAGCCACCGGCAAGCCCGTCGTCCTGCTCGTCTTCTCCGGCCGCCCGCTGGTTCTCGATTGGGCCGCCAAGCACGTCGACGCCATGATGGAAGTCTGGTTCCCCGGCACCGAGGCCGGCAACGCCATTGCCGATGTCCTCTACGGCGACGTCTCCCCCAGCGGCAAGCTGCCAATGAGCTTCCCCCGCGCCGTCGGCCAGGAGCCGCTCTACTACAACCAGTTCCCCACCGGCCGCCCGCCCACCGGCATCGACCTCTCACAGCCGCCCGGCGGCGACTCCCGCTTCTTCTCGCGCTATATCGACGTCCCCAACAGCGCGCTCTTCCCCTTCGGCTACGGCCTCAGCTACACAACTTTTTCGTATGGCAACGTGAAGGTATCCAGGAGCTCCATCCCACTCGCGGAAGCCGAGCCCGGCCGCACCACGCCCCTCGTCGAAGCCACCGCAACCGTCACCAACACCGGCACCCGCGCCGCCACCGAAATCGTCCAATGCTACGTCCGCAATCTGGGCGCAAGCATTGAGCAGCCCGTCCGCAGCCTGCAAGGCTTCCAGCGCGTCACCCTCGCCCCCGGCGAATCGAAGCAGGTCACTTTCCCGCTCGGCTTCAACGAGCTATCGTTCTATAATCTGGAGGCCAAACCGGCAATCGAACCCACCCATTACACCGTCTGGATTGGCGGCAGCTCCCTGGCAGATCAATCCACGGAATTCATCGTCGCGCCACAACCCCGCTAGCGCCAACAATTCTTTCTCTGGATTGTCATCCTGGGCGAAAGGGGCCCCAAACGTTTTTGAGTTTGGGGGTGGTGAGTCGAAGGATCTGCATTTGCTTTTCATCTCTGTCGTTCACGTTGCTCAGTCCCGCCGTTGTCGCAAGAATACACACGGGCTCTGCAGCCTGCGGAAAGACTCGTGAGGAGCCGATTCTCAAGGCTTTGTAACGGGGCCTGACTTTAGTCGGGCTGAGAAAGCCAATAATACGACCGTTGGGCTTCACAGGCTGCTGAAGCTGCTGCTGGAACAACTGCCCTGAACCCGCCAGCCGGGATTTCAGAGCGGTAGCCATGAGGAACACTATTCGATATCATCTTCTCCAATTCACGCTACCTACCCAGCCGACTCCAATCCGGTGGTTCCCGTCGGACTGGATTACCGCTAAGCCAAGGAGATTTGCATGACCACGCAGCAACAAATCACGGAGTATATCGCCACTCAACCGGAACCAAAACGTAGCGAAATGCATGAGTTGCATGGCATGATTCTGGCGTTGATGCCGGCATGTAAATTGTGGTTCCTGGATGGAAAAGACGAAAAAGGAAAAATCGTCTCCAACCCAAACATTGGCTATGGATCCCAAACCATGAAATATGCCGGTGGAAAAACCAGGGAGTTCTATCAGATCGGTCTAAGTGGGAATACGACAGGCATTTCCGTCTACATCATGGGCATCGAGGACAAGAAGTACCTGGCCCAGAAATTTAGCCCGCAACTCGGCAAAGCAAGCGTCACCGGATATTGCATTAAATTCAAAACCCTGGCAGACATAAAAGTCGATGTACTGAAAGCCGCAATCCAATATGGAATTGAACAGACAAGCATTCAACATTGATTTCAGCCTGAGCCTGCGAATCAGGCTGCGGAAAACGGATGCGGGCGGTAGGCCGGGGATTTATCCCCGGTATTACGTCAATAGAAACAACTGGGCGTTAGCCCCTGAGGAATGCACTTCGCATCTCGACGTCGTCAAAGAACTGGCGCCGGCACAATCGGACCTCGACCAATCGACGAGAGAAAACCCGACACCCTATCTCATGCGCCAAAGCGCTAAATCGTTGGCGATGTCCGGATTGGCGACGGTCCAATCACGACCAGGAGATCTAGGCTGCTCGGGTACCTGCGGTCTAGATTACTTTCTCAAAACGCTGTTTTCGGGCAACCCCTTCGCTAAATACCTCATGGTTGAACATTGGCGGTGTCCATTACTCGAAATCTGCGATAGCGCCCTCGGGCATACTTGTACGACATGTAGATGCACTCGTTTGGCGAACACCACTCTGTCTCGACGTCTCTGTACCCGTTATGCTTTGTATCCAGAAGATCGACGTAATTTGCAGGGGCGAGTACTGTCGCCCTCGGCGACGGTCTAGACAGGTCGATCAGCCAAAAGTGCCCGTTGTCAGCTCCTGTGGTGAAGAGCGCCGTTCCTACCGCCCGCAGCCACTGACTGTTGGCTTTATCCAGCCGCACAGGAATGGCTCTGAACAACGAACCAGGTGTATCTGGCTTGGGCGTGATTTTGAGTAATTCGTTGACGTCGGATCTACTCATTGATGTCCGCAGCATCGCCCGAACGACTTGACTTGATAGAGGCTTCGCGTCGTCGAAGGCTTTATCTACTTCAGCGAAACACGGTTGGCTGCTCTTTATGCCGCAGACACCCTGCGCCAGCCCGCTTGAACACAACAGGAGTGAGGCCAGGAGGGACCGCAGAAGAACACAAGTCATAGTTCCCTTACTTTAATCCTCATGGCAGCCTCCCGGAAAGCTAGGTTTTCGGAGACTAGCGATTCGAGGGTCCCTGGCCCTGCGCTTCCGGGCGAATCACCGGCCATCCACAACCCAGTCTCCGCCAAAACCTCAAAGCAACTTCCGCCCCGTCAAATCCCCTGCCAATCCAAAATCACCTTCCCCGAATTCCCCGACCGCATCGCCGCGAACCCTTCCTCAAATTGGTCCCACTTCAGCCGGTGCGTAATCACTTTGCTGATATCGAGGCCCGATTCCAGCATCACCGTCATCTTGTACCAAGTTTCGTACATCTCGCGCCCATAGATCCCGCGAATCGTGTACTGGTTGAAGATCACCTTCGCCCAGTCAATTGACATCTCGGAAGGCGATGGAATGCCCAGCATCGCCACCTTGCCGCCGTGGCTCAGATTGGCCAGCATGTCGCGGAATGCGTGCGCATTCCCCGACATCTCAAAGCCCACATCGAACCCCTCCTGCATGCCAAGTTCCTTCTGAACGTCGCCCAGCGACTTCTCCCGCGGATTCACCGCCATCGTCACATTCGCCGCCGTCCGCGCCAGTTCCAGCCGGTAGGGATTGAGGTCAGTAATCACCACGTGCCGCGCGGCAGCGTGCCGGGCAATCGCCGCCGCCATAATCCCGATCGGCCCCGCGCCCGTAATCAGCACATCTTCGCCGAGCACGGGAAACGCAAGCGCCGTATGCACCGCATTCCCCAGCGGGTCGAAGATCGCCGCCACATCCAGCGCAATCCCCGGCGCATGCCGCCAGATGTTGGTCATGGGCAGCACAATGTACTCGGCAAACGCCCCGGCGCGATTCACGCCCACTCCAGCCGTATGCGCGCACAGGTGACGCCGCCCGGCGAGGCAGTTGCGGCAGCGTCCGCACACCACGTGGCCCTCGCCGCTCACACGGTCGCCAATCTGAAAATCCGTCACGTTCGAGCCGGTCTCCGCAATCTCGCCCACAAACTCGTGGCCAATCACCAGGCCCACCGGAATCGTCTTCTGCGCCCACGCGTCCCACTCGTGAATGTGCAGGTCGGTTCCGCAGATTCCCGTCGCCAATACGCGAATCTTCACATCGTTGATGCCAACCGGGGGCTCGGGAACATCCTCAATCCAGAGACCACGTTCCGCACGCGACTTGACCAGTGCCTTCATTGCTGCCCCCTTTTGCACCATGATTGCTGGCCCCCTGGGCGGGTATGGAGCTCATCCTGAGACGTTTGCCCGCAAAGGGCTGTGGAGAATCCGCCAGTAAGCCCAATCACATGTGCACCACCATTCTAACGATCCCACCCGCTTGGCGCGGCCCACACGATCATGTGATGGCTTACCTTGCCGAACCGTGCCGAGGCGCTTATCCTTGAGGGCGTAGAATCGAAAAGAATTTTACTGTGCAAGGACAACACTTCAGCATCGATCGGAGTTTTCTTCATGACAGCAAAGCGTATCGGCATTCTTACCGGCGGCGGAGACGTTCCCGGGCTCAACTCGGTAATCAAGTCAGTCGTCTACCGCGGATATGAACTCGGCTACGAAGTCATTGGCATCCGCCGTGGCTGGGAAGGATTAACGCACGTCAATCTCGAGGATCCGGCCAGCAAATCGCGCTACATCTTGCCCCTCAACCGCGAAAACACTCGCAGAGTCGACCGGACGGGCGGCACTTTCCTGCATAGCTCTCGAACCAACCCCACCAAGATGAAGGTGCTTCCGCCTGTTCTCGCCGGCCAGGTATTTCCCACCCACCAGTCCACCAAGAATGGCGTAACAACCACCGTATCCGACGTAACTCCCGCTGTCCTCAAGAACATTGAGTCGCTCGGCCTCGATTACATCATCGCCATCGGCGGCGACGATACGCTCAGCTATGCGGCCGAACTGGACCGGCACGGCGCCAAGGTCATCGCCGTCCCCAAAACCATGGACAACGACGTCCGCAACACCGAGTACTGCATTGGATTTTCGACCGCCATCACCCGCGCCATGGATGCCATTGAGCGCCAGCGGACCACCGTCGGCTCCCACGAGCGCATCGGCATCTTCCGCGTCTTTGGCCGCGACGCAGGCTACACCGCCCTCTACACTGCCTACGTCACATCCCTGCGCTGCTGCATTCCCGAGTACAAGGTAAATCTGCAGCACCTTATCGAGATTCTCGTCGCCGACAAGCGCAACAATCCCAGCAACTACTCGCTTGTCGTGCTTTCCGAAGGAGCGGAGTGGGAAGGCTACACCGTCAAGGAGTACGGCCCGGCCGACGCATTCGGCCATCGCAAGAAAATGAGCGTCGCAGAGGACCTGAGCAGCGAAATCAGCTCCCTCGCCGGCGAAGAAACCGTCGTCAGCGATCTCACCTACGACCTCCGCTCCGGCAGCCCTGACTTTGTCGATCGCATGGTAGCCATCACCTTCGCCGGAATGGCCATGGATGCTGTCGAAGAAGGCAAGAGCGGCCTCATGACCGCAATCAACGGGGGGTGCTACACCATGGCGCCCATTCCCGATCCCAAGCTCGGCCCGCGCAAGGTAGAAGTCAGCACCATGTACAACACTGAGCGCTACCGGCCTACCTACAACCTGAAACTGGGACTGCCCATCTTCCTTACCCGCGGATGACGCCCAGCTGAGATGGGCTGCGACGTGCGACGAGGATTCTCCTCATGCATCGCAGCCCACTGCTAAGTGGTTGGTACCTGTTCGCTGAAGCGGTTGCCCACGTACGCATCCGTCAGCAGATACCGGGGATTCCGCGGATCATCTTCGATCTTCTTGCGCAGCTGCCGTACAAACGTCCGTAGATACTCAAGCTCGTTGCCATACTCCGGACCCCACACGAACTTCAGCAACCGCGCGTGTGGAATCGGTTCGCCCGCGTGCATCATCAGGTAATGCAGAACCTCGAATTCCTTCGGAGTGAGGTGGATTGGTCGCCCGGCCTTGAGTACCCGATATTTCACCGGATCCAAGTCGAGCTTGCCGTAACGAATCGGCGCATCGCGATTATTGGCCTGCGCGCTCCTCCTGCGCACTGCCGAATGCAGCCGTGCTGTCAATTCGCGCAGTTGAAACGGCTTCGTAATGTAGTCGTCCGCCCCGGCATCCAGCGCCAGCACCTTGTCGTCCTCGCTGTCCATCACCGTCAGCATCAACGTCATTCAACTGTTCGTTATCGCATCCTTATTAAATTGTCTCTAAGCTATATCAAGCGAAGCAATTCCATTAGTGGGATCGGTCTCAGTGCCACACTTCAACCCGGAGATTTCAATGATCAAGGCAATCTGTCCATTCGTTCTTCTTGCCGTGTCATCTGTGAGTCTATCGGGCCAGGATGCAGTCTCGCTCAGCCATCGGGTTCACCAGCAACCCGAATTGGACGGCGTCTATTATCCCGGACCCGAGGTTTCAGCTCCCCGGATGCTTGCCACGGTGCAGGCGCTTTATCCCAGCGGCCACGCACTCAAGGCTATTCAAGGAATGACCGCATTTGCCATGGTGATTGACCCCAAAGGCATCCCTCAGCACATTCAAACCCTGCATTCTCATGGTGACGCATTCGATCAAGCGGCAAGCGCTGCTCTGAAGCATTCAACCTTCGAACCGGGAAAGTTGAATGGAGTCCCTGTGCCTGTCTGGATCGATGTTCGTGTGGTATTTCACGTAGACCGCAGTCAGGCAGTCCCGCAAGTCCTCATCGCTGAGAGGGACCTTCCACCACCCGATGCAATGCGGTTGGAGGACAAGCATTCGAAACCCTTGTCCTACACCCCTCCCTTCCCGATCCACATTGTTGATGCGGATTTTTCTGATCCGTTCTCGGCTCATCCTACATCCAGGTCGCAATTGTTACCGTCCAGGTGGGGAACGACGGCATGCCGAAAGACGTCCGCGTCTCACGCGGGCTTGGGTTCGGATTGGACGAAAAGGCTGGCGCCGCTGTCCGCCATTACAGGTTCTTCCCGGCCACAAAAAGGGGCAGCCCGATTGCCGCAACTACAAATGTGATGGTCTCTTTATCAGAATTCTGATTGCAGGCCTTAAGCTATCTGCGACTCTCTGCGCCGGAGGATTTCAGCCCGGTTCCAAGAAGAATCCTTCTCAACAAAGCTGCGAGCAAAGGACTTCAGACGAGCACCAGAGGGCATCTCCCGCTAGAGTAAACCGTTTACGATAATCGGCGCATGGCAATCAGCCCCGCTGTGAATCCTGGGAGCTATTCCTCCGGCCCCGGCGGACGCACACGGATCAGGATCCGTAATTGCATCATTTGCAGCATGGCTCCGATTTGTCGGACTGCTCCTACCGTCCCCATAGTTTAGCCAAGCTTCAACCCCAGCGAGCACGCTGAGGCTTGCGAAGCATGATCGTGCGTCTGAATGCGGATCATTCTCATCGGTGAGACCAAGGCCGTCGTAACGGATTTCAATGTCCGGGGAAGCTGCAACCTGGTCAAATACCGGGGGCGTAATGTCACGAGTGCTCCCCATCGGAAGGACAATTTGTATTGGCGTCGTCCCATCCCAGGTATAGAAGAATCTCAGTCCTGAGCAATGAGGAGCTATTTTGTTGTCGTTCGGGTCAGTATCATACCCGTCTACAATCTCAACCTTGTCGATGTAGAGAGGATAAACATAGTCGGGAGTCGGCACGGTGAATTTGAACAGTATCTTGTCCTTCGGAGGACAAAGGCTCCTTGTACCCGGCATGGACCGAAAGACGGATTTAGCCATCTCAGAGTTGATAAAAATTGATTCCCCCTCCCCAATCACAACCGGCTTCCCAGTATTCCGGGTGATGCCATCTCCTTTGATCTCGTAGGCACGATCAAAACGGTCGCTTGGATACTGTTTCTGTACGCACTTCCAAAGGTCTGTTTCGGAATACGACCATTTCGAGGCAAAAATCCCCGCGATATGATATGGGCAGTAGGGCGCATAGACGCTTACTCCGCATTCACCAAAACCTGGTATGAAATCGAAGAGTAACGGGCCGCTAAACGTTATGGAAAGAGTAACCGCTGCTGCACCATCTTTTTGAACGAGTGTTTCACTGGTGTTTTCCATGACGGTATCTCCCATTGTCTGTCCGATTTAACTGCGACCAAATACCGAGAATCCAGCCCAGAAATAAGGATGCGAAAACTCCGGTCGTGAACGCACATTGCGCATCGCTCCGTTTAGCGCTTCTGAAGGCGAGGCACCGGTGCGGAGTTCTGAATAGAAGCCGCTCATCAACAAGGCAGTGGCTGCTGAGTCGACCATCCACCTGCTTGCGACAACCTCCGGCACACGAGCAACCATTAACCTGCGAACGAGGCTGTCATCATCGTCAAAAAAGCCGGTGGTTCCCAGGGAGCTTGAACATGCGGAAAGAACCACCAGTTCTGTTCGCCCACTCTTCACAGCAAGCAGTTGCCTGGGCTCAAGCATCCCCGTTGATCCTGTGACAAGCGACGCCGTCTCATTGGAAGCCTGCGCATGCCCTGAGAAATGAAACACGTCCGACGCAGCGATTGCATCGTAAAGGTTGGGAAGTGACATTCCGTCCCTTGACAGCATTCGGGGATGCTTGAAGGAGGCGGCAACCACCGAAGCTTCCTTCTCCGCATCGGGCAGCGGCATCCAGCCCGGCGCTTCGGGATCGCCAAGCACAGCCACGTCGCTGCGGGCTGTAACTCCTCGCCATTTCCTCGCCTGGTTCAGATAAAGGATTCCAGGCGAAAATGTGATCGTGAACCTATCTCCCATGTAGGCTCCGCCGGGCTCCACAAGCAGCCCGATTGGGAGAGTCTTGAGCACCCCGTCCGTTTCAACAATGAGGTGGTGCCTCCCCGCAATCCACGGCTCAATTGGAGAGATCAGAGACCTGTAGAGGACTGCACCTTCTTTACGCAGGGCCGCCTCATCTGATCGGGGCTCCGAACATCCCTCGAGGAATCCCATCACTTCCAAAGACAATTCCGACTCGCCAACGGGCACCCATTTTTTATGAAGGATTCTCCCGTCCCAGACCCATACAGCGTACCCATTCGGAAACACGGCAAACGAAATGAGCGCGCTGCTTTCGTCCAAGTGCGAGTACTCGGGAAGCTTTACGTCCCTTATCTCTTCAATCGAACTCAACTGCCCTGGCGAGCTATCCTGGTCCCGCCCCCGCAGGGCCGCGCCCTTGTACCACTCCCAATCCAAAAGTGCCTGTTCTGGGTTGCTGTCGAGCTTCAACTCGACGAGTGCCCGATATACAGGCTCATTCTGGTGACTCCATTTCCATCGGTCGCTTTCATTGTCAGCTTCTCGCAGGCCCTTCTCGGACAGCCGGATTGCCGCGTTCAAATCTCGATTGGCTTCAACCAGGTGCTTTGCTCTGAACTCCGCAATTCCGACGGTTCCCAGGAAGTCGAGAGCCTGGAGATCGTTGGGGAGATTCGCGAAGATCGGGCGGATCCGTTCGAGCCGATCAAGGCACGCCGCCAGATTGTTTTTGTGCAGATCGACCTTTGCGAATCCCAACTCGGCCTCCGCGCTCAAGGCAGTGCGCTGCAAGCCAGGGGATGAGAGATTCAGGAGTCGCTCTGCTTCGCCGTAACTCTTTTGCGCTCCTTCAAAATCTCCGACTTGCATCAGGGCCTGACCAAGCCGAGCTTCTCCAACAGCCACCATCGTAGTCCGGGGGTCGTTCTTTACCAATGGAATTGCTTCCTTGAGTATGGCTGCGTCCAGGTACCAATTGTCTCTTGGAAAGTCGACCTCATCCATGGCGATCAGGGCGTTGTATCCCCTCAAGGCCGGGTAGGTTCCAGTCCAGAATGTTCGCAGCCCTTCAGTGGCAGCTGACCAGGCCTGACGGCTATCTCCCAGGGCGGAATATAACCCGCTCTCCGCCGCAAGCGACCGCAGAATCAGGGTTGGATATCGATGCTCAGTTGCCTGGTTGAATCCTGCCTGCACCTGCTGCAATGACTTTCGGTCGGTCATCCTGGCGCAGAAACAAGCCTCCAGCAAAGCCTGTATACGTATCCAGGTATACCGCCGCAGCGCGGCATCATTGAGAAGTCCTTGAGCCATCGCTTCGCATGGGCGAGCGCCATGTTCATACTGCTGCGCAAGAATCAGAACAAGCTGAGCCCGTTTTTCGCCCGCCACTGAAGCCGACTGGCGAAAGAGCGAAGCCGCCTTGGCCGCCTCCTGCTCCGCCAACGACTCGTCGGACGTCTCAATCCTCATTGAGCTGTCAGCGAGCAACCGGACTGCCTCAGTCACTGTCTGTGAGTTTGGATCTGCCTGCAATAGCTCCTTCAGCCAGGGGTCGCCGTGACGTTCCGCCAGCAGTTTTGCCAACCCATCCAGCGCTTGTTCAGACGCTGTTGCCGACTGCAGTTTGCTGCTCACGCCGGAGTAACGGACCGGCAGCCACACTTGAATCGCAAGGTCCTGGTACTCCTCAATTCGGCCATCTATGTCTGCCGTTGCATTGTCATCATGGTCGTCGAATGCCGTGGCTACCTGCTCCGCGGTCTTCAGTGGCGCGTCGCTTCTGCGTTTGCGCTCACTGACCTCGTGTACAAGCTTTGCCATCCGGTCCCGCGCCTCAGGCGCCCAGCCGGAATTCGGATACTTCTCCAAAAACGCATTCCATTGTTTTACGGCTTCGCTCTTCAAGTTTTGTGCTTCAAGCGCAAGCGCATAGTTGTAAAGAGCTACTTCCCCGCCCTGTTGACCCAGGACCAGCTTCTCCAGAATCCCGATGGCCTCACCTTGATCTTTTGACTTGGGATGAAGTTGGTCAAGCAAGATATGCGCACTTGCCAAATCTATAGTGACGGATGCGTCGTTCGGAGCCAAACGGCTCGCCTTTTTGAGCGACACCAGGGCGGCCTCAACTCCCGGCTCGTCCCCTTCCAACATGCTGGCTCGGCCGCTCGCCTGCAACCACCCGACATTGTCCGGGTCAACTGCCAGCTTCTCTGCGATCTCTGCCTCTGCCTTCAGCAATGCTGGGCGGCTCATCCGATTCTCTGACTCTGATCCACGAAGCTGGCGAAGTGGAACATAAGGCGCCCCTTCGATGCGCACTTCCAGAGTTCGCTTCTCTGCGTAGGCGCTTGCGATCAACTGCTCCGGAGATACGCCTTGAGTCCAATGAACTCGAAACCAGACCGCACCAATGACAACTGCAACGAGCACCGAGGAAACGAGAACGATTCGGCCAGGCCGAAAGAGAGGCGACCGCCAGAACGTTGGCCATTTTCCCGCCATCTGACTCTCAACCGCCGAGGACCCGGATTTACTCAGCTTTGCGGCAAATGTCTTCTGCCAGTGAGGACTGGAACTCGGTAGTGCAGAGATCATTGAGTCTTCTTCTGGAGTTAGTTCCGTTGAGAGTTCTGCAACTGCTTTACTGAGCAGCGGCCCACAGTGGTCGCAATCAGCCGCGTGGCTCAGGTAGTCAGCCGAATTCGGGTATTCTATTCCTGCTGCAAGCTCCAGCCACACTTGTTCGGGTGGGCATTGTGGAGTCGGCATCCCCGATGCATTCGTTTTGAGTTTCGCCAATCGTTCCATCGCCACTTCCAGTGACATTACCCGCGCCCGACAACTCTCACAGATCTTCAGATGTTGAAGGGCGGGATCCCCGGCTCTCGCGGCTAACATCGAGCCTGGATTGGACTCCCAAGTACCCTGGAGAAGGTCTTCGATTTGTCCGTCACTTAGGTGTGTCTCCAAATCCGCTTCTCCTTCTTAAAACGACTCTGCGGGCAGAATCCCTTCAGCCACTTCCTGTACAACCCCTTGGCTCAAAGGCCTTGAACTTGCCATCCGCTCCCGCAATTCTCTGGTAATGCGCAATAGGAGGCTTTCGACGCCCTTCGTGGTAAGACCAATCCCAGGCAGCGCCGCTATGGCCGAAGCCGAGAGGCCTACACGGTAATAAAGCCAGAAAACTCTAATGTTTCGATCCTGGTCGACGCCTGCCACACAATCATTCAAATAGCGCTGAACCTGTTGGATTAAGACAATGCGTTCAATTGCTCTCGGACTTCCGGACGACTCCACTCCCGCAATCAGTACGAGATCCTCCGACATCACCTCCACGCGATTCGCCCCGCGCCTCTTGGCAAAGGATGACTTGAAGTGATCATGAACAACGTTGGCGGCCATCACCTGTACAAAGCCGACGAATGCGTTGCAATGTCGATGCTCAAAGTCTCTAAGAATACGGTAGTTATCAGCACAGAGTTTCAGATAAGTCTCTTGAATCAGGTCTTCAACGGTGGAGACGGACGAATCGCCATATCGCGCCGCTACTCGCAACACCACCTTTGCAATCAGGCGGTGAAACCTTCGGACAAATTCCTCCCATGCTTCAACTTCGCCCGAGGCGCAGCACCGGCGCGCGAGTTCCTCCACCGATATCGAGGAGTATTTCCCCATTCAGGCTCCGTATGATGCCCGGATTCTACAGTATATTCATACCGAATTTGACGGATTATTCCGGTTCTTCAGTGCATCCATTGCACAAGCTGCGATTGAGCAATCCGCAGCAGCGAACACTCGGGGCTCTTCCCTTGGATGGTCCACTCCTTTTGAGTGCTAGCTTGCACACGCAAGTCCATGAATTCCAGACCTGACTCTGGTCAGGTGTTGAGACGACTCTGACTGGGAGTTGGAGCGGCTTGCAGGAGTTCAGCAAACGAACCTGCAATGGGGCGACGGTCGGGCTCGAATCGACGAATCGATGATTTCAAATCCGTCTGCGCCAATCGCATATCGCTGCCCAGTGTTGCACATGGGCGGATAACTCCTTTCTGCAACCCGTTGAAACGAATAGATATTTGCATCGAATCGCAGGCAAACGCCGCAAACTCGAAACGCAGCAGACAAGGGACCAGCATCGTGGAACCAATGGCCGTCCAGGCCAGGCGCCTAGTCGCAGAAAGAACTCAGTTTTGTCATCTTTTGCCCTGCCGATAAGTAGCCCATCATCCGGGCGGGACAATTCACTACCCGAGATTTGTGCCTACTTGCGCGCGTAGATCGTCCCTGGCGGCTGATAGGGAGGGTCGGATACCGCGCGGGTGTAAGCAATGAGAGCTTTTACGTCCGAGGAACTTAGCGTGCTCCCATACGACGGCATCAGCGCGGAACGATTCAAGGCCGGGCCGCCGTGCAGGATGACCGATGTCAGATCGGCATCGCTCATCTTGTTCAGGGTGTTGCCGTCGGCGAATGGATGCGGCTTGACTTCGAGATTGTCGTAATTCGAGACGCGCTCCGGCGACGACTCAGGGTCGTGACAGCGGCTGCAATACTTGTCGGCCAGAATGGAGCCGGCTCGCTGCTGGTAGCCCAGGGCAGTCTCGACAATATCGAGGGACGCGGGGTTGGCCTTGCCGGGAGTCACTGCGGTGAGCTGGTATCGCCCTGCAATGGCGCCGAGGGTAACCGTGGTGGATGCCTGACCGCTGGAATCAGTGAGAATCCCGGATGGGTCAAAACTGACGCCCGGAGGGCCGTGAAACTCGACAAGGGCTCCGGGGACGGCTATTCCCCGGTCATCGTTGACCTGGACAACGAGCGGGTCCGTAACCGCTGTGCCGGTTGCGCTGACCTGGTGGCCGCCGCTGGATTCGACGAGTGCAGTTCCCTGTGCCGTGGGCTTGAGCCCTGCATTCGGTGGCGCGGAATGCTTGCAGCCGGCCAGCATTGCGAGCGAGAGAATCGCCACAGTCGCTGTGACTCGGAACGTGGTTCGTGCGGTCATTCGCGTGATCATCACTTCGCTCCTCGCCCGGGTGAGCTCTTCAGCGACATCAGGAAGACCGTCAGCGCGCGGGCGTCTTCATCGCTCAGGTTCTGGTTCGGCTCGGTTGTCCCTGGCCGCAGCGCCTGCGGATTCTTGAGCCAGGCATACACCCAGCCGGCAGTCAATCGCGAGCCAACCTGGGTAAGCGTCGGGCCTATATAGCCCTTGTCGGCCTTGGTGTCGACAATGTGGCACGCCTGACAGGCGTATTTGGAATAAAACAGTTGTCGCCCGTGCTCCACAGCATCTGCGGAACTTGCGGCAGCTGGGACAAGATCCGAATCGATGGCGGGCGACTGGTAGACAGTGAGCAGGTAGTCTGTGAGTTCCTTGTTGTCGCTGTCGCTCAGGTTGAAGCGCGGCATGCGCCGGATGAGCGATGGGCGCAGCGTGTTGGGGTTGTGAAGGAAATCCGTGAGCCAAGGCCGTTGCACAGAACTTCCCTCCCAGCTGAGGTCGGGGGCCATGTCGCCGCCCCTGCCATTGAAGCGGTGACAACTGAAGCAGGCGAGCTCTGTGATCAGTTTGCCGGCGTGGCCCGCTGGCTGGTAGTTCGTTTCAGGGACCACAGCGACGCGCAGGTTGTCGGGCATCGAACGCCCGCGAGCGGTGAGCGCGAGCAGCGCGGTGGTCACCGCATCTGTCTGCGTAGCGGTCAGCGCGAACTGCGGCATCTTGACGCTGGAACCGAAGGCGCGCGGCTGGCGGATCTTGGCCGCGATGTAGCTGGGCAGCGAGTGTTCCATGCCGGGCAGGAACACGATCTGCGCAAGCGGCTTGCTGCCGATGGCGCTCAAGTCGGGAGCAAAGTTTTCCGGCTTCTGCACGCCGTTGATCTCGTGGCAGGCCGTGCAGCCGAGTTCAACGATGAGCTTGCGACCGTGGCTGATTTGCTGCGGGCTGGCCGCGGCCAGATGAACGCCTGAGCCGTAGTCGGAGTCCGATTTTGCCTGCAGAAAGGCCGCCAGCGTCGCAATTTGCGCCGGTGTGAAGCGGTAGTGCGGCATGGGCGTGGTCGAATCGTAGACGCGCGGGTTCGCCAGCCAGGCAGTGAGCCACTCGGGCTTCGCCTTGTTGCCAAGTCGCGTCAGTTCCGGGCCCAGATCGCCACCCACCAGGTTGCCGGCCGCGTTCTGGACCGCATGGCAGGAAGCGCAGAATGATTCTCCGTAAAGACTCGGTCCGGCGGCAGGATCGGCGTTCGCTGCCGCCTTGGCATCCGCCGCAACCGTGTCTCCGGCCTTCGGCGAACTGCTGCTGACAAGATATGCCGAGATGTCAGTGGCATCTGAATCGCTGAGCTTGTAGTTGGGCATCGTGGTCGATGCCGCGTAGGCCTGAGGGTCCTTGAGCCAGCTGAAAATCCACTCACGCGTGGTCTTGTCGGCGATGTGCACAAGCGAAGGAGGATGGTCCGTAGCTTCTACTTTGCTGCCGTCGGGCCGTGTGATTGCGTGACAGTGAACGCAGCCATAGCGCGTCAGCATGGTTCTGCCCAGGTTGAGTTTCGGAGTTCCAGACAGCGCATTCTGGTGGCACTGGCCGCAGCCGGCCTCAATGTAGCGAGTGGGCAGGATCGGCTCTTCCCCGGCTCGCTCGCTGTGGTGCGCTTCGACAACTGTGGTGGCCTGCCCCTGGCCGCCATGACAGATGACGCAACCGAATGCGTCGAGTGAATGCGGGACCGCGGGGTGTTTGCGGAAAGGCTGCTGACTGACGTCGGACAGGCTGGCTTCCTTGAGGCCCAGGTGGCACGTAGTGCAACGGTCAACGACACCCAGTTCCGGGAGCCAGATCTGATGGATCCCGGGCACAAATCGACGCCGCAGGCTGACGGCATCGCCGCGATCGTGGATCAACGCAATGTACTTGCGCTGATAGCTGTGCCACTGGCTGAAGTGCTCCTTTGCCGGCGCAATGGCCAGCGCCAGTAGCAGGATCAGACTGACAACGCCAAATGCCCGCACCGGATCGCCGAACAGCGCCTGCCACACCGAGGAAACGTACTTTTTGATCGGTTGCACTTAACTCCTCCAGGGCCAGACCCAGGACCAGCCCGGGCCGCGGAACCATGTGCCAACCGCAGTGAGCACAATCAGTTCAAAGAGAAACCAGGTCATGATCCAGTAAGCCAGCGGCTTTTTGGCCAGATAGCGACGCAGGCGCATGGGCGATTCGGGGGTGCTGTTGGCGGCAACAATCATGGCCAGTGCAACAATCGCCGTGGGTGCGACAGCGACATAGACATGAAACGCCAGAAGGAATACGAGCATTCCCAGAGCCGTGAGGTAGAAGAGGCGCAAGCGCCTGGTTCGATCTTTCAGAAACAGGCCATTGGCTTCGATATTCACGTTGAAATAGGGAATCACCACGAGAGAAAGGAGAAGGAGCGTGGGTACCAGCACTCCGGCCACAACGGGCGGGAAGTAGTGAAGCAGCTCCTGCAGGCCGAGAAAGTACCACGGCGCCTTGGCTGGGTTGGGGGTGTGTGTTGGGTCGGCGATCCCCTCCAGTGGCGCATTGAAGAACAACGAGATGAGAACAAGAGAGATAGCCAGCAACTCGATGGCCAGTGCCGCGCGGAACAGTACCTCGGGGAACGTCTGTACCTGATCCTCCTGCGTAACCTTTACCTGCGCCGAGGTGCGCCGCGTAACAAAAACTACGCGCGTCGGTGAGCGCCTCTGATCGGAGTCGATGCCGGCGACAAAATCCTTCGGGTCGGTCATTTGCCCTCCTTCGCCGCAACGGTGCTGTCAGGAATCGCTTGAGCTTTGGGTTCTGATTGCTGCACGTACAGTCCGCCATCCTTGCGGATTCGCCAGAAATGGATGGCGATAAAGAGAATGGCTGCCAGCGGCAGGATTACGCAGTGCAATACATAAAAGCGCAGCAGCGCGTTGGCGTTCACCTGGTTGCCGCCGAGCAGCATGAAGTGAATCTTGCTGCCTACGAAAGGTACGGCAGAAGATAGATTGGAGCCGACGGTGATGGCCCAGAACGCAAGCTGATCCCATGGCAACAGGTAGCCCGTGTAGCTAAGCAGCAGCGTAATGACCAGCAGAACAACGCCGATGACCCAGTTGAATTCGCGTGGTGCGCGGTAAGCGCCACGATAGAAAACCTTGAACATATGCGCGAAGACCAGGAAGACCATCAGCTGAGCCGACCAGCGATGCAGATTACGGAGAAACAGCCCGGACGAAACGACGAACTGCAGGTCTTTCATATCCGCGTAAGCCTGCGGAACCGATGGGTGGTAGTAAAGCATCAGCAGAATGCCGGTGATGATCAGGATCAGGAATGTCCCGAAGGTGAGTGTGCCCAGATACCATGTGGCGCTGAAGCGGACCATCCGCTTGCGAACCTTGGTGGCGAAAAGGTGGAGGAAGATATTTTGCTGGATGGCGAGTGCGCGGTGCAGTGTGCTTGTGCCTGTCCCACTCCGAAAAACCGATCGCCACACCCGGCTTGCGCGAACTTTATCTAACATTGGACCGGCGTTCAGGGGCATGCTCATATCCTCAAATACTGCAGTGGCGGGATGTCAGTGGAGCGATCGACCATCAGGTCTCCTTCGTCGCTGACCCATGTCCTAAGCCAAGGCAGCGGCTTGGGCGCGGGGCCTTCAATCTTCTCTCCCGTGCGAGTAAACTTGCTGCCATGGCACGGGCATGCAATGATTCCCAGGTCCTGGTTCCACGAGGTCAGGCAGCCCAGGTGAGTACACACCGCGTTGAGCGCGAAGTAGCCCTCTTCGGCACGTACCACGTAGATGCCGGAGTTGACATCCATCGTGACCGAGTTGACCGCGAAGCTCTCAGGCTTGCCCACGTTGACCACAGCCGAAGGCTCATAGAGCACGTTGGGCGAGAGATATTCGTAGGAGAAGACGATGGTTCCCGCTGCGGCGATGCCCAGCGACCCGAGTCCTATCTTCGTGAAGAAGGCTCGGCGATCGAATTCCGTAGGGAGTTTCTTTGTCAATGTGTGTGCAGCATCGGGCATGTGTTACCTCTTCGGAGCGCCTGCCAGCGGCGGTGTTGAACGGAGAGAGCGATCGATGGATTCGACCGAGATCAAGCCGGTTGGATCCGCGGAGAGAATGTTGTAAGACTCCATGGTGATGGTGCCGGCGGGACAACGTGCGGCGCACAGCCCGCAGCGAATGCAGCGCGATTCATCCTTGAGCATGGCCGAGCCGGTAATCACGCCCAGCTCTTCGGCCTGAATGTCATCCAATTCGACGCCCAGTAAGTGGCGCGCGTCGGCAAGTTGAGTGATGGTTGCTTCATCAAATGCAATGCGGTCGAGCGAGACCAGTTCCAGGCAATTCTCCGGGCACACATCAACGCATCCCCCGCACAGAATGCAGGACGTGGCGTCAGCGGCATTGCCCTCAAAAACGGTGTTAACCCAGCAGTGGAGGCAGCGCTGGGCCTCGGCAACGGCAGCTTCCTCGTCGAAACCGATCTCGACCTCGGTGACTCCGGTGCGGCGATTGAGAGGCAGCATGGGAATCGGCTGCCGCACCAGGTCCAGCAACTGCAGCGGCATCCTATGGCGCTCGAGCACCTCTACTTCAATGGTCGGCTCCGAGTGCTGGGTGCCGCGCAACAACTCGTCGATGCCTACCGCCGCGCGCTTGCCGTCTGCCACGCTGTCGATGATGAGCCGCGGCCCAAATACGCAGTCGCCGCCAGCGAACACGGCGTGAGCGGAAGTCATTAGGGTTTGCGGGTTCACCGCGATCAGGCCGCGGGGCGAAACTTCGACGCCGTCGTCAGGGCCAAGGAATTGCAGATTGGGCGACTGGCCGATGGCCATGATAATGGTGTCGCAATCGAGGCGCGTCTCACTGTTCTCATAGAAGGTGGGGCTGAACCGCCGGTTGGAGTCGAAGACGGATTTCGTTTTGAGAACCTCGAGCGCGACCGCTCTGCCATTCTCGCCAATGATCTGTTTCGGGCCGAAGCCGGGATGGATGATGATGCCCTCCTCTTCGGCCTCTTCAATTTCTTCCAGAGCAGCCGGCATCTCGGCACGATTCTCAAGGCAGACCAGGTGCACCTCCTGCGCGCCCAGCCGCAGAGCGGAGAGTGAGACGTCCATCATTTCCCGGGCAGCCACTGCATCCATGCTTCCCTGCGACGGCTCAAAGTGTTCCACGCCGCCGGCATGCTGGCGAAGCACTTCGCGGGCCGCCGAACGGGCGACGTCCATGGCCACGTTACCGCCGCCGATCACCAGAACTTTCTTGCCGATTGTGAAGCGGTAACCGAGATTTACGTTGAGCAGGAAGTCGATTCCCTTGTAGACTCCATCCAGATTCACGCCTGGGATGGTGAGATCGCGGCTGCGGTGTGCGCCGACGGCGATAAGCACAGCGTCAAAGTCACGGCGCAGGTCGGCAATTGTGAAATCGCGGCCGGCTGCCTGGCTGAGTTTCAAAGTAATGTCGCCGGTGGAGAGAATCTCGCGCACCTGGGCTTCCACCACGTCGCGCGAAAGGCGGTACTCGGGCAGGCCAAGATAGAGCATGCCGCCCGGCACCTGCGATGCCTCAAAGATGGTCACGCGATAGCCCATAAGCGCAAGATCGTGCGCGGCAGACAAGCCCACCGGCCCCGCGCCCACTACGGCCACCTGAAATGCAAGCTTGGGCTGCATGCGGCCGGCGTTCACGTCAATGGGGTGGCGCGACTCTGGCCCATGACGCTCTGTGAGGAAGCGCTTGAGAGCGCGGATTGCGATGGGCTTGTCGATCGTTCCCCGGCGGCAGGCTGTTTCGCAGGGATGTGCGCAAACGCGGCCGCAGATACTGGCCATGGGATTGGGTTCACGCGCTACCCGGTAAGCCTCTTCGAATTCACCCTCGGCAACAAGCGCAACATAACGGCCGGCATTGGTGTGCGCGGGACAAGCCATCATGCAGGGGAAGTTGGTGTTCAGCCAATCCCGGTCAACCTTCTTGTCGACAAAACGTTCGAGCATCCGGGGACCTCGCCCATTGATGGAACAAGCTGCGGGTGGCATGGCAAAGCTCTGCCACCCGCGAATTTACTTGCTAAGCGTGAAGTCAGCCGAAGTATCCCCGGCGACTTTCACTGGATTGGACTTGGTCTTGGCGCCCTCGTTCCAGGCGGACACGGTGTAGTCGCCGTCCGGCACATTGTCGATCTTGTAAGCGCCAGCCTTGTCAGTCGTGGCAAAGTAAGGCGTAGGAGAGACCACCAGGTAGCCGGCCATGTCCGGATGAACGTTACAGAACAGCGGGACGATGCCGGGGTTGTCGAATTTGAACGATTGCCGCTGCCCCTGGGGCCACGTGCCAAGATTATGGCTAAGCTTCTTGTTGCCGCTGATCGCGGACCAGAAGACGTTGTGCGCCACGCTATCGCTGTTTAGAAACTCGACCGTCGTGCCCTGTTGAATGGCAAGAATGTGCGGCACAAACATCAGCCCCTTCTGGTCCATGGTGATGTGCTGCGAGGGAGCGGAAAAGGTTTTGCCGGCAGGGGCCTCGACGTAGACGACAGACTCGCCCTTGACTCCGGAAACCTTGCCATGGATGGTGCCTGCAAAAGCCGCGGTGGTGAGAGCGGTGATTGCCGCTAGTGCTGTGAGAGCTGTGCGCTTCATAAGATCTCCTGGTGGTGAATCGTTGAAACGTTGGGGTGGGGCTCCGGCGGGCATTGCAACCGCATTAGAAGACAAACCGAGCCAGTAAATAGACCGTGTTGTTGTCACTCGCAGCACGCCCTGAGCCGTCGTAATTTGCGGCGCCGCCGTTGAAGCGTGTGTAGTTGGTGTACTGAACTGCCAGATCGATGTTTTGATAGGGCCAGTAAGACACATTGGAGGTGAATCCTTCACTTCGCGCTCCGCCATTGCCGCTGCCCGAGACCGCGGCTGGAGCGTAAAGGAGAGGGTCGTTGGTTCCGTCGGTCAGGAACCATCCCACGGTTCCCGAGAAGCGATTGCCAAGATGGTAGCCAACGTTAGCATTGCTCGCGTTCAGGTGATGGGGGCCAGGGCTTGCGGATCCATTTGCTGCGCTTGCAACCAGAGCAGCATTCTCGCGAACAAAGGCGGCGCGCACAGAAAGAACATCTTTGCCGATTGTCCGCTCGTAGTCGACATCCGGACCGAAATCTGTATAGCTATCCTCCGCCCCGGTAACGCCCAGGGGCGTCGACTTCATGTGAATCCCGTAAGCACCCACTTCCAGATTTGCGGTTCGCCCGGTCTGCTGCAGTGCCAGCCGCCAGTAAGGAGCTACGCCCTGGATCGTATACGAGCAGCACGCCCCCGTGGTTGGCTGCGTATCGCCGATATGGTCGGAACGGTAAACAGTTCCGGCAAAGTAGACATGCTGATCCCACATCGCATAGCCGCCCAGTCCTGCCACATCCGCCGCCAGACCGCCGTTGATTATCGGCGACGCCGTGGGCCCCGGAGCGGCGTCATTGGCGATGAAGGGATAGCCCCATGCGGGAGAAGCGTTCCACAGATCTTCCAGGGTTGGATTGTTGTTCAGCGTCAGGCCGTAGTCCAGTTCCTTGCCTGCTAACTTGGCTTTGTTGGCGAAGCGGATGTCGGTGTTGTCGATGCTGAAGTGATCGCCTTGAGGGTCATAGGTGATCTGAAGAAAGCTGCCGACGTGGGATGCCCATGCCCCGGCCAGAAAAATCGAAACATCCTGGGGGAACTCGAAGTTCCAGTTCTGCGTGCCAGGCTGCGGAGTCTTGGTGCCGGTCATCGAAGTTTCTAGAAACACGCTCAGGGGGAAAGATTCCAGCAAATTCAACGGTGAGCGGCGTCCACTGGGCTCGGCTGTGATGCTCTTGTTCTCAGCGCGGTCGGTATAACCAAGCAGTTTGAAAAGTCGCCCACCGTTGTTCAGTTCCGGCGGTGTGGTGTGGCAACCGCTGCATGGCAACCCCGTCTGGCGTGCATAACTGGGGAGCGCCAGCGCGCTCGGAACAAATCCCCAGACTCCGACAACCAATGCGGCGGTGCAACGTAAGATGCTGCGTCTCATAAGACCTCCTATGACCAACCGATAACGAGAGAACAAGGTGCTTAAAGAGTCCTGAAAACGAATTTGGTGCGATACCTCACATTCTGAAAGTGCGAATGAGCCCCAATTGTGTTGTGAGTCACTTAATTCTCGATGTGATGACGGTCACAGGCACCTGTTTGAACCCGAGGTAGCGGCCATGATGTTCACGGCGCGATTCCCTTCACGAGTGGGCTCACGTGGCAGTTTGCTTTGAGTGGAATTGTGATTGCATTGCTCGGTGCTGTTGTCCGAGGCCGCCGTTCCGCGGGTATGGCGAGACCTGTGAGAACTCTCCGGGCGCATGAAGTTTGAGTCGTGAAATCTCTGCGCGCTCAAGCCTACCCATGCTCTGGAATTGCGGTTCTTGAGGAACTACCGGCATGCGCCGTGGAAGCCGGGGATGTTCCGGCGCGTGTAGCGAAGCGTAACACCAACCGGAACAGGCACTAACGTAAAATGGCTATCTGGGTTGGACCCGCCAGATAGCCTCTAACTGATTGATATGTAGTGGAGATGTGTTGGAGCCGACAACCGGGATCGAACCGGTGACCTGCTGATTACGAATCAGCTGCTCTACCAACTGAGCTACGTCGGCCTGCTGCTCCTACGATTGTATCGTTGCCTTGGCTTGAGGTAAAGCTTCGTTCCCGCATTCGACACGATCTGCGGCTATACTGCTCCTCATGCAAATCAATCCGGCAGAAGAATGGCAGCGGCTGATCGAGCATTACCGCGGGATGTTCGATGGAGAACTGGAAGATCTCGCCAGCAACATGGACGACCTGACTGAGACAGCGCGTGAAGTGCTGCGCAACGAGATGAAGAACCGCGGCCTGGCCATGTCTGGCGAGAAAGTTGAGGTGGACTTCCGGTCAAGGCCTGCTTCGTCGCGACTCGCCGGTTCCGTCGATCCCGACGCGGAAAATGGTCCATCCGACGGTGCCACGGGCAGTGGTGAAGACGAAGCCCCCAAGGATTACACCTGGAAGACAACACTGTGCGAATGCGAAACCTGGGAACAGGCCCGGCAGATTCGGGCGGTATTGGAGCGTGCGGGCATTGAGAGTTGGACCGACTCGCGCGGTGCGAGCATTGGCGGGTATCTGCGTGTGGTAGTCGGGGCGGATCAGCTCAAAGATGCGATCCAGATCGCGAGCCAGCCAATCCCTCAGGAGATTATCGAGGAATCCAAAATTAAGGTCCCGGAGTACGTCTTGCCCACCTGCCCCAAATGCGGCGCCGAAGACCCGGTGCTGGAGAGTGCCGAGCCGACCAATTCCTGGCTATGCGAGGCTTGCGGCGCGGAATGGACCGAGCCGGAGACAGCTTCGGACATCCACCAAGGTTAACGAGGCTCAAAAGCGGCTGGAAAACGGAAAGAGCCGCCCGGCAACAGGGCAGCTCTTTCCTTAGGGAGAATAGTTCCAACGGAGGCAAAACCATCAGAACTTTCTGGCTGCATAGTAGGAGCGGTGGAAGGGAGTGTCAAGGGCAAATCGGAGGCGAAATATCCACTTTAAATTCATATACTTGCAAATGGACGCCGTACGTCCCCGCCGAATCGACATTCGATGCTTGTTCGCCTTTATAAACCCCTTTATTCCAGTTTTTTACGGGTTTTTCTTAGGGTTTACGCCTAGTTTTCCACAGGTTTTCCTCGTCGCATGAAGGCTGCGTTAACGCTTTGGGGAGGGGCTGTCAACCGATCCGACCGAATCAATCCGCTCTTCCTGCAGGTCGAGGCTGATGAACTCCTCTTCGTAAACTGCGGACGCGGGCTTGCCATGGGCAACCCTGTAGAGTGCCCGGCCGCCTCCCAGAAAGAAGCCCAGGAGAATTGCCGCACTTGCACCCACGATTACTAAAGCGGCAATCCCCAGCAGCAGCTGACTGGTCTTGGCCACCTCTGACTCCATTGGCTGAGGCACGGAAGTGAGCTCAACCTCGAAGTGGACCGTGGCAAGCAGCTTGTGGCTTTCATCCGGAATCGCGTCTCCGCTGACCAGGGCCACCAGCGGGCCGCTTCGCCTGACTTCAACCGATGCAGGGTCTGAATCCTGCAGAGGCTTCGGCCAGGCCGGATTCGCCTGATTGCCGGCTTTGATGTAGTCGCGAATTCGCGCCTCCTGCGCCGTAGCCATCTGCGGCGTCGGGTAGTCGATGATGGTCAAAGTTGCCGGCCCCGATCGAAGCGTGTAGGTCGCCGTGACAACCTCCGCGCCGCGATCAAAGCCCACGACCTCCGGGGGCAGTACTCCGCCGGATCCGACATAGCCCGCCGGGCCGAGGGCGTAGTGGGTGGTCTGGCCATCGAGCGAGTCTTTCGGCAAATTGCCGAGAATTGGAGGCGGCAGCGCATTGGGGCCCAGCGGCTTGGGCAAGCCAGCCGCCAATTCCCGCATCTCCGACCCCGACATTGGCCCTATCTTTGAGAAGTTCGCGTCCACCACGATGTTTCCCAGCCAAAAGAGGACTCGGTTGTGGTCGGAGGTCGCTCCGCTGCCAATTGACTCTTTCGGCCAGCCATTCTGCCGGTAGAACGTGTAAGCGCCATAGGCGCCGCTGGCGTCGCGAAAACGCAACGCGCGCAGGTTCAGCGTCTCGCCGCTGCGCTTGTAGTCGGCCGTCATGCCGTCACTGAAGTCGTATTCCTTGAGTGCGGCGGCGTTGGCCGGGTCCGCCTGCGCTGCGTCGGTAATCTTTTTTGCCGGCTCGGCGGCCACCCAGCCTGCAATCGCATCAGGCAGAAGCGCGGCAGGGGCCGGGGCAGCCTTTTCGGCTTCCGTGGGCTTCGGTGCGGCCTTCGACTTTTCGGCCGCCTTGGACTTGACAGCCGGATTGGACGCCGTACCCTGCGCCTGGCAAATGACCGGCCCGGCAAGCAATGCCAAAGAACATGCCACAACTGACATCCAACGCATTCACACACTCCGGTCTTCAGGGTACACGGTCTCGCCCTGCGATCTTCCCGCATCTTCTGTTTGACACTGTGCGACCCGCAAAGATTCCCAGCCGAACTTTCGATGGCGCAAAATCGGCGCAGATTCCGGGGCGCGGGCGGTTGGATGCGATGTGCTTGAGTAATTTTGCGGGGAAACAAGCCGCATATGCCAGCGGATTGTGATCTAAGTCGCGTCTGCAAGCTTGTTCGGGAGGGATGAAAAGCCTTTGAACTTCGCAGGGGGAACGAGTTTCCCGAGGCTGGCCCGGATAGGCCTTCAGACCTCTGAGCCATCTTCGGTGTCGGTCCTCACCTGGGCGGGGAGCAACAGCCAGGCTGCAACGGCGGACAGGGTCACCAGGGCGACGGCCAGAAGGTCGCCATGCTGACCAAGGATTTGAACCGCAACGGCCGTGGCCACAATGAAGCACCCTCCCCACAGGCAGAACAACGCCAGCCCGCGGATAATCGGCGCCAGCCAGGAAAGATCGACCATTCCGCGCAGAGACTTGCGGAAATACCCGGTTGGATCGGCGTAGAACCGGCGCGCCATGAAGATGACATAGCCGCCCAGCGCCACACGCAGAGATACGCCCACTACAGGGTTGGAGAGGAACTGCCGCGGGTCAACCATTCACACCCTCACTCTCATTCGACACCGTACAGCGTACAAATGTTTCCTCAGAAGCTGTCCAGAAACCCAGAAGAGGTATCAAAAAGTTGGAGGGAAAAGCGTCCCTCGGGGGCTAAAGCCCGGCTCATTCCAGCGTCTTTGCGGCACGGCTGAAGCCGTGCCCTTTCAAAACTGCCCTGAATCAGCAGTTCTTGGACAGGTTCTCAGGCAATCCCCGAGAGATCGATCAGGGAATCTGCTCCAGCCGCTCCAGCGCGACTGACTCGGGTGTGGAAGGCTCGAGCAAGTTTCCCAGGGCTTTGAAGTGTCCACCATAGAAGAACAGCGCATAGCTGCGCATGAAGACGCCAATCGGGCCTGAAAAGCTGACCGTCAGCACAAATCCTGCTCCAAGGCCAAGCAGGAGGAAAACCACCTGGGCAATGATAAGGATGTATGCGCGCGCGTCACTGGTTCCGTCGAGCATGTCCATAAATCCCGCCGCTGACATTCCCAGCACGCCAAACACCACGAGTCCCAGCACCCAGGCGACAAATCCGAGCACAATTCCCAAAATCAGCGGCATACCGAGCCGCAGTATGAAATACGACGCGAATGTCTCACGATTCGCATTGATCTGCGCGCGCACGGCGGTCCAGGCCTTGTTGAAGGTCGCGCCCTCAATGGCCATGTGCGGCAGGATGAAGTCGTTCAGCACCACCTGCGCAAGGCAAATCACAAGGAAAAGGGAGATCGCGATCAGGAAGCATGGGACGAACAGGATGAAGAAGTGGCCCAGGTCGAATTTGCCGTCGGGAGTGGGGGTGGCGTACACCCCGTAGGCAGCGATCGCAAACACGACAACTGCCAGTGCTGCCAGAACCAGCAGCGTGAGCCAGACCAGCATGCAAGAGGAAAAGAAACGGTCAGCCTCCAGTGTGTAAAGGCTCATGGCGGGTCGCAGATTCCGCGTTTGGTGAATCAGGCAGTGAAAGAATCCAAACCGGACCCGCGTGGCGAGAAAAACGCAATATACGACGACCAGAAAAAGGGCCATCGCTGCCAGAATCGTTACGGGCAAGAACGCCGGAGCCAGTAGGAACGCCTTCCAGGCGCGCCAGTCAATTTCAATTGGAAGCGCATTGGGCACCAGAAAGCGGATGCTGACCACGAACCCTTCGCTGATGGTGGCGATGGCCGCGAGCTTGAGAAAAGTCTCCACCTTGAAGGGTCGGAACAGATACGAGTAAGTCCGCAGCAATGCGGGCCAGACCGCTTCCGAGGCAGAAAGAGCCTTCATCGCGCGCACTCCGGAGACTGCCGTAGCCTAACACAGGGCCTGGGCCGCTCCTTCAGAACGATTTCCTCCAGCGCGATCAATATGTAGAGGTGACAGTGGACTGATCCAGAACTTCTCCGAGGGCCTGGTAGCGGCCGCCGTAGAACACCAGCGCATACTCCCGGATGGACGTGCTGACCGGCGCTCCGATGCACACCATGGCCAGCAGGCCGAACCCAACCGCCAGAAGCCCGAAGAAAGCCTGAAGCATTACACCCACCGCGACTGAGCTGCCCGTCGCGTCAGCAAAATACGAGTGAAGGCCCCACTCGACCATCGCCAACCCACCTCCCAGAACGAGGCCCGGAATTATCAGCACCAGGAACACCACAATCATCGCAATGGTCGGCAGAATCACGCGCAGCAGAGCGTAGGCGATAAACTGCCGCTTCTCTGCCGCGACGTGAGCACATACCCGCGACCACGCCTCGCCTGCTGTAGCGTTGTCCAAAGCGTAATGCGGCAGCATCCAGTCCCGGAGAATCACATCTGCCGCAACCGCGGCCAGCGCAAGGAGAAGAATGATGGGAATCAGGGGAAGTACCAGGGCCAGGAACAGGCCGATATCGAATTGGCCGCCCTGTTGCGACTCATGAAACAGGCGCACGAACCCGGAGATAAACGGGAGTGCAAGGAGGCCGACCACCAGCAGGAAGCAGAAACCCACTACGACGTTCATCCAGAAAAAACGCGTTGCCGGCTCGCGATAAAGATGCCAGCCCGGTCGAATCATCTTCTCGTTTTGGGTGAGGCAATGAAAGTATGCGAAACGGAGCCGTGTAACCAGGTAAGCGATAAAGAGCCCAATCACGAGCGCCAGCAAAATCGCGGCAACCGCGGCGGCAATCAGTTCCGGCCTGCTGTTGAACGGAGCGAGATCTGTGTGTCCCTGTCCCGAACCGGAGCTGCCGTGCGTCGAGGAATTGAAGTTGGTTCCCGACCCCTCAGTGATGATGGCAACGAGGCCAAGCTTCAGATAAGTTCCCCAGGTGAAATGCCTGAACAGAAACTCTCGCGTCCGTTGAATCGCGGGCGAAATGGAATCGACTGCAGAAATAGCGCGCATATTCCGACCTTTCCGGCCCCAGCACAGCTTCCCCGACTAATACGCGAATTCTAAATGCTAAGTTCCGCATTCGTCGGCTGGATCGCACTCCACCACCCGTCAAATGCTGCCAGAGAACGCTCGCATACCAGCCGGTGCCGTTCCTTTTTGTCACGAATCTTCTTGCGCAGTTCTTCCTCAAGCGGCTCGAGGAGGTCAAAGGTGATGTTGGCCGGCTGAAACTGCTTTGGGTCGGCGTGGGTAATGTAGTGCACCAGCGAACCCAGCGCGCTGGCTCGCGGCGCTGGCACCGGCTCCTCACTGTGCGCCAGTGAGGCCGCATACAGCCCGGCGAGCAGGCCGGTGGCAATGGACTCGGTATAGCCCTCGACGCCGGAGAGCTGCCCGGCAAACATCAGCCATGGCGCAGTTTTCAAGCGTAGATTCTCATCGAGCAGCACAGGTGCCTGGATGTAGGTGTTGCGGTGAATCTGGCCGTAGCGCAGGAACTTCGCATTCTCCAGGCCCGGAATGAGCCTGAGGACACGCGCCTGCTCGCCGAACTTCAGGTGATTCTGAAAGCCGACCAGGTTGTAGCTATCGGCGCGGAGATTCTCCTTGCGCAGTTGCACCACAGCCCACGGCGTCTTGCCCGTTCGAGGATCGCGCAACCCCACCGGCTTCATGGGACCAAAGCGCAGCGTATCCCGGCCGCGGCGGGCCAGCACTTCCAGTGGCAGGCAGCCTTCAAAGTATTCGAGGTTCTCCCACTCCTTGCTTTCGGCCGCCTCTGCTGCAAGAAGCGCATCGAGAAACAAGTCGAATTCCTCGCGATTCATGGGGCAATTGATGTAATCCGCTGTTCCCTTGTCCCAGCGCGCGGCGAAGTAGACCCGATCCATGTCGATCGTTTCCGCATCGACGATCGGGGAGATCGAATCGTAGAAGGCCAGCCGTCCGGAACCCGTGATCCGCTCAATTTCTGAGCTCAGCGCATCGGAGGTGAGCGGGCCGGTTGCCAGGATAGTGCACGCCGCTCCGTCCTCGTTCCGGTCGAGAGAGGTGACTTCCTCGCGAATCACACGGATCAGGGGCTGGGCGGCAATCTCCTCGGCGATTCTGCGGGAGAATTCCACGCGGTCCACAGCCAGAGCATGACCTGCGGGAACCGCGGTCTCATCCGCCAGGCGCAGCAGCGCCGATCCGGCTCGACGCATCTCCTGCTTGAGCAGCCAGGGCGCGGTGTTGGGCGACTCGCTCTTCAGCGAGTTGGAGCAAACCAGTTCGCCGAACTCAATGGTCTGGTGGGCCGGCGTGAGGCGCGGCTTCCCGTCTACAATTGCCCGCATTTCGAAGAGGTCGACATGGCAGCCCATTCGCGCAGCCGTCAGTGCTGCCTCCGGCCCGGCGAGGCCGCCGCCAATCACGCGAATCTTCAAAGCGCTTCCTCCGCCGGAACCCCGGCCAGCCGCAGCAGCGCCGCGCCGCTGACCCGCACATTCAGCCACTCCTCAAGGAACTCGGCGCCCATTGCCTTATAAAAATCAATGGCCGGAGTATTCCAGTCCAGGACCTCCCACTGCAGGCGCGGACAATTGTTTTCGACCGCAATCGCCGCTATCCGCTTGAGCAGTTCCTTGCCAATCCCCAGGCCGCGGAACTCCGGATGGACGAACAGGTCTTCAAGGTAGAGGCCGGGTCGGCCGAGCCAGGTAGAGTAGTTGAAGAACCACAAGGCAAAGCCCGCCGACCGGCCATCATGCTCGGCGATCAGGCAGAAATAAAACGGGTTCGGTCCAAATCCGTCGCGCAGAAGGCCAGCCTCGGTGGCCGTCACGGCGTCCGGCTCTCGCTCGTAGATGGCCAAAGCCCGAATAAAGTTAAGAACCTGCGGAACATCCGCCGCAGTCGCGGTTCGAATCGTGGTACCCATACGGCTATTCTAGGGTGTATCCGCCTCGCTTGTGATCCCCGCCACAATGAAGGGCGGCCCGCAGAACTACTATGGATCGGTTGAAGGTCGGATAATACAGGAGTGGATTCAAAGGGAATCTGTCGCCGAAGGTGAGGCACTCCCTTGTGTTGGGCGGTCCATTGGATTTACCTTGAGTCCTGCTGGAGCGTTGCAGTTCGCGTGTATGCTGAAACGCGAGGCCGCAGCGCTCAACAGGCAACCTGCCGCTGCGAATGCAGGTGTTTGAGTTAAGAAGCATGTAAGGCAGCATTGGCTGAAAGGACACACGTTCAGGAGCTACATCCTAGATAGATCCTGATGCGTGCGTCGCCACAAATGAGATTTTTGAGTCTGCGGGTGTTTTGGTCCCACAGCTCCTAAGGAGAGAAACATGAAACGCAATGCTTCAATTTGGCTGGGCCTGTTGGCCATCGGTCTTATTCCTGCTCTCGCGCAGACGCCTGCACCCGCTGCCAACACCGGCACAATCCATGGACAAGTCACCAACCCAACCGGGGCGCCACAGACCGTCGGTTCGGTCAGCCTTTCCAATGATGGCGGCCACACCTCGAAGTACACCTTTCCCGTGGATGCCAACGGCGCCTACACCGGCGCGGCGGCTCCCGGAACCTATATGGTCATCTTCCGGCAGCCGGACACACCCGCCGACAAGATGGTCGACTCATTCGACAACGTGAAGATTGTTGCCGGGCAGGACATCGTCCAGGATGTCGACATGTCCCGCAAGGCCTTTGTTGACAAGCTTCCCCCGGAAGAACAAAAAACCCTTGAAGAGCTGAAGAAGCACAACGCCTCGGCCCTGCAGGCGAACGCGATCATCAAGAACGTCAACGCCGACCTCAAGACGGTTGTCCAGGACATCAAGGATGCTGACTCCGCCAAAGCCACAGCCACGCAGACTCTGGGCGCAGCCGCTGCCAAAGCCGACATTGACGCCAAGGAACAGGAGATCAAGACGGCAAAGTATACCGAGATTGAAACCCTGATGTCCAAAGACAGCGCGGCCAAGCCGGATGCTTCCATCCTGTGGGCTCAGCTGGGCCAGGCGGAGGTAGGGCTGAAGAAATACGACGACGCAATTGTCGATTTCCAGAAGGCTCTTGATCTTGAGACCGCCTCAAAGAAGCAGAACCCGGAGATCCAGGGTCTGTCGGAGAGCGGCCTGGGCGAATCGTACGCACGCACCGGCAAGATTCCACAGGCGAATGACGCTTATGACGCCGCGGCCAAAATCAACCCGGCACGTGCCGGCTTCTACTTCAAGAATGAAGCGGTGATCTTCTTCCAGACCAACCAGCCGGACGCGCAAGCTGCCGCCGCCGACAAGGCGATCGCCGCCGATCCGACCATGCCCATCCCGTACTACCTGAAGGGCAATGCGCTGGTGCAGAAGACGACCATGGACGATAAAACCAAGAAGCTCGTCGCCCCTCCGGGATGCCTTGAGGCCTACCAGAAGTACCTCGATCTGGCGCCAACTGGGCCCTACGCTACCGAAGTCAAGGGAATCCTCGCCGGCTTCAACCAGACCATCGACACCACCTACAAGGCCGCCAAACCCAAGAAATAACGATCTTTTCGTTTCAACCACAAAGGGCGTTCGCTTTCGCGGACGCCCTTTGTGTCTCGCTCCCCTCACATCCTCCGCTCAACCCACTACAATCCAGACCATGGGTCATCGAGACTATGAGTTCTAGCCTGCCCAGCTATCCCGAAGCCGCAGCGATTGTCGCCGCGTACGCTCAAAAACTTGCGCAGATCGAGCACCCGGTAGAAACGGTCGACCTGGCGGAAGCCGCATCCCGGATTCTTGCCGAACCTCTGCTTGCCGACGACGACCAACCGCCTTTCGCCCGCTCAACCCGGGATGGCTTCGCCTGCCGCGCGGCCGAAGTCAATGCCCATGGCTTCCTGCCTCTGGTCGGCTCTACCCGCGCCGGAGACGCACCCTCCGGCCCGCTTCTGCCTGGGACGGCCTGGGAAATTATGACCGGCGCACCCGTTCCCACGGGCGCTGACGCGGTCGTGATGATCGAGCATGTGGAGACTAGCGCGGCAGGCATCCGCCTTCAACCTAACCGCAAACTGGCCCGGGGGGAAAACATCGTGCCTCAAGGCGCGCAGGCCGGCCGCGGCGACGAACTACTGCCGGCCGGAACCCCAATCACCTATGCGCAGATCGCGCTTGCCGCCGCATGCGGCTACACGAGCCTCAACGTCTTCGCCCGTCCCAGAGTCGCGATTCTCACCACCGGCGACGAGCTCGTTTCCGTTGACACAAAACCCACCCCAGGACAGATCCGCAACTCGAATGCGCCCATGCTCGCCGCCCTTGTTGCTGCGGCCGGCGGGGACCCCTGGGTTCTGCCCACGGCGCATGACAACCTTGAGTCCCTGGATGCCGCTCTTGCTGAGGCCGCGGCTACTGACCTTTTGCTTCTTTCCGGGGGCGTCTCTGCCGGGAAGTTCGACCTTGTGGAGCCGGCAATGGCTCGCCTTGGCGCTCGCTTCCATTTCACCGGCGTCCGAATGCAGCCCGGCAAACCTCTCGTTTTTGGCAGGATCCCCAACCGAAGCCGGCAAGGTGGGCAATTCTTCTTTGGCCTCCCCGGCAATCCCGTCTCTACCGCGGTAACTTTTCTGCTATTCGGCGCACCGGTTCTGGCCGCGCTGGCCGGCTCGCGTAACGCCGTTCCACGGTTTGCCCTCGCCCGGCTCACGGCCGACACAGACCGCCGTGCCAAACCCGGACTCACCCGCTTTCTACCCGCCTTCTGCAACTTCAACCCGCAGCCCGGCCACCTTCCATCTGTCGAGCTGGTCCCATGGCAAGGTTCCGGTGACCTGGCAGCCCAAGCCCGCTCCAACTGCCTGCTGGTCATTGGCGAAGACACCTCAACCCTCCGGGCAGGCGAAACCGTCCAGATTCTGCTGAGCTAGAGATCCCGAGGAACTCCTATGTCTGAACTCTCTCATTTCGACGCAACCGGCCAGGCCTCCATGGTCGACGTCTCCGGAAAAGCTCCCACTCGCCGCACCGCTTCCGCTTCGGCCTTCGTCGAGCTCTCCGCTGCCGTACTTGCTGCCCTGCCGGCGAACCCAAAGGGCAACCCCCTCGAAGTTGCCCGGTTGGCAGGAATCCAAGCTGCCAAGCGCACGGCCGACCTCATCCCCATGTGTCATCCGCTGCCGCTGTCGCACATTGATGTCCAGGCCGACTTGGTCCCCGGCGGGGTTCGCATTACCGCCTCAGCCGCCACCACTGGCCCTACGGGCGTAGAGATGGAGGCCCTCACCGCTGTCTCGATCGCGGCCCTGACCGTTTACGACATGACCAAAGCCCTCGACAAAGGGATCGTCATCCGGCACATTCAGCTCGAGTCCAAATCCGGCGGCAAGTCGGGGGATTTCGTCCGTGCCAACCTCTGAGAGGGGTGTGCGATGTAATACACCTCGAGCGCTCCCCGGTCAAATGGGAACAACTTGGCCCACTCTTTCGGGTTCAAATCAATATGAGTGGTCAGCGGAGGTGCATCATGAAAAGCTTTCCGAATCCCGAATTCCCCGTCAGCAGCGCCGATTGTGCCGAGATTGAGGCCATTTTCATCGAACTGATGCGCCAGAGGAATGGCGGCATACCCGATCAAACCACCAGTGCTTCTCAGCAATCTCACGAACTATCTGGAAACAGCCAGGACTTTCAATCGTTGTGAGGTTTGCATCAGGGCAACGCAGCCCTTTGCCCAGTACGGCAAAATGAAATACGATTCTCCTTCGCGTTGAAGGAGAACCCATGCTGCGCTCCGCTACCCACTCCGGCTGCCTGGCCCTGCTCTTTCTTGGCGTTGCCGCAGCCGCCGCCCAGTCCGTCTCCGTCTACCAGACCACCCCCGACCTACTGGAAGCCCTTTCCGAACGAGCCACGCTCCATTTCTCCGGCAAGGCAGACCCCGCCGCCACCACACCGCTCATCACCGTCGATGACGCGCAGAGCTTCCAACAAATCGACGGATTCGGGGCCTCGCTCACAGACTCCGCCGCATGGCTTTTCGCAAAAAAGCTCCCTCCAGCCCAGATCGACGCTGCATTCAAGTCCCTTTTTGCCCGCAAAGATGGCATCGCCCTCAGCATTCTTCGGCAACCCGTGGGCTCGTCTGACCTCGCGGTGACCTTCTATTCGTTCGACGACCTCTGCCGGCAAACTGCGAAGGCCTGCACTACCCCCGCCGGCGTCGCGGATGCCAACTTGGACCATTTCTCCCTGGCCCACGATCAGGAGTACATTCTGCCCCTGCTCAAGAAAGCCATCGCTCTGAACCCTGATATGCACATCATGCTCACGCCCTGGAGCCCGCCCGGCTGGATGAAGTCGAGCGGCTCGATGTTGGGCTCCAATCCCGATACCAAGGAAAAATCGAGCCTCAAACCCGAGTTCTATCCCGCATACGCCGCCTACTTCGTGAAGGCCATCCAGGGTTACCAGGCCGCCGGCGTCCCCATCTGGGCTCTCAGTGTCCAGAACGAGCCACTCTTTGCCCCGCCCACTTACAGCGGAATGCAGATGCTGGCCGCCGAGCAGGCCGCCTTCTTCGGAAACGCGCTCGCTCCTGCGCTTGCCGCCGCGCACCTGACCCCCAAGGTGATGGCTTACGACCACAATTGGGATCGCCCCGACTATCCCGAGACCGTCTTGAACGACCCAAAGGCCGGAGCCCTGGCGGCCGGAACGGCGTGGCACCACTATGGCGGCGACCCATCTGTGATGACGAAGAATCATGATGAGTTTCCGCAGAAAGATCAGTGGGTAACCGAGTCCAGCGGCGGAACTTGGCAAAAGGGCAACATCTTCGCGGATGAAGCCGCGGAACTGATCGCCGTGATGCGCAACTGGTCCCGCGGCTACGTCCTCTGGGCGCTGGCGACCGACCAGAATCACGGCCCCGTGGTGGGCGGCTGCGACACGTGCCGCGGCCTTGTCACTATCGATCTCTCCACCCCAGACCACCCTGTGGTCAAGCCCGAGCTTGACTACTATGTCCTCGGCCAGGCGAGCAGGTTCCTTATGCCCGGCGCGCTTCGCATTGCATCGAACGAACCGGGCGAAACCAGGCTCAAAGATGTCGCGTTCCGCAATCCCAGCGGCTCGATTGTCCTGTATACGCTCAACGACGGCCCCGGCAGCCAGGACTTCCGGATCGCCTTCCATGGAAAGACAATCGCCACAACCCTTCCGGCTGGGTCCGTCTCCACCTTTCTCTGGAAGCCCTGAGCGGCCCGCTTCCACCGTTGTCAAGTGCAAGCAGCCGAGCTATCAGCTTAAACAACAGATTCTAAAGAAACTTATTCTTGCATTGCTTTTGCAGTCTAATATCCCTCGATTCCTTACTCTTGAATTCAGCCACTCAAGGAACGGAAACGCCAGCGTAAGCGGGCCCTCCCCCATTGCAGCGGACGGCACCGGAGCACCCGGCCGTCTCCTTTGAGTGGCATGGACTCCGCCCCTGGAAGCATTGACCGAAACCACGGCAACTTGCAGGTCCTGCGAGTATCCAGGAACCCCGGCAGCTGGGCCGCAACCAAGGCTCGGCGCCGACAGGGCAAACCCATCACCCCGCAACCGATCGTCGAACCCGGCGGCTCAGGCCGCCCTTGTCACTGCAAGGAGTCTCGTTCTATGAACACCTTAGCCAACATCTGGAACCAACCCAAAACCTCGATCACCGGCCTGCTGATCGGACTGGTCACCGTCGCCGGCGTCCTATCGCAGCAAGGCATCAACCTCGGCAAAGCCGGAACAGGGACGATCGTTACCCTGATTGGCGCGCTGGGTACAGCCCTGCTCGGGCTGCTCGCGAAAGATCCCAGCGTCCCGGCCCCCAGCAGCAGCAGTAGCGTCAAGCTCGGCGTCTGGGCTCTCATCGCCCTGCTGCTGCCGCTGCCATTCATGACCGCTTGCTCGGGCGTCACAGTCTCCCAGGACATCGTCAACTGGACTCCAACGCTGCAAAGCGCCGTGGCCACAGTTGATTCAACGGTTGCGCTGCTGGCGCCCGCTGACGCGCCGATATTTGCCGCCGCAACGGTCGGGTTCGACACTGCTTCCAACCTGCTTGCCACCCAGGCCAGGGCGTACCTCGCCAACCCGACGGCTGGCATTCTGGCGCAGATGCAGTTGCAGATCGTCACCTTCCAGCAACAGGTCAACTCCGCCCTGCTGAACGCTGCCAAAATCTCCGATCCTGCCGGCCAGAAGCACGCCATCTCAGCCATTCAGGGCGTCGCCACGATTGTCGAGGCCATTCTCGGGCTGGTCCAGTCTGTCTCGTCCAAAGCCGCTGTGGCGCAGATGGCCGCGAGGTCTACTATCAAGCGCGCCGATCTGGGGCCGCTTCTTGACCGGTCAAGGGCTGTGCGGATGGTGGCAGAACACTACGCTGAACCAGCCGCGGTGGCCAGCCTGCAGGTAGCGCAGGCGGAACAGTTGCAGAGTGTAGCTGGCTTCTAGTGGTCGATTCAGCTAAGACTAGTTCGGCTGTTGAGCGGCTTGTTCGAGCGCGGTGATGTCGAACTTTTTCATGGCCATCATGGCGCGCATTGCTGCAGGATGGCGCAGGAGCTCGTAGATCCTGGCCGGGACAATCTGCCAGCAGAGGCCGAACTTGTCCTTCAGCCAGCCGCAGCCAATTTCCGTGCCGCCGTCGCCAAGTTTTGCCCAGTAGTCGTCAATCTCTGCCTGCGCCTGACATTCAACGCTGAAGGAAAACGCCTCAGTCAGCTGCTGGGCCGGACCGCCGTTGAGGAAGGTGACCTGCTGGCCATTGAGTTCAATATCAATGACCAGCAGGGAGCCGACCGGGCCGGGTCCGGCTTCCGTTACCCGCAGCTCATTGAGCTTGCGGCTGTTCGGGAAAACCGAGAGATAGAAGTTGGCTGCTTCTTCCGCGTTGGAGTCGAACCAAAGGAATGGCGTGATCTTGTTCATGGCCTGCCCGCTCCGGATGGTCTGAAGTTATGTGTTTTGTTCCTGCGCTTCGCCAAGAATCAGCTTCAGCGTAATTTGCTTTCTCCCTCGATAAATCGTCACGCTGATTGTATCGCCGGCCTGATGCTTGTCCATAAGGGCATTGATGTCCTGCGGGTCGGCGACCTGCTGGCCATCGATGGCGACAATCAAATCGCCACCCAGCATGATCGGCTGGTTGCCGACATAGGCCTGCTCGTTGCCGCTGCGGAGCCCAGCCCGCTCGGCCGCGCCACCGGGAACCACCTTCTGGATCAGCACCCCTGATTCCACGGGCAGCCCGATCTGCGATGCCAGGTCCGGCCCAATTGCGTAGGAGATGATCCCGAGCGACGGCCGCTTGACCCGCCCATAGCGCGTCAAGTCCGCGAGCACGGCCTTGGCCGTATTGATCGGAATGGCAAATCCGATTCCCGAGCTTTGGTCGGCGCCGTTCGACGCAATCATGGTGTTGATCCCGATCACTTCGCCATGCGAATTGAGCAGCGGCCCACCCGAGTTGCCTGGATTGATAGCCGCATCGGTCTGAATCGCATCCTCAATTGGAGCGCCTTCAGAACCCCGGATCGACCGGATGGAGCTGATGATGCCCCTGGTCATGGTGCCGCTCAGGCCAAATGGGTTGCCAATGGCGTACACCTTCTGGCCCACGTTCAATTCGCTGGAGTCGGCGAGCGTCACCGGTTGCAAATCGGGCGCGTCAATCTGCAGGAGCGCCAAATCGTGAGCCTTGTCAGTCCCGACCACCTTGGCCGAGTACCGGCGTTTGTTGCTCAGCATGACCTCGATGCCGCGATTGGCGCCGGCTACGACGTGGTAGTTTGTGAGCACATGCCCAGTCTTGTCCAGAACAAAGCCCGACCCCTGGCCCTGCTGCGGAACCGTGCCATAGAAAAAATTGAACACCAGGGTCGTCGAAGTGATGTTCACCACCGACGGCAGGACGCGCTTGTAGACGGCGATGTTGTTCTGCTCCTCGGCGTCGTAGGCCGGCGCAGCTTCGGCCTCGGTCAGTTCCAGCGCCGAGCCGCTGTGGCCGCGGAACAGGGAGAGGTTTTTCAACGACATGCGGGCAAAGCCGCTGGGCAAATGCGTGGTGAGATACAAGAACCCGCCAACTAGCAAGACAACAAGGACAATCCGGCGTAGTTTCATTGGTTTTTAGACCTGTATTACCTTCCTCGTACAGATACGGCGGCCGCAACATTCGGTTCCATCAGGATCCCAGGGGAGAAAAACTGCCGCCAGTGTCTATTTTAAAGGCTCATCTATTTTAAGGACTCATCTTGCAGGATTTTGTTGCTCTCTGCCACCAGGCGCCCCCAAAGCTCAGCTACCTGGGCCCGCAATGCCTCCTTGTCCCCTGTATTTTCCAGCACATAATCGGCGCGTGCCGCCTTCTCGCTATCGGGAATCTGATGCTTCAGGCGCATACGGGCATCGGCTTCCGCGACTGCTCGCCCCGCTTCGTCCTGGCTTATCCGTGTCGCATAGCGCGCGACTTTCTCCTCGTCCGGAGCCGTGACAACGACCACGCGGTCAATGCGCCGCCGCCAGTCGGCCAGCACGGTCTCCTTTTCCCCGCGGGCCCGGGCGTCGCGCTCCACCTCAAAGATCAGAGCCGACTCGATGACCGCGACCGCTGCCGGATCGGCTTGGAAGACTTGATTCATCCAACGCCGCTGCTCGGCAATTACCGCCGGATGGACAATCGCGTTCAGTTCCTGCAGGCGGGAGCCTTTGAAAGCCAAATCAGCGAGCCGCGCCCGGTTCAGCCGCCCGTCCGGCCCCACAACCTCCGGCCCAAACGCCTCCACAATGGCCCCGAAAACCGCCTGCCCCGGTTCCATCAGAGTCCGCCCCAGCTCATCGGCCTCAACCACCTGCGCGCCCAGCGCCCGCAGATAGCCCGCGACTGTGCTCTTGCCGCTGCCCAGCCCACCCGTAAGTCCAACTCGAAGCATGACAAATTATCCTTGCGTCCATCGCTGAACGCAGTATAGGTGATCAACACTGATTCAAAGGGTAATCGAAGCCATGCGCAAAGACCCGCAGGTATATACTTCCTGCGACGAGCGGGGCAGCGCAGGATTTGACAAATAAGCTGAGCAAGTTCTTCGAGGCATGCGCAACTCTGGTGCTCTGTGCCGGTTTGCTCGGACTTGCCGGGCGGCAAGCGCGGGTTGCTACGGCTGAAGCGCGGAACGCAACCGTGCCACCGGTCACGAGGGACGAGCCCGGAGGCTTGATCCATCTCGACGCATTGGTCCTGGATCCATCCGGAAAGCCGGTTTCCGGACTGCGCCAGGAAGACTTCACAATCCTTGACAAGGGAGTGCCAGCAAGAATTCTGTCGTTCCATGCGTCCGACGGGACCTCCGCCAGGACGGAGCCACCCTCGCGGCTCATTCTGGTCATCGACGATATCGACATTCCGCCGCAGATGCCTGATCTGCTTTCAGATGACCACGTGGCCGTGGAGCACTACCTGCTCAAGAACGGCGGCCACCTCGCGCGGCCTGTCTCGGTCTACCTGATCAACGACAGAGGCCTATGGACTTTGCAGCATCCCGCGGGCGACGGCAACGCCATGACGCACGACCTTGTTCATAGCCAGTTGAATCTGGTTCGTTCGTTTGCGCCTCGCCCAATGACGGAGGCAAACAGCGGAGTCGCACTGCATGACAACGCGGCCATGGCGGCGTTGAAGTCGATCGGTCAGATTGCGACAGAGGAACGGCGCAAGCCCGGCCGGAAACTCATGGTCTGGGTGGGGCCGGGCGTGAGCATCGGAACGGGTTTATACCGGATGGGAGAGGCTCTGGACGACACCCCCGAAACAACAACACGAGAAAACCTCGACACGATCTGGTGGTTTTCCCTCCTCTTGCGAGAAGCTCGCATCGTTCTCTACACCTTTACCGTGGGCGAAAATGATCCGCGTGCGCCTTCCGGCCTGTCCGAGAAATATGAATCCGGGGTCCTGGCTGGAGGTAAGATAGACCGTCCAAAGGCGAACTATATGAGCCGCGACAGGAAGGTGCTTGCTCTCAACAGCGGTGGTCTGGTGATCGACGGGAGCTTCGCCATTCTCGATCAGATCGAGAGCTGCGTTCGCGAAGCCGACACTTTTTACACGCTCACGTTTGATCCCGCCCACGCCGAATCGCTGGACGAGCATCACGACCTGAAAGTGCAGTTGAACAAGCCGGAACTCACGGCTCGCACAACTGCCGCCTATTTCGATCAGCCGTGGCACGCGATTGATCGCTATCCCGCTGCACACTCAATGACAGTCAAACAATTGGAGCTAATGCTGGCGGAGAGCCGGTTCGATTCGGATGCGGGGAACGCGCGGCAGCTGAGCAGCGCGGAGTTATCGGAACGGCTTGGTGGGACGAGGCTTTCGGCGATGGTGGCGACGGTGCGGGGAAAGCGGACACGAGAGGCCTTGAGAATCCTTGCCGACGCGTCGGCGTTTCTCGCCCCACCAGCCGACGAAATTCCCACAACCGCGCCGCCTGACCCCGATGCGCAAAGCCGAATGCTGTCGATGGCGGCGGAGTATTTGACCACGACCATTCACAAGCTTCCCAACTATGTTGCCAAACAGACCACCGTGCGCTACCAGGAGACTCCGCAGCTCAGGTGGGGGCTGAAGAACACTGAGTATGAACCTCTGCATGCAATCGACACGCTAAGCGCAACGGTGTTCTATCGCGATGGTTCCGAGGTCGCGGAGCAGCAGAAACACACGCGGCGCAGCGAGCAGACAGCCCGTTCGCTACTGGTCACGTACGGCGCGTTTGGGCCCGTTCTCACTGGTGCGATGGATGCGATCGCCCTGCGTGCCGACCCGAGGCTGGCCCCAACCTGGCATCGCTGGGAACAAGGCGCCGCTGGCCCGATTGCGGTGTTTCGCTACGCCATTCCCGCCGCAATATCGCGATATCAGGCCGAGGCCTGCTGCCTTCCCGACGGCGATGGCAAGACCGCTTTCCAGCACTATGTCGGGTATCACGGCGAGATCGCGATCAATCCGCAAGATGGTACCGTCGTTCGGCTGACGTTGTCGGCCGACCCAAAGTCCACCACACCAATCGCGCTTTCCGGAATCCTGGTTGAATACGGGCCGGTGGAGATTGGAGGGGCCACGTATCTGTGCCCGGTGCGAAGCATTTCCATGATGCGATCGCGGGCCCAACTCGAAGCATTCGAATGGGATGAGAGCTTCCTCACCTACGGCCCATACGCCACCATGCTCAATGAAGTCGAGTTCTCAGACTATCGCCTGTTTCGGGGTACTGCGCGCATACTGCCCGGGTTTATCGCACCGCCCGATGACAAGTGACTTGGGTATTCAAGGATTGCTTCAAAGCCCCCGCCTCATCTTCGCCGCCCGCACCGTATTCGCCATCAGCATTGCAATCGTCAGCGGGCCCACTCCGCCGGGAACCGGTGTGTACGCTCCGGCTAACTCAAAGGCTCTGGGATGCACATCCCCCACAATCGTTGAGCCGCGCTTCAAAAACGTCGCTTCGCGTTTCGCATTCCCCGCGAAATAGCGGTCAAACTCTTCGCGCGTCGTGATGCGGTTGATTCCCACATCGATGATCGTCGCACCAGGCTTCACCATGTCGGCTGTGATGAATCCCGGACGTCCGATCGCGGCTATCAGGATGTCCGCCTCTCGCGTCACGGCTCCCAGATCCCGCGTCTTCGAGTGGCAAATTGTCACCGTCGCATTCTCGTGCAGCAGCAGCATCGCCGCCGGTTTTCCCACGATATCGCTGCGGCCAACCACAACCGCATTCTGCCCGGAAATGGAGATCCCGCTGCGTTTCAGGATTTCGATGACCCCGGCGGGTGTACAGGGCGCAAGCGCAGGCCTTCCCGCCTGGAGCCGGCCCGCGTTCACGGGGTGAAACCCGTCCACATCCTTCTCCGGCATCACCGCGTCGAGCAGCGCCTTCGTGTCCACCTGCTTGGGCAGCGGCAACTGAATGAGTATCCCGTCGATGTCGTCGCGGTCGTTGAGGGTGGTCACCAGATCCAGCATTTCCTCGGTGGTGACGGTGTCGGGCGGTGTAATCAGCTCGCTGTAGAGTCCGAGATCCGCACAGGTCTGCACCTTGCTGCGCACATATATCTCCGAAGCCGGCACATGGCCCACCAGTACCGCCGCCAGCCCCGGCCGAATCCCCTTGGCAGCCAGGCCGCGCACTTCCTCAGCCACTTCCGCCTTGATTGCCGCGGCAATCGCCGTCCCATCCAATATTCTTGCCATGATGCACTCCAAATTCATCGTAACGCTTCGTGGCGCCTCCGCTTTGCGGGGTGATGAAAGTGTCTCGGAAGTTCCTTGAAGAACCAATGCGGCTCCTCTTCGACCCCTCTCGGGGCGGGCAGTTGTGCATTCCCACCCTTGAGTCGGAATCGCGTAGGGCTCTGGCGCCCGAGGGAATGCCGCCTCGTTTGTGCCCCGTTTCCCCACGCGCTATCCTCAATGCTTGAGGTGATCGCTATGTCCGAGACCGCCGTACGCCCTCAGCTTGCCCACTTGACCTCTGCACTCGACGAACTCCGCGCCAAAGGCACTCACTTCCGCCTCCGCGTTCTCGACGACCAACAGGCCCCCGTGTGCCATTACGACGGCAGGCAGGTCATCAACCTCGCCAGCAACAACTACCTCGGCCTCGCCAACCACCCCAAACTCATTGAGGCCGCCATCGCCGCCACCAAGGCCTTCGGAGTCGGCTCCGGCGCAGTCCGCACCATCGCCGGAACCATGCGCATCCACATGGACCTGGAAGAAAAGATCGCCCGCTTCAAGAACGTCGAAGCGTGCGTAGTCTTCCAGTCCGGCTTCACCGCCAACGCCGGGACCGTCAGCTCCATCCTCGGCAAGGAAGACTTTATCCTCTCCGACGAGCTCAACCACGCCAGCATCATCGACGGCGCGCGCCTCTCGCGCGCCAAGGTGAAGGTCTTCCGCCACAAAGACGTCCCTCACTGTGAGGAATTGCTCCAGGAATTGGCCAACGAGCCCGGCAAAAAGCTCGTCATCACTGACGGAGTCTTCTCCATGGACGGCGACATCGGCCCCGTTGGCGCACTTGCCGAACTAGCCGAAAAGTACGGCGCAATCATGATGGTCGACGACGCCCATGCCTCCGGCGTGCTCGGCCGAAACGGCCGTGGCAGCATCGACCACTTCAACGCCCATGGCAAGGTCGACGTCCAGGTCGGAACACTCTCCAAAGCCATCGGCGCACTCGGCGGCTACGTCTGTGGAAGCCGCGATCTCATCGACTACCTCTACCATCGCGCCCGCCCATTCCTGTTCTCGACCTCTCATCCGCCCAGCGTAGCCGCCACCTGCATCGCCGCCTTTGACATCCTCGAGTCGGAGCCCGAACGCATCGAGCGTCTCTGGGACAACACGCGCTACTTCCAGTCCGCGCTTCGCGGCGCAGGCTTCAACGTAGGCGGCATCAACACGCCCGCCACGGAAACTCCCATCACCCCCGTAATCATCGGCGACGGACGCGCCACCATGGACTTCAGCCGCGCATTGTTCAATGAAGGCGTCCTCGGCACCGGCATAGCCTTCCCCACCGTCCCTGAAGGCAAAGCCCGCATCCGCCTCATGCTCACCAGCGAGCACACCAAACCCCAGCTCGATCAGGCGCTGGAGACGTTGGAGCGCGTCGCCAAGCGGCTCGGCATTCTGCAGGCGGCTCGGGCATGATCGCTCACCTCCGCGGCAAGCTCATCTTCAAGGAACCCGGCCAGGCCATCGTCGAAGCCGCTGGCGTCGGCTATGACGTGGTCATCTCCGTCCCCACCTTCACCGCCCTCCCCAGCGTCGGTGCGGAAGCCTCCCTCCACATCCACACCCAGGTCAGCGAAGACCAGATCGCCCTCTTCGGCTTCCTCGATCGCCAGGAAAAACGCCTCTTCGAGCGACTCATCACTGTCAGCGGCGTAGGCCCCAAGCTGGCCATCAAGATACTCAGCGGCCTCTCCACCGAGCGCACCGTACAGGCCATTCGCGGACAGGACCATGCCCAACTGACGCGCATCCCAGGCGTTGGCAAGAAGCTAGCCGAGCGCCTCGTCGTCGAATTGAAAGACAAGCTCGACGACTTCGCCGTAGCTCCCGTCCCGACCACTGTCCAGGGTGCAGCCGTAGAGGACGTCCTCTCCGCTCTCACCAACCTCGGCTACCAGCGCCCCGCCGCCGAAAAGGCAATCGAGCAAGCCGTAGCCAAAGACAAAGCATTAGCCGGAGACTTCGACGCCCTCTTCCGTGGCGCTCTCAAAGTCATCCGATAGCTTCACTCAAGCCGCGTCCGTGACCTGGCTCAATTCCAGCCGCTCAATCGTCACCACAGTGATATCGTCCGACTGCCCAAACTCCACCGCCGACCGCGCAATTTCTGCCGCCGGCTCCTGGCTCATCGCCTTCGCCCGCTCAAACCCAAACAGCTCGCCCTTTGCGTTCTGCGCCTCCACCACCCCGTCCGAATAGAACGTCAGCCGGCTCCCAGGCCGCAGCTCGAAACTCATCGATTCATACTGCGTCCCGCTCACAATCCCCAGCGGCAGCGCGCCCTCCAGCGCAATCTCCCGCCCATCCAGATAAGGCGACAGGTGCCCCGCATTGGCAATCGTCACCCATCCATCCTCGGCAATATGCGCCGCCAGCGCCGTCGAGAAGCCGCCCGAAGTCCGCCCCATCAGCCGATCGTCCAGCTTGCGCAAAATCAGCGCCGGATCGTGCGTCGTGTCCGCCAATATGCGAATCGATCCCACCAGCATTGATACCAGCATCGCCGCCGGCAACCCTTTGCCCGCCACATCCCCGAGCACAATCAGCAGGCCGTCACCGCTCACAGGCAGAATCTGAAAGAAGTCGCCCCCCACCTGCTGCGCCGGCCGATACACCGACTCCACCGCATATCCAGGGAACGACTCCTCCGCCTCCGGAACAATCACCTGCTGCACTTCCCGCGCCGCCGCCATCTCGCTGTCCAGGATCGCCTTCTCCGTGCGCGCCTTGATAAACCGCCGCCCTTCGCTCACGAACACAGTGATGAACCCCGTATAACCCAGTCCCACGCAAATAATGACTGCCAGCGCATCGAAGGACAGCCGATCATGCATCGCTGATAGGTCGGCAGCAGACATCTGTGCCGGCCGGGGCAGATCCGGAAACCGATTGGCTACAACGCCCATGGTGAAAGTCTGCACAATGAAAAATGGGACGCACGCCTTCCACCATTTGCCTCGAAGCGACATTCCGGAGTAAGCATACCCAATCGCGAACAGCCCGGTAGACACAACTGCGTACCAGAAGCGAATCCGTTGCATGTGCCCCATGTCAAGAATGTCGCTGGCAAATCCAATAATCGCGAACACACAAAAAACCGCAGCCAGAAAAACCGCGACCGACCATCGTGGTGTATTTCGCCAGAGGCTGATTCTCTCCGTAGATTCCAAATCGACCTTCCCAAGTCTCAATCTCAACCCAGAGCTTCGCTAGGATTGTACGCCGCAGGCCATTCTTCGAGAGGGAAAATCGGAGGAAGAACTGGCCTTCAGCCACGTACCCTTGCAAAATCCCGTCAACAGCCCAATCCAAGCCGTGCTATCGTTAACGGTCACCCCGGAACTCAACTTTCCATGCGGATAGTTGAACCATCCGTTTGAAACTCCATCAAGCACGAACTGCAGGCCGCAACACCCCCGGAGCGCTCCATGAAAAAGTTAGTCCTCGCCTCAACAATGCTTTTCGCCGGCATCAGCTTTCTTTCCGTGCCCACTCTCCGCGCACAGGATTCGATCACCATCAAGGACCCAGCCGAGGTCAGTGCCTATCAAACGGCCACCGCGCTCACCGACCCCAAAGCCAAAGCCGCGGCCCTTGAAGGCTTCCTCCAGAAATACCCCCAGAGTGTTGTCAAGGCACCGGTGCTCGATATGCTCATCGATACCTACCAGAGCCTCAACGATCCCGATCATGAGTTGGCCGCTGCCACGAGCCTCCTGCAGGTCGATCCAGCCAATCTCAAGGGAATTCTCTACTCAGTGCTAATCGAGAAATCCAAATGCACCAAGCCCAGCGACGCGCAAATCTGCGACGCCGCCGCGGCATTGGCCCAAAAAGGCCTCGCCGCCCCGAAGCCCGCCGGCACAGCAGACGACGACTGGAAGAAGATGACCGATGCCGCCTATCCCATCTTCCATTCCGCCATCGCCATCGACGACTCAACCGTAAAGAGGGATTACAAAGCCGCCGAGGATCAGTACACCGCAGAACTGAAGCTCTATACCGACGATCAGTCCAAGTCCCAGGGCCTGCAGGACACCCTCCAACTGGCCAGCGCCTACAGCCAGCCCGGCCCCGGCCAGGACATGGCGCAGGCGAGTTGGTTCTTCGCCCGTGCCTGGAATTTCGCCCCCGCATCCTACAAAGCCCAGATCGAACCCAAACTGGAAGGCTCCTACCGCAAAGCCCACGGCAAACTCGAGGGGTTAGACGCCGTCAAAACCAAAGCCGCCGCCTCCACCTTCCCACCCCTAGGCTTCTCCATCACCCCAGCCCCCGGCGCCGCCAAGTAGATTCGCCGCTTCGGGTAACTGACAATCTGTATCCCACACCCAACCTGTCATCCTGAGCGAACGGGGCCCCAGTCGTTCTCCAGCCTGGGGGTGGTGAGTCGAAGGATCTGCGGTTGTCCTTCGGGTCCCATAGGATGAACTTCAGACCCAGGCGACGATCATCGGCGTACCAAAATCACTTGTCCCGCGTGACCAGATAAACCGGAACCTGCTGATCGCCGGATTTCACTTCCTTGGTCAGATATATCTTTGAAAAACGCCCACGTCTGGTCTTCATACAAACTTCCGTGTCCTCGTCCAGGCCGTCTACCCGAAGGGGCGGAGCCTCCGCCTTCTGCCGCCCGCGCCCGTACGGCGCCTTGCATTGATTGAGGAGGACAGCACCATTGAGCGAACTGAGAAAAAGCCCACCATCTTTCTCGAGAATTGACAAGCCTGCATCCGGCGACGTCAACGGCACCAGTGCCGCCTTATCAAGGTTGACTGCATCCTCAAGGCCCACTTCCAGGGAAGTTTGCGCGATAACCGGATGTGGCTCAGAGACTGGACACTGGGAGAAGCAATCGCAATTCATGTTAGGGGCATCACAGTCGAGAGTGCGCATTCGAACAGTGCGGAATACGTCAGCGCCCGGCTTCGTCGTGTCCACCTCGACGAGTTCCGGTGCAAATCCGGAGGAGGAGAACGAAATCAGGTAGCGGCCCGGAGCCAGAGCATGGAGATCAAATCGCGCCGCCCCATCGGTCCGCATACTCTCAATCTCCTTTCGGCTCTGTCCATCGAGTACCCGGATCGTTGTCTTCGATATGGGCGCGCCCGCAGCATCCACAACCTCGCCACGGAACTGGGAGTGCGATTGAATCGCGCAGCAAATCGTGACAATTGTCGGAAACAGCGCGGTTGGAAATATTCGCATGTGGGGCCAGCCCTTTTTCTGAAGCAAATCATAGAATGATTGGAGCGGAATAGGTAGACAGCTTCGAGCAATCACGCCGCCTCCCGCGCTAAACTCAACCAAGCATGGCCACCAAACTAAAGACCCCCTCCACCGCCCCCGCCCACCTCCG
>Ga0302319_10001719_pt1 | contig 48747 bp, 33 predicted proteins | sample Bog_T0_2_FD_203319 | JGI IMG/M metagenome (GOLD analysis project Ga0302319, IMG submission 203319) | Peat permafrost microbial communities from Stordalen Mire near Abisko, Sweden - Bog_T0_2 | ecosystem: Environmental > Terrestrial > Soil > Wetlands > Peat | place: Sweden: Abisko, Stordalen Mire... | reverse complement strand
ACTGAAACGGTTCTGCCAAAGATGTCCGCACCGCGCCAGACGGCCGTTCCGGTACTGCGCATAACGGCCATGCACGCGCTGCAGCACCGCCGCCAACTGGGCTCCGTCCTGGGGCACCAGGATCAGGTGGATGTGGTTGCTCATCAAGCAGTAAGCGAGGATCGGCAACTCCGTCAGACGGGCCTGCTCGCGCAACAAACCAAGGTACACGCGACGGTCCATGCGCGTGCTGAAGACCGTCTGACGCGCGCTCCCGCGCTGCGTAATATGGTGCGCCACACCGGGCACGACGAAACGCGCAAATCGAGGCATCTCAGCCAATCAGTACCCCGAATGCCACGCAAATCTCTGACAAAACCTCATGGCGACACATCAGGACGTCCCCTTTCCCCTTTCCCCGATAGAAGTTGATAGAGTCATTCCGGCGGAGGCAGCGCGCCTCGGCAATCAGGCCACGCCAACGGTGTTGTTAGTCGACCATCGTGGCAAGGTGGTGTCTAGCTGGCAGGGGGCGAAGCGATCTTCAGATGAGTCTGCGTTCCTGGAGATCCTGCGGAAATCCCCATGACAGTGCCTGATGCCACCACGACGATCGGCTTAGATCACAGTCGCGGGCGCCATTTGTTGGCCGTTATGGGATTGGCGACATTACTTGCACGATTATGTCTGGGTCTGGCACCGGCTCTCTTGGGCGCTCAAGGTCAGCCGCTCCCTGAGCGCCTCGGCGATGCGGAAGGAATGAGCGCGGAGCCGGTCTTTTTCAGTGAAACGAAATTGGTGACACTGGCCTTCACCTTCCGCCCGCGTGCGAAATGCAATCGATTGAAGATCCGCAACGCGCCGGAACTCGGTGTAGAAGATATCGAGATTCTCGATAATGGTGCGCCGCAGAGGGTGGCGGTCCTGTCACGAACGGAAGCGGAGGGTGTCCGCCCTCCAATCGATGTGATCCTGCTGTTTGATTGCGGTAGGGACTTCAGGCCCTACATCAATCCGCGGGTGGTCAACTGGAAAGTCTTTGAGGAGTTGGAAAATGTCAGGTTCTCGATCTACGGGTTCAGCGACTCCGCGTATCGTCTGGTGCGGCCGACCGAGAATTTGGCTCAGTTGACCGGGGCAATGGCTAATCTTTCGCGGCTACCATTTGTCCCGAGTGCTAAGAGTGACGCGATCTTTCAGACGATTCAGGACGCGGTCACGATCCCTGGTAGCCGGCCGCGCATGCTGGTCGTGTTTTCTAACTTCACTAGAAATTGCAACCTCCAACTTGCCAAGCCGGATCAGCATAGCTGGGAGGAGGCGGTAGGAATCGCTAGGCATTATGACATCGCGTTGTTCCCAGTCGTGGTTAGCCCACGACGCCTTCTAGCCCTCAACGGCGTCGGAGAATCTACGGGAGGCAAGACGCTCCCTGGGTATGCCATGACGGAGAACATACTTGAGCAAGTGCTCAAGTATTACAGGACGCAGACAAGAAGCGAGTTCGTGGCCGGCTTTTACCCACGCGCCTCTTCAGAGACAGACGGGGAGTTGCACAGGATCGTGGTGCGGCTCAAGAGCGAAATCGGAGAGATCTCAGGCGGGGTCCGTACGGCGGCTTACTACAGGGGCGATGGCCCTACGCGATGAATCCATGCGCTTTCCGCATGGTGCTTGGGCACGCACGGGGATCTTCGCGTATCTTCCGCCCTACTCCTTCGGTCCCGGCACGTCCCCGAACCAGTAGCCCGACCGGGCGCGAATGGTCAGGCCGTGGCGGTTTAGCACCCGCACCGTGAGCGTGTGAAACCCGGGCTCGACCTGCTGCGCCGGAAAGCTGAGCAGGTATTGGCTGTGCAGTTCCTCGCCCATGCGGGAGAGCGACTTCTCGAGGCCCTTGAGCGTGGCGAAGCTGAGATCCTCGCCGCCGGTCGACTTGACGAGCGCTTTGGCCGAATCCTGCTTGGCCAGCCGCGCGATCTCGCCCAGGCCGGCCAGCAGATCGGTGGTGTTGCCGGTGGTCTGAGGCGTATCGGTGCCTTTCGTCGTGAAGGCGGTTTCGTAGGGCGACCAGGTGGCGGCGAACACCGTCACGGCGTCGCGCTCGAGCAGTTTGAGAGCGTCGGCGAGCTTGGTCTTGCTGCCGCGATCCTTGGACTCTCCGACCACAATCAGGATCTTGCGCTCGCTGGCCGGGCGCGCCGCGAGCATCCGGGCGGCGTCGGCGACGGCATCGATCTGGCGGGCGGCGTTGCCGCCCTGCGAGGCGGCGGTGCGCTGAAAGGCGGCCCAGATCACGCCGGGGTCTTTGGTGAAATCGGTCAGCACCACCGTGGCGTCGCCATAGCCGATGACCGCCGCGCGGCCGCGGTCGCCCGTGATCAGCGGCTGAATCAGGCTGCCGACTTTGCGCACTTTGAGATTGGCGGTGGCGGAGAGATCGTTGGTCTGGACGGCGATGACGATGGCCAGCGGAGCGACCACGGCATCGGCGGCGTCGAGGCGGAACTCCTGCTCGCGCCCGTCAGCGAGCAGAGAGAAGTCGGCACTCGTCAGGCCGTCCACGAAGCGGCCCTTGCTGTCGGCGACAGTGACGGGGACCAGCACCACCGGGACATTGGCGCGGAAGGTGGGCACCTGGGCCGCCAGCGTCGCCGCAAACAGGGCCAAAGCGATTGCGATTCTCATGGCTATTGGAGCTTGCCGCGGGCTTCGACTTTCCAACTAGCGACGACTTCCTCGCCGCGCACGGCCCACACCTGCTCGTGCAGATTCATGGCCGTGCAAACGTGGTTCATCAGCACACGGACGCGGTCGCCGGGGCGGTAGTTTCGTTCGGCGCGCGCCAGGTCGATGTAGCCGTGCTCTTCGTTCATTTTGTGAAAGCGCGCCCCGGCGTCGCCATCGATTGCGCCGTACAACACGTCGCCGCCGTCGGAGGCGCGATCGGACGAAAAGGTCTTCGAGCCGCCGTCGATCATCATGCGGCCATCCTGCGCCGAAACGACCGTGCAGACCACCGTGGCGGCGCAATCCGCGCGCCCGCAGGCGCCGCTCAACACGGTATTGCGATCGTTGAAAATGTAGGTGCCGGGCCGGATTTCGTTCACTCCGGCAATGGTGTGCGAGTCCCACAGCAGGGGCGTCGAACCGCCGCTGACGATCTCGGGATCGAGCCCTTCCTTCTTGAGAGCGTCGAGCATGGCGGGGACGGCGTGGCGCAGGCGCTCGAGCGCGCCCAGGCTCTCGGCGGCGTGGTCCTTGATGTGGCCGGGATAGAACGCCACGCCGCGCCAGCGCAGCGCCGGCAGAGCCAGCACGTTTTTCACGAGATCGAGCAGCGCCGGCCCCGGCGTCACGCCCACTCTCAGCAGGCCCAGGTCGGCTTCGGCCAGAATCCCGATCTCGACGCCCGCGCGCGCCGCCGCCCCGCTGATGAGCGCGGCCACCCGCGCGTCGTCCAGCGCCACGGTGACTTGCACGCGCCGCGCCAGCTCGATGAGACGCGCCAGCTTCGCTGCGCCCACGACCGGATAGGCGATCAGCAGATCGGGCGTGCCGGAGGCCAGCATGACCTCGCCTTCGGTGGTTTTGGCGACCGTCAGGCCGGCCGCGCCGAGCTCGATCTGACGCCGGCCCAGCGCGGGGATCTTGTGCGTCTTGGTGTGCGGACGCAAGCGCAGCCCATGGCGCTGCGCGTAAGCGGCCGCGCGCGCCAGGTTGCGCTCCATGGTCTCCACGTCGATGACCAGCGCCGGGGTGTCGAGATCCTGAATGCGGCTCACTTCTTATTAGGATCCTTGAAGCGCAGGCTGACGCGCGGCGGCGCTTTGCGGTAGACCAGTTCGAGCTGCTTGGGCTTCACTTTGCCGTCGATCTGGAAGTACAGCAGCCCGGTGACGGGGTGGTCGATCTCGCCGCCCTGGAGCACCTTCGCTTTGAGGGCGTCGAGCAGCGGATTGGGCTTGCCCGCGTTCTTGTCTTCGATGCTGGCCGAGGCCTCCGAAGTGTCGGCGGTGGCGCTGCCGCCCATCGGAGCGCCCATGGGGATGGTCGAGGGCACGCCGCCGGGATACCCGCCGCCCGGGTAGCCGCCGCCGGGATAACCCCCGATTGGAACGCGCTGCTGGTCGGCCATGCCGCGGCCCTGCTGGCCGCCGACCGACTTGACCACCATCACCGCGCCGCCGGCCACCTGCGAGGGCGTCAGTGGCCGCGAATGCTGGCCGTCCTTGTCGCTGCGTAACAGGAAGTCGTCCACATCGAGGTCGAGCTTGTCCTCGCCCTTGGGCGTGACCGTGACTTCGACGATCAGATAACCCGCGCCGAGGTCCCTGCCCAGCGCTTCTTTCATCGATTCCTTGTCCAGGAATGCCCGCGCCGCGATCTCGATTTTCTCATCGGAGGCCGATCCGGAGGCCACCGTTTTCGGCTCCGGGGCGGTCTGTTTCTTGTCACCGGTCCGCGCCGCCACGAGGCCCGCCAGGGCCAGCGCGGCGAGCAGGCCGGCCATCGGAGTTCGCCTCATTGGTTGCCTTCCATTCATCGGACGATTCAACGCGCATTGCCATCCCGACGCCGCCCGCGTCACAGCGCCTGCGCCGCGGCGCAGGCCGACGCCCAAGCCCATTGAAAATTGTAACCGCCCAGGTGGCCGGTTACATCCACTACTTCACCGACGAAGAATAGCCCCGGCGCGTTGCGCGCTTGCATGGTTTTCGAGTCCAGACCGCCGGTGGAGACGCCGCCGCCGGTGACTTCGGCCTTTTCGAAGCCTTCCGTGCCGGCCGGAATCACGCTCCAGGCGTGCAGCCGCTCTTCGAGCCGGGCGAGCGGCGGCGCCGGCTGGGCGAAGCCCTCGAGGTCCAGCCAGCGCTCGGCCAGCCTGCGGGGCAGGCTCTCGGCCAGAAGGGTTTTCACGGCCGCCTTGTCGCCGGAGGCGCGGCGTGCTTCCACGATTTCCCGGAAGCTGCGACCGGGCAGCAGGTCCAGCCGCAGCGCCTGCGCCGTGGAGTCGTGGGCTGCTCCCGGTGCGCCGCCCGGCCGGTTCCAATACGACGAGATCTGCAGGATCGCCGGGCCGCTCAAGCCGCGGTGGGTGATCAGCATCTGCTCGCGGAACGAGTGGCCGCCGAAGCGCGCGTTCACCTCCGCCGCCACGCCGGCCAGGTCGCACCATTGGCGGCGGTGGTCCGCGTCGAAGGTCAGCGGAACCAGCGCCGGGTACGGTGGTTCGACCTTCAGGCCGAACTGCCGCGCCAGGCGGTAGCCCAGGTCGGTTGCGCCGAGTTTGGGGATCGAGAGGCCGCCGGTTGCTACCACCAGAGCTGTGGATTGGTAGGTTTCTTGCGCGGTTTCGACGGTGAAAAGCGTGGTTTTCCGCGCGCTTTTCACATTGCAACTGAGTTGCATTTCGACTCCGCCGGCGCGGCATTCCTCCTGTAGCATGGCGAGGATGGCTTGTGCCGGACCGTCGCAGAAGAGTTGGCCGGCCGTTTTCTCGTGGTACGGAATGCGGTGCTTCTCGACCAGCGCGACGAAGTCGGCGGGCGTGTAGCGCGCCAGCGCCGACTTGGCGAAGTGCGGGTTGGCCGACAGGAAATTCGCCGCCGTCGTCCGCAGATTCGTGAAATTGCAGCGGCCGCCGCCGGAGATCAGGATCTTCTTACCGGGCCGTTCGGCGTGCTCGAGCAGCAGCACGCGCCGGCCGCGCTGGCCGGCCAAGGCCGCGCAGAACAGGCCGGCAGCGCCGGCTCCGAGGATGATGGCATCGTAGGTCAAGGCGAATCCAACAATGCGCGAATCAGACGGCGGCAGTGTGCCGAAGATCGCGCCCGCTACGCGCTCAGAATCGCGTCGATGCTCTGCAGTTCTTCGGCGCTGAAGGCCGCGTTGTTCAGCGCGCCGACGGCGTCGTCGATGTGCGCCGCGTGGCTGGCGCCGATGATGGCCGAGGTCACTTGCGCGTGGCGCAGCACCCAGGCCACGGCCATTTGCGCCAACTTTTGTCCGCGCCGGCCGGCCAGTTCGTTGAGGCGGCGGATGCGGTTGCGCTTGTCCGCGGTGATGTTTTCGGGCTTGAGGAAGTGGCCCTTCGAAGCCCGCGAGCCTTCCGGAATCCCGGTCAGATACTTGTCGGTGAGCAGGCCCTGGGCGAGCGGCGAAAAGACGATGCAGCCAATGCCTTCGGTGTCCAGCACCTCGAGCAAGCCGCCCTCCAGGGTGCGGTTGAACATGGAGTAGGAGGGCTGGTGGATCAGGCACGGCGTGCCGAGCGAGCGCAGGATTTGAGCTGCGCGGCGGGTCAGTTCGGGCGGGTAGGCGGAAATGCCCGCGTACAGCGCGCGGCCGCTGCGCACGATGTAGTCGAGTGCGCCCATGGTCTCCTCGAGCGGCGTGCCGGGATCGGGGCGGTGATGGTAGAAGATGTCGACGTATTCGAGGCCCATGCGCTTGAGGCTCTGGTCGAGGCTGGCGACGAGGTACTTGCGCGAACCGAGGTCGCCGTACGGGCCGGGCCACATGTCCCAGCCGGCCTTCGACGAGATCACCAGCTCGTCGCGGTAGGGCCTGAGGTCTTGCGCCAGAATCCGGCCGAAGCTCTCCTCGGCCGAGCCGTAGGGCGGCCCGTAGTTGTTGGCCAGGTCGAAGTGCGTGATGCCCAGGTCGAAGGCGCGGCGCGCCATCGCGCGGCCGTTCTCATAAACGTCGTCGCCGCCGAAGTTGTGCCACAGCCCCAGCGCCACGGCGGGCAGCTTCAGGCCGCTGCGGCCGCAGCGGTTGTAGCGCATCGTGGCATAGCGATTCTCGGCCGCGGTGTAAGGCATGTCGGTGCTCCTTTGAACAGCATAGACGAACGCCGTCCGCGATCGCGGGGAATTTGCGAGTGGTTGTTGCAGAGGGCGTCGAAGACAAGAACCGCTCCTTGACAGTCGCGGCTCAGTAACAACGGTCGCGGCTCGTTGTGCAATCGTGAAGCAACCGCTCCTTGACAGTCGCGGCTCAGTAACAACGGTCGCGGCTCGTTTCGCAATCGTGAAGCAACCGCTCCTTGACAGTCGCGGCTCAGTAACAACGGTCGCGGCTCGTTTCGCAATCGTGAAGCAACCGCTCCTTGACAGTCGCGGCTCAGTAACAACGGTCGTGGCTCGGTAACAACGCGGAGAACCGCCGGATCCGAGGTAAATGGCAGGTTAGTCAGGCGCTATCTCGTCTGTGCTCCCTACTGAAGTTCGGCAGGGCTATTTTCTGGTGAGTTTTACTCGCGCAAAAGGATGTAGCTTGCCGCCCACTTCACCATCCATAATCCACTGCCAGGTGTCCGTACTCTTGTCGTACGCGAAGGTAGTGTGGAATATGTCGTCCTTGTACTTAAACAGGAACGCGATTTCATCGCCGCCGCGCCTGGCATGGCCGATCGCCTCGGCCGAAAGGCCATCGCCGCCGGTTGTGTCGAGCCACAGGCAGGTGTACTGGTTCAACTCCTGGTCCCAGCCGAGGAAGACAATCGCTTGATACGCCGGCTGGCCTAGGGCGTCCTTCTCGCGCGATACTTCGTGGAGTTGTATGTACTCATGACCCAGCACCCACTCGGCTTCGATATCGTGTGTCGTCGTTTTCCCAGCAATGGTGCCCTGAAGAACCCACTTGCCCGTCATCTGATCGAGTAGGGAATCCTTAAGCGCATGTTGTTGTGCCAAGGCTGAGAATGACATGAGCGCCATTGAGACAAATGTCCTAAACATCGTGGTCATTGGTGAATAGCTCCGCATGGTGTGATATCCCAGTTTGTTGTCTTGCGTACCTCGTTGTTACTCCGGCGCGGCCACGAAGCGGTAGCCGACGCCGCGCACGGTGAGCAGGTGGCGGGGCGTGGTTGGATCGTCCTCGATGTAGCGCCGCAGCCGCACGATGAAGTTGTCGATGGCGCGCGTGTCAGTATCCTCGTGCAGGCCCCAAACGTCCTCCAGCATGGCCTTGCGCGAGACTGGTTTGCCCTCGTGCGCGATCAAGTAGCGCAGCAGATTGGCCTCCATCAGGGTCAGCGGGAAGACCTTGCCGCGCACGCACAGCTCGAGCCGGTCGAAGTCGACCGAGATCTCGCCAAACGCGTAGCTGTCGGGGGGCTGGCTGGCGGCGTCGTCCGTCGCGGCGGGGCTGGCCGCGGCGGCGAGCAGCCATTCATTGCGCCGCAACAGGCTGCGCAGGCGCGCCAGCAGCATGGCCAGCTCGAAGGGTTTGGTGAGGTAGTCGTCGGCGCCGGCGGTGAAACCGCGCAGCACGTCGTCGGGGTGGTTGCGCGCGGTCAGCATGAGGGTCGGAATGAACTGCCCCTTCTGGCGCAGCTCACCGATGACCGTGAAGCCGTCGATGCCGGGCAGCATGACGTCCAGCATGACGACGTCGAAGGGCGGAGACGGCGCCAGCAGCAGTTCCAGGGCGGCCTCGCCCGTGTCCACCACGTGCACCTGGTAGTCCTCCGCTTCGAGGTTGAAGCGCAGCCCGTCCGCCAGGTGGTGCTCGTCTTCGACAATCAGAACGCGACGCATCGCTTCAACGCACCCGCGGGAGCTGCAGCACGAAAGTGCTGCCGTGTCCCGGGCCCTCGCTCTCGGCCCACGCCCGTCCGCCGTGCTGTTTGGCCACTGCGCGGACGATGTACAACCCCAGGCCGGTGCCTTTGACGCGCGCGGCGAGCTGCCCTTGCACGCGGTAGAAGCGCTTAAAAACGCGCTTCAACTCGCTCTTTTCCAGGCCCGGCCCCTGATCGCGCACGCGCAGCGTGACGAATGTGTCGTCCACCACCGCCGTTTCCACCACGATTTTCGCCGTACTGCCCGAATACTTCACGGCGTTGTCGATGAGATTCGCGACCGCCGCCCGTACGTCGTCCAGATCGCCCAGGATCGTGACGGGAGGCCCGGGCGAGTATTCGAGCGCCCGCTCGGGCACGTGATGCAACTGCCGCGCGCGCTCCAGACACTCCTCCACGAGAGCGTTGATTTCGATGTTCGTCAGATTCAGCTTGGGGCCCGACTGGCCCATGCGCCCGGTGCGCAGCACCTGCTCGATGGTGGCTAGCAACCGGTCGCTGTCGGCCAGCATGATGCGGTAAAACTCGGCGCGTTTGGCCTCGTCGACGGCGCGCGTCTGGAGCGTTTCCAGGTACAGCCGGATCGAGGCCACGGGCGTCTTCAGCTCGTGTGTGACGGCGTTGATGAAAGCGTCGTGCTGCTCGTTGCGGCGGATTTCGCGGACCAGGAAGATCGTGTTCAGGACGACGCCGGTGATGATGAAGGCCAGCATCAGCACGCCCAGGAACAGCAGAATGCCGTTGCGCCAGTTGAGCAGCACCCAGCCGATGTAGAGGATCAGGATGACGAGGATCAGGCTGGCGCCGAGAGTGATGAACAGCGCCATCGATTTGCGGCGGCTCTCAAGCACCATGACTCCAGCTTAACCCTGCCGGCGCGCGAGCACGGCCGACGGGAGGAGCACTAGGGGATTGGTCGAGAAGCGCGGAGCGGGCGCGATGGAGTGGATGAGCCGAATCGGCCTGATCGCGCGCGGCTCAGGCCGCCTGCCGGCGCGCGGCGCCCGGTTGGCCGGCCGGAGCCAGTCGCGCGGCTTTCACCGCGCGGGCCAGGCCCAGCTTCTCGCACAGCCGAATCGTCCAATAGGTGATGTCCAGCTCATACCATGCCAGGCCGTGCCGGGCCGAGACCGGATGGGCGTGGTGGTTGTTGTGCCAGCCTTCGCCGAAGCTCAGCAGCGCCACGAACCAGTTGTTGCGCGAATCGTCGCGCGTGGCAAACCGGCGCGAGCCCCAGATGTGGGTGATGGAATTGACCATCCACGTCACGTGCTGGCCCGCGGTGACGCGGAAGAAGATGCCCCACAGGACGAACGGGATGCCGCCCACGGCCAGCAGCACGAGTCCGAGGAGCGTCAGCGGGACCCAGTGATAGCGGCTGAGCCAGACATAGAAAGGGTCCTTGGCCAGGTCGGGTGCGTAGCGCGCGCATTCGGCGGTATTGGCGTTGGTCGGATCGCCGGTCAGCATCCACAGAATGTGCGCCCACCAGCGCCCGTCGCGCGGCGTGTGCGGATCGCCGGGCAGATCGGAGAACTGGTGATGCACGCGGTGCGTCGCTACCCATGGGATCGGTCCGCCCTCCAGCGCCAGCGTGCCGCAAATCGCCAGGAAGTACTCAAAGTAGCGCGGCACTTTGTAACCGCGGTGGGTCAGCAGCCGGTGGTAACCCATGCCGATGCCCAGGCTCAGCGAGAGCCAGTACAGTCCCAGCGCCGTGAGAAACGCCGGCCAAGTGAAGAAAAACAGCGCGGCCAGGGCCCCGATGTGGAACGCGGTGAAAGCAGTTGCGGAGATCCAGTTCACGCCCTCCCGTTTGAGGAAGGGTGCGGAGTGTTTGACGATTGGTGCGGTGTCGTTAACGCTAGGTGCTGTGTCGATGTGCAAGCCAGTCCTCGCCCGGTTCATTCCAGCGGCCGCCCCTCTGAGGACAACCATCTAGATTGAAGGTATCAAGGCTTCGCCGGCGCCACGTAAGAGTTGTGTAATAGTGGCGTGCGGAATGGCCGGGCCAGGGCCGGCCGTCGCTGGAGCCCTCGCCCCGCGCTGAATCTGGAGCCATCGCCGCGGCCTGCGGTTTGACAACAACATTCGGGATTCGCTACAAAGAAAGGGTCAAAGACTGCTCCTCAGTAGCTCAATGGTAGAGCATTCGGCTGTTAACCGAAGGGTTGTAGGTTCGAGTCCTACCTGAGGAGCCAATTCCAAGTCCTTTGTTTTCAATGTATCCCTTACAAGACACGCCAGTTGTCGAACCGCGCGCAAGCCAGGTCTTCCGTTTTAGAATTACCCATATTTACCCAAATTTCCTTATCTTTGGACGCAAGGGTACCCCCAGTTTCCCCCCAGTTCATGGCAAATGAGCAGCAAGGACCGGCTCCCAAACGGGCGCCCGTGCGCCAGGACACCGCAGCCAGGCTGTTGCCGGTTTCCAGAAACGCCGTTTGAACTAAGCCTTACGGCAGACGCTTCGCGTGTTATGCTCGACAGGGCGATAGCAGTGCGAACCGATCTCAACCATGCAGTCGTAGCACGATTATCACAGCGCATATCACAAACCCGATTCAATACCCATTAAGCACGTCCCCTGCCAAACCGGCTTCCTTCAAACGGCTGTATCGAAAGCGACCCGGCGATCCACGCTCGCCCATCCCCGAGAGATAATCGCGCCGGGGCGCTCCCGATACAGCACTAACGTTTACCGACCAGTGGCACAGTTTCTAAGATGGAATGCGACGGCCGGTCTCTGACGAGGAACAGTAGGCTTCCGAGGACAAGCACTCGAAGTGTAAGCGGAGAGACAGCGCAGATTGCAGATGGTGGGCGGTGGCACAATTCGGGTGGGGCCCGTTGCGGGCAATGGGCGGCATTGAGGTCAAGGGGATGGCCGTCGTTTGAACTGGTGTCCGCTAAGGTAGGCGGAAAGGTTCGCCATTTCGGGGCCTTCGAAGTGGGGCCAGGCGATCTGCTGGCGCCGCATTCGGTCCATCATGTCCGGCCCGTGCTTCCAGAGGGCGGCTACCAGTCCCAAAGAGGTCATGCGGCCCGCCATCGTGGCTCTAGCCGCCGCGCCAGTGGCGGGATTGTCATGACAGAGGCTGCAGCGCTTCCTTTCAAAGACGCGCTGGCCCTGGTCAGGGTCGCCACGTTCCTCGAAAAACTGTGTCGCGATGAGGTAGCCAACCAGGCGGCGCATCTCCTCAAGGCTGAGCGGCGGCTGGTGTTGTCCGGTGCGGAAGGGGTGGTTCCACATGGCGGCGGCGAAGTCGGCGAGGCCGTAGCGGGTGGGGTGAGATTCGAACGTCAACGCTCCACGGTGGCATCCGGCGCAGCCCTTGGACACAAGCAGCGTCCGGCCGGTCTCCGGCGATGCCGGCGCGAATCCGGCCGGGTGGACTTCGTGCCGCGAGTTTCGCAGCCAGGCGAGGATATCGGTCAGCTCCTGCGCGGAGAGCAGCGGATAAGGGACTTTCGACCGGTCGAGCGCGCTCGCCATGTCGCGGGAATGGTTCCACATCTGTTGGGCGAGGACGATCGGGTCCCAGAGCGATTCCCATTCGGCGACCGGTCTAATGCCCACACGGACGGGAGACTGGATGCCGTGACATTGCCCGCAGCGCTTCGAAAGAAAGAGCTGCCTGCCCCGCTTGCTGTCGCCGGGCGTCTCGAAGTAGCTCGCCGCGTAGAAAAAAACAAACAAGTCGGCGACCTGCTGCTCATCCAGGGAGGGCCTGACCACGCCTTCCTTCGCCATTGCACCCCACATCGCCGGAGCATGGTTCCACATCAGGGCGGCCATTTCGTAGGGGCTGAAGCCTCGCCCGTGGCTCCGCGCAAGATCCGGCGCCTTTTGCCCGCCCACCCCATTCACGCTGTGGCAGACGATGCAGTTGAGGCTCTGGAACAAGGCCTTGCCGCGTTCGGCATCGCCGAGCGGAAGGCTCCTGGTGGCGCAGGTCGCGGAGTTGAGGGCGGCAATGAAGAGGAGCAAAGTCGAAGTTCGCACTAACTATTGAAGCTTAGGATACAGCCAAATGGACCGCTGTCATTGGGGGGGTCAGGGAGGGAGAAAGTCGGAACGGCCCGGACGCCCACAGGCATCCGGGCCTTCATAATCGAGCTGGCCGGTGCTAGCGGAGCGCGAAGAGCACGACCTGACTCGTTGGCGCCAGCGAGGCGCTCAGGGAGACTTCCCGTTCGGCGTTGGATGTGGGCAGAGCGTGTCCGATACCGCTGCCGGACTTCCAAACGGAGGAAAGGAAGTACTTATCCCCGTACTTATGGAAGACGAGCTTGCTGGACCCGTCGCGCGTGGAATAGCTGCCGACCTGGTGCGTGATGAAGCGCACATTGACTTTGCAGGTGTAGCACGCGAGATTCGTCAGTCCTGACTGTTCGGATTGGGTTACCGTATACTCGCCGGCGGGCATGGCCGTGGTGCCGGTGCTGAATTCAAACGGGATGTCAACTCTCATGCGCTCTTGGCCAAGCGCGGAAGCTGTGGCGAGCAACGCCAGCAGACCTAACGTCGCGAAAGTTCTGTTCTTCATGGTGTTCCTCCTAAATCCCAGTAGTTGGCGGGCTGAGGGCCAGGAGAAGTCCAGCCAGGACGAGTTTGGTTGTCGCGCTCGCCGTGACCTGATCTCCCGGTTTCCCTGCGGCCTTCACTTAGGGCCTTCGGAAACGGAGGACGAAACGGCTAACGGACTACGAGGATTCATGACAAAATTGTCTTCATGGGAGGATCTGTGTCCGTTTCCCAGTTGCTGATCGCCTGGGGACGAGGCGAACCGGGGGCGCTCGAACAACTCACGCCGCAGGTCTATCGCGAACTGCACAAGGTTGCGCGGGCGTACTTGCGCCGGGGACGGCCTAACCAGACGCTCCAGCCGACGGCGCTCATTAATGAAGCATACCTGCGATTACTCGACCCGTCGCAGCACGTGCAGTGGGAGAGCCGGGCGCACTTTTTCGGCATTGCCGCGCGGCTGATGCGCATGATCCTGGTGGATTACGCCCGCGCGCAGCATGCCGCCAAGCGAGGTGGCGCCGGGATCCCAGTCACTTTGGACGACTGCATGGCGGTCTCTCCTAACCGTGCCCCAGACATCCTGGAGATAGACGAAGCTCTCGACCGTTTGGCGGCCGTGGACGAGCGCAAGGCCAAAGTGATCGAACTGCGGTATTTCGGGGGCATGGAGCGCGAAGAGGTTGCGGCTGCTCTCGGTCTGACCGTCCCTACGGTGAAGCGCGACCTGCGGCTAGGGGAGGCCTGGTTGCGAAGGTTTCTTGGCGGCGACGCCGAGCGCTGAAGATCCGCCGACAACGTTGATCCGCGTGCTTCCGCAGTCGTCTATGAGGGCGATGCCACCTCCCTCCTTCCCCCGATGGAGCAGTTCGGATTCTTATGGGACAATACGCTTGAACAAGAAGGGTTGGACTGGCGCGCGATATGAGTGACAGCCGCTGGCAGCGCATCGAGGAGATCTTTCATCAAGCCGCCGAGCTTGCGCCAAAGGCGCGACCGGCCTTCCTGGACCAGGCTTGCGCCGGAGACGAGGCGCTACGCAAAGAGATAGAGACGCTGCTGGCCCACGACGCCGAGGACGGCGGCACGCTGGCCAAGGCCGTCGCCGAAGCAGGGGTCGGCGCCGGCATCATGGACGAGGACCTCAGCGGTAGGGCCATCGGGCCGTACAAGGTGCTGGGTCGCCTGGGCGCAGGTGGCATGGGCGTGGTGTACAAGGCGAGCGATACCCGCCTGGGCCGCGACGTTGCGCTGAAGGTCCTGCCGGAGGAGGTGGCCGGCGATGCCTCGCGCCATGCCCGCTTTGTGCAGGAAGCCAAGTCCGCGAGCGCGCTGCGCCATCCCAATATCGTGACGATTTACGATATCGCCCGCGACGAAGGCCATGATTTCATCGTCATGGAGTACGTTGCCGGCAAGACGCTGAGCCAGTTGATCGGACGCCGGGGGCTGAAGCTGAAGGATGCTGTGCGATATGCGATCCAGACCGCCGACGCGCTCGCCTGCGCGCATGCGGCGGGCATTGTGCATCGCGATCTGAAGCCCTCGAACATCATGGTGGACGAGCACGAGGTGGTGCGGGTGCTCGATTTCGGCCTGGCGAAGCTGACACGAGCCGAACCGGGCGAGGGTGAGCCGACGGAGACGATTGGACCAAAGACGCTAGAGGGAACAATCGTCGGCACGGCGTCTTACATGTCGCCGGAGCAGGCCGAAGGCAAACGGGTGGACGCGCGCTCGGACGTATTCAGTTTCGGCGCAGTGCTCTACGAGATGATCTGCGGGCACAGGGCGTTCAAGGGTGAGTCGCCCGTTGCGACGCTGGCGGCGATTCTGAGTCGCAACCCTGCGCCGCTGGGTGACGAAGTCCCGCGCGATCTGGAGCGCATCGTGACCCGCTGCCTGCGGAAGGACCCGGCGCGCCGGTATTACAGCATGGCCGACGTCAAGGTGGCGCTCGAGGAGGTGCAGGAGGAATCGGAATCGGGGCTCCTCACGGCGGCGGAGAAGCCGGCGCACCGCCGGGCGCGCTGGCCGGCCGTGCTGGCCGCGCTGGCGCTGGTGGCGGCTGCCGTTGGCGGCTGGATGTTGCACAGAACTAGCGGCACCCCCGCAGTGCCCCAAGCCGTGCCACTGACCACTTACCCTGGCTTTGCGTGGTCGCCGAGTTTCTCTCCGGATGGGGACCGAGTGGCATTCTCCTGGAACGGTCCTAAGCAGGACAACTACGACATCTACGTGAAGCAGATCGACGCAGAAGAGCCTGTCCATCTCACGAAGGATCCCGCCCCTGACTTTTTCCCTGCCTGGTCCCCGGACGGACGCCAGATAGCCTTTCTGCGTGAGTTGTCCGGCGGGAAGAGCGGCGTATTTCTGATCCCGGCTCTTAAAGGACCCGAGCGCAAACTCGCGGAAATCAATGTGGTGGCGGAGGCAGGTTTTGGGGTAGGCAGGATGTCGTGGCACCCTAACGGCCAATGGCTGGTGCTGTCCGACAGGAACTCGGCCCAGGAGCCGCTCGCCTTGTTCCTGGTCTCGGTCGAAAGCGGCGAGAAGCGCCAGCTGACCTCTCCGCTTAAGGGTTTCCCCGTTGGCGATGTAGAACCCGCTGTTTCTCCCGACGGCCGGGCTGTGGTGTTCACCAGAGTGATCAGCAACCGCAGTCCGGGGGCCTCTGATCTTTATCTCCTGGAATTGTCCGAAGACCTCCGCCCGACGGGGGAACCAGCGCGCATTACGTCCTCGCGAAGATGGACGAATGAGCCGGCCTGGTGGCCCGACGGAAGCTCGATCCTCTTTGCATCAGGTAACGCAGGGAGTAATAGAAGCATGTGGCAGATGGCCATTCACGGATCCGCGAGAAGCTTGGGAGAACCCGAGCGGCTACCCTTCGGCGGGGAAAGCTACGGGCCCATGCCGGCGATTTCCCGGCAGGGCCGCGTGGCTTACGCGCAGCACGCCACAGTTGCGAACATCTGGCGCCTGGATCTGAGTCGCCGCCAGCGGGTGGCAAATATGCCGATGAACTCCACTCGTCTGGACCACGTCCCGCAGTACTCGCCGGACGGCAAACGCATCGCATTCGCTTCGAATCGCTCCGGCAGAAACGAGATCTACTTGTGCGACTCCGACGGGTCGAACACCGTGAAGCTGACCTCCTTCGGCGGCCCATATGTGGCCAACCCTGCCTGGTCCCCGGACGGACAGCGCATCGCATTCGTCGCCCGGCTCGGCGAGACTAGCGAGATCTACACCATCAGTGCGGACGGAGGAAAGCCGGAGCATTTGCCTGGCACTCAGAGTAGAGATGGGCTCGCTTCATGGTCGCGCGACGGCAAGTGGATCTACTTCGGTGCCAACCGGACTGGAAAGAGCCAGTTGTGGAAAGTTCCCGCTGGCGGGGGAGATCCGGTGCAGGTCACGAAACAAGGCGGCGCTTATGGGGTTGAATCCCCCGACGGGAAATTCGTTTACTACTTGCTCGAGACGGAGGATGAGGGGAACAACACTGAACTGTGGCGGGTTCCGGTGGAGGGCGGCGAGGAGATCCGCATCGCTGGCGGCGTTTGCCCCCAGTATTTTGCGGTTGCAGGTCGCGGGATCTACTTCTTCTCAGGTTGGGCGAATCCCTCGATCCAGTGCTTCAACCTTGCCGCCCGGAAGGTCGAGACGGTGGCGAAGGTCGAGGGGAGCGTGGCATGGGGCATGTCGGTGTCCCCCGATGGCCAGTGGCTGCTTTACTCAGCGATTGGAGCCGAGCAGAGCGATCTGATGATGGTGGAGAAGTTCCGGTGAGGGCGAGCCGGCCGCTGGGCCGAATTCCGGGCCACTCCCACGAAAATGCACTCCCAACCGCCAGACCAGAGGCCAACTCGTGGGTAGTGGGACTTTCGGAATGTACTTGAAGGTGGTCGCGACAGCGTGGATAGCCAAAACCGGAGACCACAACGCTGTCATGTCGCTGCAACTTAGGATCACCCCGCGGTTTCTGCGGCCGGGCACGCCCGCACTGACACTGCAGAATCGTCTGCCTAAGCGACTGCGGGACTTTTCGCGAGAAACACCTCTGCGAACATTCTTCCCGCCCGTAGGCGCCGATCGCTAGACGTTTTCTGATCGCACTTCTAATCTCAATTCCTCTTGCGTTTCAGCTCGGCCATGAGTACAATCAAGCGATTTGCCCCTGATCGATAGGTCCAACCGGCTCGCCAGGTATAGGCAGAGAACCGTCCGAGGGCTCCTGGCGCTCAAGCGAATACCGATGGATCAGGCCCGTGAGCCGGGCGCGAATGGCGGCACTTTGCTTTCGTGCCAGCCGGCAGCTTTCAATCGAGTCACAAAGTAAAAGGAGCATCCATGACCGAATCAGAACAAGCGAGGATCAAGGCAGCTAAAGCGGCAGTGAAGGCTAAGGAAATAGAATGGTCCAACGCCTTGCGTAATGGCTGCTCGCCGTCACGCACTGAACTCGCCAAAACGGAGATCGAGAAGTTTCTGCGGGAAAACCTAACTGAGGATTTCACGAACATCGACTATGTCGGGCAGCTCCGAACCAAGAAAGACGACATCAAGAACTGCGTGGGCGGTGACTATAAGGTGAAGTCCCTGACGAAACCCGTATTCGTCCGTGTTAGCATCCACGGTCGCTGTGCCGTGGTTGTCGGCAAGGATGAGATCGTCGCTACGTACAAAGGTACGTCTGTCGACGGCAACTACATTTGGACGGACATCTGGGTCAAGTCTGGACGCAAATGGCAGTGCGCCGCTCACCAGGGTTCGAAGCTCTAGCCCAAATGATTCGTCCGGGAGCGTGACAAGAAGGCATGAGGGCAGAGTTCTCCTCCATCCATGCCGCCAGAGGCATTCCCGGGAGCCGCGAGGAAGCCTATTGGGACAGTTTGTCGAGGACCGCGCTCGATCGCGACGCCGTGAATGCGGCTCTTGTGCGCGCAGCAGTAGATTGCGGTGAAGTTTTCCGTCTTGCGGCCGCCGCATAAAGCACGCCTTGCTCACGGGCCTTTCGAACGCGGGAGATTCGACAGCGTTTCGCGGCCTCGGTGAGAGAGTAACATCCGAAATGGTCGAGCGCCCAGCGGCTAGCATTGTCATACCTCTCCTCAACCAACGCGACACTTGGCTGAGGCAATGTGTCCTTTCCGCGATGCGGCAGACGGTTCCGGCCGAGGTGGTGGTTGTGTGTTCGCCCAGAACATGGGCCAAAAATTGGGGGACCCTGCGAGCTCTTGAACAGCTATCCCGGCGCCTGCGCACCTGCGTTCAGAAAGGCGATGGATTCGCGGCAGCAATTAATCAGGGCTTCCGCAAGGCCAAAGGCGGAAGGATCGGCCTATTGTTGTCGGACGACTGGTTGAGACCGGATGCAGTAGAGAAATGCCTCGCGTGCGACGGCGACATTGTCTCAACCGGGTTCACCTGCTTCGCCGGGAACGGAGTCGACGAATTCGAATCCCTCTCATCGGATCCTCGCTGCACCGTCTACCATGACCTGGCGACACTCGAAGAGAAAGCCCATTACCTGACTCATTTCTTCTTGTTTCAGGCGGCTAAGATTGCTGAAGCGGGCGGCTTGGACGAGTCCATCGGAGATGCCCCAGGCATCGACGACTATGATTTCATCTGGACGCTGCTGGAGCATGGCGCAAGAGTGAGCATCATAGAGGAGCGCCTTTACTGTTACCGCGATCACAAGGGGCCGCGGCTCACATTACGGGCCCCGGCGGAGCAGGCAGGCAACCTGGTGCGCATACTGACGAAGCACGGCGTCAGGCCGGAGGAACAAGCGGAGATCTTGCGGAGGCACAGCGCTTGGTTCGGCAAGCCACTGCACCGTGTTCTCACGGACGCACAATGAGCCCACGCCCGCGGTTGCGCCGCGCTGCCACAGTCGTCAAGAATGAGGGACGCGGGCAAACGTCGGAACGGTGGAGCAGAAATTTACGACCAAAGACACGCTGCCGAACATAGGGCCGCATCGAGACTCCGACGCTGGGCGGATCGGCTGTGCTCCTGCGCCGCGCGGCGTCTTGAGATTTTTCATCTGCTCCCGTGATCGGCCGGCCATACTTCGCCGCTGTATCGAAGGGCTGGGCCAAGTCCTGCGCGAGGCCTCGCTCGACGGGCAGGCAATCTGTTACATCGTCGACGACTCGACGAGGCCCGAGTTCTCCGCCTACGAACACTCCATTGCGGGCAGTGCTGATTCGAACGGCCTTCAGATCGAAGTCGTAGATCGAACATGGCAAGACGCCATCTACGAGCGACTGGCCGGCCTGGGCTCCGGCCCATTGACACTCCTCAAGTCGGCGACCCGCAAGCTCGGCCACGGCCCATGGGACCTGGCCGGCGTGCGCAATTTCGCGTTCCTGCTCGCGTACTGTTATTCGAACGAGGACGACCTCGTTGTTTTTCTCGATGACGACATCCTGCTTACCAGCGCTGTCTACAGAGGCCGCTTTGTAGAAGTGGATGGGGCGCCTCTCATCCGGGAACTTATGTCGAGCACCCCGCGGGGGGATCTGGTTGCCTCGGGCACGGCGTACTTTGGCCAGGTCGACGGGTCGGTAATGGATCACTTGCGTCTGGTCTCGGAGGACGCGCTCAGATTGCTGTCACGCGACTCGGACGGCTGTGACGCGAGAGATGAGGCCGCACTTCTCCTCGATCAACTCCGCTTGTTTCCCTCGACTTTGCCTGTCCAACTCGCATTCGCAGGCGCTCGGGACTCCATTGAAGGACCGGGTGTCAGCGGAGCGCTTCTTGCGACGACACCCGCGTCGATGTACTCGCATTTCCTTCCCCTCTGTTACAACGAGGACTGGATATGGCTTGCGCTGCTGGGGCGGCCGGACGCTGCGATTAACAAGGCCAGCCACAGGGTGCTGCATGCATCTCCTCCGCAACAGGAGATCGTGAGCGGTGTTCTCGATTACCAGAATATCGGCGAGATCGTGTACCGGGCGGTGCGGACTGCTATAGACGACGCCCCGCCGGGACGCACTGCGCTCGAACAGTGCGAGGAGACCATCTCGGCGGATCATTTCCTATCCGCCAAGGAGAGCCTGATGCGGGAAATGCGTTCTTTGCTCGACGTTCGAGCCCGCATCGAGAGGTCGGCTTCCGAGTGGCCGAACGAGGGCGATTTGCGCCTGTCTGCCCGAAGCGCTCTTGCCGGCATCGAGCGCTACATCGAGGATGCGATTGTGCGGACAGAAGCCGCGGACCACGCGGCCCTGCACCTTTGGTTTCGGCACTATCTGGCGGACATCCCGGCGTGGCGGAACCTGCTGGATTGGGCTCGTACGAGGCTGTGCGAGGATATTGAGACCCACGGCAGTTCGCGCCGTTGAAGCCGCTGCAGACACCAGCAGGACATCATTGAGAGTCCTCGACATTGAGAGTCCTCGACGACCTGCTGACTGGAATTGGGGCGCTCGGGGTGAGTACACAGAACCGGGCGGCCGTCGGCTGATATCGTCAGGGCGAATTCATAGAACAGGAAGGGGCCCTTAATCTCGTCGATCTTTTTCGTCTTCCCGCTGACAGATCGGACAAACTGAAGCTATGCCATGCTGCGATATCGCGCCCATGCAAAGAAGTAAATGCCGTCACTTTGAACTGCGAATCGGCGGTCTCCAACCGAAGCGAGGACCTGCCTCCTATCATCCCCTCCCACCGGAACTCGCCACAGCTCCGAGACCTGCACATCGCCCTTTTGGTAGTAGAGACAATTGCCTGCAGGCGCTTCATAAGGGGAAAACCTGCCGTTCCTGGTAAACTGCACGGGATCTCCTCCTTCCGACGAAATGCGCGGGACTTGCCAGGAGCCAGTTCTTCGGGTCGAGAAACAGATGTGCCCCGATGAAAGCTGAACGGCTGATCCCGTACTACGCGCCTGATGGAACCTCGCTCGGTTTCCGGACTCCCGATGCCGCGAAGCGTTTGATCGAAGGCGGACGCGTAAAGTCTTCGTCGGGCAGGAAGGGACATCTTCGAGCCATCTGGCTGCTGAGCCCCGATGACGGCAACCCCATCCAGACGCGGGCGCCGCAGGGCACCAAGTACAGCGTCGTCGAGAAACTGGAGCACGGGCGCTGCTGGAAGCTGCGCAAGCTGGATGGCCGCGACGAGGGTGGCGTCCAGTTCTCCGCTCGCAACGGGTTCCTGCAGGTAGTGGCCGATTGCATGGTCGGGTGATACGCAGAAGCCAGATGGGCTGCCGGCATATGGCCTAAAAGCGCGACGCGTTCAGTCGCCCACGTTTGGCGGTGTCCGGCGCGGGCAAGCCCGACGCCAAGGCCGACACGCCGGACGCGACACGGGCCAACGTCAGCACCGGGCCCAACAACCGAACTAAATACACCTTTAGTTGACTCCATCTCCCATTCCCGCCGTCGCCGTACGATAGACGGCGAGTTGACGACCGCGCCCCCACGCCGAACTGATTGCCTCCTTGTTAGCCATTTAAAATCCAGTGCTTACGGCGGGGAGAATCCGTTCGAACCTCGTCATCTTGGGGAAGCATTGCGATACAGCGCTATTCACGGCCATCTGCCGCCAGTGAGCGCCACTGCTGCCTTCGCAGACTATTGAAAATAAAGGCCAAGGCCGAGCGCGGTGTTAACCACCGGGTGGGGGTTGGCGATGGCGGGTGAAATGTACCCGAATTCGAATCCCGAGAAATCAGTTATCGATTCCAAGCAATTGACAACAAACAACTACATCACCCTCTGGCGCTACTTCCGGCGCGTTCTGTGTTCAGTGAGGAAGCGGCTGGTCGGCACGATGGGCACACCTCGTGGTTAACAGCTCGCCAGATATCCCAACGTGTTATGACTTTGGGAAGTCGTGCTATGCGGGCTCAAAAAACAAAGGGGAAACGGCGGTCTCAGGTGTCTCGATGGCGGCGTTCTGCGCTTGACTGTCTGGCGCGTCGGCCTGAGTCTGTCGAACATGCCGGTGAACTTCTGTTTCCGAGGCCCGTTGGTTAACAGTCGCTCGTCGGCTGAGGTCCTCAGCACGGATTCGCCTGCTTTTTGTTGCATTTAATCGGTAAATATGAGAAACTACCAACGTAACGAAACATGGCAAAAACAGGCACTCAGCGGATTCTCGAACTGGCGGCTCACCAACCGCTAGTCCGCCCGCGCGACGTCGAGGCTCACGGAATCGCCAGGGAGTCTCTCCTGCGCCTCTATCGACAAGGCTTCCTGGTGCGCGCGGCACGCGGCGTCTATGCCCTCGCGGATTCACCGTCCTCCGAACATCACAGTTTGGCAGTCGCGGCCAAACGGGTCTCGCGAGGTGTCATCTGCCTGCTCTCAGCCCTTCGCTTTCATGGATTGACCACCCAGGATCCACACGAGGTGTGGATTGCGATCGACTTCAAAGCTCGCAAACCTTCCATCCAGTCGCCAGCACTTCGCGTGGTACGGTTCTCCGGCCGCGCCCTCGTTGAAGGAACCGAAGAGCACGAGATCGAGGGAGTGCAAGTCCACGTTTACAGCGTGGCAAAGACCGTGGCCGACTGCTTCAAATACCGCCACAAGATCGGGACTGACGTCGCTATCGAAGCTCTTCGAGATGCGCTCCGCAGTCGGAAGGCAAGCATCGACGACATCCACCGGTACGCGAAAGTTTGTCGTGTGGCGAATGTCATGCGGCCGTACCTGGAGTCTGCGGTATGACGCTGAAGCGGGTCCGGAACGTCGCCGCCTCGCACCGCGCGAAGCTCCTTACCTTGGCGCGCGACCGCGGCGAGGATTTTCAGTTCCTGCTTGGCAGATGGGTCGTAGAGCGCTTTCTGTATCGCCTCGCCGGTTCCGACCAAAAGGACAGCTTCATCCTCAAAGGAGCGATGCTCTTCCTGGCGTGGGAAGGAAGGCTCCACCGACCGACCAAGGATCTCGATCTGTTGGGTTTCGGCAGCGCAGACGTTGACGACGTGACGCACCGGATTCGCAGCATCTGCGCGGCGCCGGCGGACGACGGAATAGTCTTTGATCTTGCCGGGATACAGGGAGAGCGCATCAAAGAGGATGCGGAATACGAAGGAGTTCGAGTGCGCGTGCCCGCCATTCTGGACGGTGCCCGGATATCGATGCAGATCGACGTCGGGTTCGGAGATCTCGTCGAGCCGCCTGCCGCCGAGGTCGCGTTCCCCGTTCTGCTCCCCTTGGACCCACCGGTCGTGCGCGCCTACCCAGCAGAGACCGTGATTGCGGAGAAGTTTCAGGCCATGGTCTTTCTCGGCATCGCGAACAGCCGCATGAAAGACTTTTTCGATATTTGGATGCTTGCTCGTAGTCACCGCTTCGACTTGGAGCAGCTCTCGCGCTCCGTGAGGAGCACCTTCGAACGACGGCGCACGCCCCTGCCAGTGAATGTGCCGCTCGCGCTGACCCACGACTTCTTGGGGGATCACTCGAAGCAGACGCAGTGGGCTGCGTTTGGCAACCGGCTCGGGCTAAGAGATCTTCAGCCGCTGCCGTTGGTTGGCGAGCAGATCGCGGTTTTCCTGATGCCGATACTGAGCGCTCCCAGTGGGATGATGCCCGCAAACCAGACCTGGCCTCCTGGCGGTCCGTGGATTAAGGGTGAAGAAACAGGAGCCGAGTAGGCGCGACGCCAAGTTTTCGTTGCACATGGCGGAGACTGCCACTACTGGCCGCGCGGGCAATGATGGGTCGAATTAGGAGAATCCGTTCGAAACCCGTCGTCTCGGGGAGCCACCGCGATACACTGCAATTGAGCGCCATTCAGCGCCATCTGCCGCCCAAACAGCATCCTCAAGTCATTGAAAATAAGGGCCAGCGCGTTATGTGCTGCTAACCACCGGGTATAACTCTGCAGGACAAAACGCCGGGTTTCGAATCGGTGCGGTGAGGAGCTCGGCGGCACTCGCTAAGTCGTTCAAAACAAATTGCGTACATGCTACGCCGGCAATCATCTCGGGATTGTGCCTACCTTTCGTGTTCGGCAATAACTGCCGTCGCCGGCGCGATGGCCCACCCTCGGGTTAACAGCGCGCCATTTCCCTCAGCGTGCTATGAATTCTCGAAGTCATGCTATGCGGACCGCCGAAAACAAGGGAAATGGTGATGTCGATGCCGCAATAACCGTCGTTGGACGGCAGCGATCGGTGCCATCTCTCGGACCGTCCGGAACCAGCCTGTTAACCAGCGGGTGACCGGCCGAATGAGGCGGGAATGAGGCGGCGGCCGCCTCATTCCGCCTTATTCCGCCCTATTGTTGTCGGCCGTCCGCACGATGAACCAGGTGGCGCCTCGTCCCCGGCCGCGCAATCCGATCATGCCCAACCTCTTTAAGTGCAGGAGATCGTCCCGGAAGGTTCGGACCGGAACCGTGGGGCCGGCCAACGAGCGCAGTTCGCCAAAGGTGACGTCCTGCCTGGCAGCCAACGACTGCAAGATCCGGCGCTGACGATTCGTGAGGTCGTGGCCAACACGGTGCGGCGCAATATACGCACTGGGTAAGAACCGCACCCCAAGCGCCCCAGCCTGCTCAATGAACTCCGGCTCGGGATGCCCGGCCTGAACGCACAACTCGACGATCTTCTGGGTACCTCGGCCCCAGCGCTCAACGAGCCCACGCCGATAAAATGCTTCTGCGATCAGCGGATTCCTCGGCCTCGAGGGATGATCGCGCTTCAGATCGTCGACGCTCAATCCAAACGGCAGCGTACCGTCACTCCAAATCTCAAGCCGATCGTCATAGATTGCGAGACTCACGGCGCCGCCCGCGATCGAGTAGTCGCGATGGCAGAACGCGTTCACCAATGCCTCCCGGAGAGCGATCGGCGGGAACAGTGGAGCGTCGGCCCGTTCAAACACGCCGGGTTCAATCCGGCCGGCAACGGGCAGATGACGGGTGAGAAACTGCATCGCGTCTTCCAGCAGTTGCAGCGCGTGGCCGTGAACCTGCCGCTGATCGAGGAATTCCGTCTTGTCATTCCCGCGGAAGCGGGCCATCCTCAGTTGGCACTGAGGATAATCCGGCAGCATCCGGCGTCCAAACACGACAACCGCGGCATTGAGAACGCGACCGTGAACACGAAGTCCGAGTCGGTCGAGGACGTCAGCGGCGTCCGCTGACACGGAAGCCGGCATTCGACCGGTCGCCGCGCCGAGTTTCAGTGTTCTCAGGATCTCGTCCTGATCAAGGTCCTCCAAACTCACTGCCGCTGGCAAATTCTCCCAGCGCTGCTTCGCGTGAGCTCGCTCCAGGAGAAGGCGCTGGTATGTCTCTTGCGGCATCACCGACGTCGTCGATCCGACCCGCTCATAGGACCGTCCGTCGAAAGCGAAGGGCCGGGTTTCGTAGGAGGCGTCCGCCTGGAGGACGAGCACCTCGCGATCTGAATCTGGCAAAGGAACTCGGTGTATCTGGATGGGAGCAGGAGGCTCAAATCGCTTGAAGCACTGGGCGATGTCCCGCAGAGTCCCGTCGGCGACAATCTGGCCGATCATCTTCCTGTCCGGCGACACGCCGACTACAACGAGGCCGCCGTGGCCGCTCAGGAAGGCGCAAAGCGTCTCCCCGGCACGGGTCAGTTGGCCGGTGCTCTTCTTGAACTCCGCGGAGTCGGATTCACCGCGACGGACGAGGGCTTCGAGTTCCGAGATTGTCATTTGGCTTCGGCTCCACCGACCATGAAACCGATGCCCAGTCGGCGAGAGGAGTGGCTGTGCTTAAACCATCATCATTTCACATAGCGGTGGTTCTCGGTGCCGAACACCGCCGGAGACTCCCGGCCCGGTTGCGGAAAACGGCGGTCAAGATGGAGAATCCGTTCGAAACCCGTCGTCTCGGGGAGCCAACTCCAAGTCCTTTGTTTGCAATGTACCCCTTAGAAAACACGCCAGTTGCCGAACCGCGCGCAAGCCAGGTCTTCCGATTTAGAATTACCCATATTTACCCAAATTTCCTTATCTTTGGACGCAAGGTTACCCCCAGTTTCCCCCCAGTTCATGGCAAATGAGCAGCAAGGACCGGCTCCCAAACGGCTCGTCCGTGCGCCAGGACACCGGAGCTAGGCAGTAGGCAAGTTTCCGGAAACGCCGTTTACCGACCATTGGCACATTTTCGAATGCCCTTCAATCCGGAGCGATTGCTCTGCTGGTCATTTGATTAGGTTGTTGGCTCGAGTGCAATTGCCAAATAGGCCGAGCTACAAGATCCGTTGCGTCGTCGTGGAGTTCAGATTCCGCAAACAGCGTGTAGAACTCATAGCAGTTAGGGAGTTTAGCCGTCTGATCCACCCACAGTTGCCACCCAGCATTACTGCCCTGCAGTGAGTCGGTCGAGATGGTCAAATCCCGTACGTGCGGCATGCAGTGGTGGAATGCGCGCCGCTTCGTTGGGGGTGCCGAGAGCCCGGATGGGGGCTGCGAGATCAGTGCGCCGCGGGCACGGGCGACGGATTCGGCGGGGGTCGCACGGCTACGACTGAGGCCGCGACGGGCAGGTTGTCACGAACGGCGATCCGGAGCAACACCTCCCAATCGGATGGGAAGACTTTGCCGGGGGCGGCGGCGCGAATGCTTTTATGCACAGCAGCCATCTTCTGGGGCGTCGAGAAGAACTCGGCCACGCCAGCCGTTCCCGCGCTGGTCACGCCGGCGAAGAGCAGCGTCTTGAAACCATATGGCGAGGTGAGCATCTTGATGATGCCGTATTCGATGCGCGCCATACCGGCACTAAGCGAACCCTCCGGCAAATAGCGCTTCTGCTCGCCCGGCAGCGGCTTGGCGATCTCGACGGCGTCGCGGACGAAGGCAAAACTGGACTTCGAGTCGTTCTGGTAGCTCCAGTCGTTGGAGGATGGACCTCCGAGTAAGACCAGGTCCTGTTTGGCCACATGGTCCCAGTTGAGGAAACGAGTCTGGGTCAGATGCACCTGACGCCCCAGGCTCTGCGTCAATTGGGCCAGGCGAAAAGCGGCGACAGCTTCTCCTATTCCAGTGAATTCATCGCGCGAAAGGCTCAAAAACTGGTACGGATAATTCACCTCCGCTGGCCTGAGCAGGAAGCCCAGTGAGGTCTTCAGTTCGCCTGGCGCGCGATAGGAGTGCGGCAGCGGAGCCGGGTCAATGGTCTCCGAGGCGTAATAAATGAGCGCATTGGGATTACTAAGCACCAAGAGCGTCTCCCGACCCGGAACCATACCCATCGTTCCGAGGAGATCGGAATAAAAGGCGAAATTGGCGGAAGACGGACCGGGCAATTGCTGTCGCAAGCGGCCATTTTCGGTTGCAAGCCAAACTGTGGCGGCAATCGCGAAAAAAGCGGTGGCAGCGAGCATCGGGACGAGCCACGACCGTTTTCGTTCTGCCACCAGAATCTGCTCGGCGGGTATGGGGGCCGCCTCAACTTCGACCACCTCGGGCGCCGTAGCAGGCGTGCGCAACCTGAAGACCGGAGCGTAGTTGCCTTTTGGAATCTCGATCACGATCGGCTCATCGCAGCCTTCGCTGGCGAAGTAAGCTTCCAGCCGTTTGCGCAGCTCGCGCGCCTCCACGCGCACGATGTTGTCTTCGCTCAAGTCGAATTCGGGAGAGCGGCCGAACACCCGTGTGCCGATCAACTGGGCGGTGAGGTTCTCGCTGCGCCCCAGGATGGCGTTCTCACAGACGTACAACAGGAAAGCGCGGAGCTTCGGACCCTTGCGAAAATACTGGCTCTCGGCGACCCGCTGTGCAACCTCCCAGCGCGGATCGGATGGTGTAAACGGTGTAAGCGGGAATGGTGCTAAATCGCCCATGTACAACGGCAGGGCCGTAAATAGACCGTAAGCACTCGCGAAACCGAGACGAGTATATGCCGCCGTTGTCCAGGATGCAACCCTCTGTGCCTGCGGTACCTGTCGGCCGGCCCGCACCGTACGTCGCACTCCTCACGCGTGCTCTTACGGTAAGCTCACTTGCAATTTCCGGCCTCATCGCGCATAGAATCGCGCTAAGCGATAAGTGCGTGCGCTCTAATGTTGGCGCGCAGGTCTCGCATGTTCCCTTGTGGAGGTACTTGAGTGCGACTGAGATCCCATGCGGCTATGTTAATATTCCTTCTTGCGCTTCTCCCCGGTGCGTCCTTCGCGCAGGACTACCGTGCGACCGTGCAAGGACTGGTAACCGATTCGACCCAGGCCGCGGTCCCGGGAGCGACCGTGACGCTCCGGAACGATAACACCGGAGTGGAATTCATCAAACAAACCAATGAGACCGGCTGGTACACTTTCGGCTTTGTTGAGCCCGGCTCTTACACGGTCAGAGCGGAACAGGCCGGTTTCGGGAAATTCGTCAGACAGGGCATCGTCGTCCAGGTGCGGGGCGACGTGACCGTGGATGTGGTCCTGAATCCCGCCGCGGTAACTGAGAGTGTCGAGGTCGCCGCCAATGTGGAGGCGGTCCAGTTCAATACCGCGACGATGGACCTGACCATCGATCGCAAACAACTCGAGGACCTGCCGATCCTCGGGCGCAACCCATTCAGTCTGGCGGAACTCAATCCGGCGGTTCAGAACCTGTACACTACGACGACGCCGCCGCCCTACTATATGTGGGCGGCCAGCAGCGTCAATATTGGCGGCTACACTTTTCGCTCCAACGAGATTCTGCTGGACGGCGTATCCATCCAGGTTTCCACGAAAGGCTCCTACGCCCCGCCGATGGATGCCGTGCAGGAATTCACCGTTGAGACCAACAGCGTGGACGCTGAGTTCGGCCACACCGCGGGAGGCATCGAGAGCCTCGGCATGAAGTCGGGAACAAACCGGTTCAGCGGAACGGCTTCTTACTACGGGCGCAACCCCGCCCTGAACGCGGTGACCAACCCCATCACGCGCAGTACCAACTCCACCAAGACCAGTATCTGGAGCGGCACGCTGGGCAATCCCATCAAGAAAAACAAGCTCTTCAACTTCGCGGCTTACGAAGGCTGGAGGCAGACCTCGCCGAGCTACATGGCGGCCACGCTGCCTTCCGACGCCGAGAAGAAAGGGGACTTTTCGCAGGCCAAGAACGTCTCCGGGGGCCTGCTCACGATCTACGATCCCTGGACCACGAAGACGGCCGCCGACGGCACTGCCAGCAGAACACCGTTTGCGGGCAACCTAATCCCGTCAAATCGTATCGATCCCGCCGGACAGGTTGTAATGAACGACCTGTGGGCGCCCAACAATGCGGGCGATAGCGCGCTGGGCACCAATAACTTCAAGACGAACTACGGCGTGCTGACCCACTACTGGAATTTCTCGGATCGCGCCGACTATTACATTACGGATAAGCTGCGTTCCTTCGTCCGTTACAGCCAGTTCGGCACGCTCATCGATCAGAGCCAGATCGCCAATTCTCCCGCCGTCCCCAACGGTAGCGGCGGCGTAATGAACTCCCGCAATATCGCGGCCAATACGGTCTATACCGTGAACGCCAGCACGGTGATCAACGTCCTCTTTGGCTACACGAGTTTCAAGGACGACTATGCGAATGCACTTGGGAACATCGGAACGGCCGGCCTAGCCAAGATCTGGGGCAGCAACACCTGGTACATGCCTTACACCAAGGACCTCCCCGAGATTCTCTATCCGGCGATTAACCTGATCGATTCGGGTGGGGCTTACACTTCTTTAGGGAATGAGTGGATGTGGTACCAGCACCCCGAGCATTGGACGGCCAACGTCAAGCTGGCGAAGCAGCAGGGGAAGCACAATTGGAAAGCCGGTTTCGAAGCACGCTGGGACGCTGCGCTCTGGAGTGCTCCCGACACCGGGAACTTTAACTTCAGCCCCGCCCTGACGGCCAACACCTACCAGGCCCCGGACATGCGCTATAGCGGCTCCCAGTTCGCCAGCCTGCTACTTGGCGCTACGGGCGGGGATCTCGGCAACTACGCTAACTGGAACCCGACCATGGACGAGCGCAGCCATTCCTGGGGCGCGTACGTCCAGGACGACATCAAGCTCACGCGCAGACTCACCGTAAACCTGGGCCTGCGCTGGGAGTATGAGACCGCCTTGCAGGATCTCGGATACAAATTCACCCGCACTGTCGACCTGACCACCCCGATTCCAGAGATGCAGGCCAACCCGCCGGTGCTGCCGGCGGCGGCGACCGCTCTGCGCACCAGTACGCCTGTCTATGCGGGCGGATGGGAATTCGAGAGCTCCAGCCACCCCTATCAGTTCGACGTGCCCAATCACCTGTTCATGCCCAAAGTGGGTGTCGCTTACAAGCTCAACGAAAGGAGCGTGCTGCGGGCCGGCTTCGGCCGCAACATTGTGCCGACCACGATGGTCTCGGGTGAGCTGGCCTGGATCAACACCCCCGGCTACGGCGCGACCGTTTCCGGCGCGCCATCGCTCCAGGGCATCCCCGGCCAGCAGTTCGGCGACCCTTATCCGGCCACCAATCCGCTGTTGCTCCCCACCGGCAACTCGCTCGGCATCTATACGAATCTGGGAAATCCAGGCGGCCAGGTTGTCAACCCCAAGGAACTGGTTCCCGAGGTCGACGACCGCTACAACTTCTCCTATCAACGCGAGCTCCCGGGGCGGTTCGTGTTCGACGGCACTTTCTACATGGGCATCACGAGGAACGCAGGCAGCACCATGAACATGAACATGATGGACCCGAGCCTCCTCTACACCTACAAGCAGGAGCTGAACGAACCTATCCCGAATCCTTTCTACAACTACCTCACCCCGGATGTGTTTCCGGGATCGCTGCGCTATCGGCCGACCATCCCGCTGAGCCAGTTGCTGCTGCCCGAGCCGGCCTTCGGTGAGGTCGATTACCAGAACGTGGGCAATCGCGGCCGGTTCTACAGAGCGATTCAGCTCAAGGCGCAGCGCAGCTTCTCCAGCGGCGCCAGCTTCCTGTTCACGTATTACTACTCCAAGAACCGCGAACAGAACTTCTTCAACGATCTGGACACCTACGCCGACAAGTTGACCTACATCACGTCACCCGATAACCAGCACCGGGTCACGGCGGCCGGCACTTACGAGTTGCCGTTCGGCAAGGGGCGCAGGATGCTCTCCCAGGCCGGGCGCTTCACCGACGGGGTCATCGGCGGCTGGTCGCTCAGTTCCATTTTTACTTACCACTCGGGCGCTTTGCTGAACTTCCGAAACACTCCGGCGCTGGTCTCCGGCAGCCCCGGCACGGCGACGGGCAATTGGCAAAGCTGGTTCAACACCTCCGTCTTCTCCCCGTTGCCGGCCTACACCCCGCGGACCAACCCCTGGGTTTACGAAGATCTGGCCGGCCCGCGGTTCTGGAACATCGACGCCACACTGGCGAAGACCTTCTCGCTGACCGAACGCTTCCGGCTGAAATTCAAGCTTGAAGCTTACAACCTGACCAACAGTTTCATGCCCAATGATCCGAACACCAGCGTCGGCAGTGGCGCGTTTGGAATCGCGGGAACCGGCCAAGCCTTCGGAAACCAGGGCCGGTCCATTCAGTACGGCCTGCAATTGCTCTTCTGACCCCCCACCCCCAAGCCGGAAGCGGCCGGTATCGCGCCGGCCGCTTCCGGTTATGCTTAGCGCTATGCGAGTCGTTCTTCTGGCCTTCTGCCTGATAGCGGTTTCCGCCGGGCAGCAGACCGCGACGAAGGCCGATCCAAACCTCGCGGCAGCTGTGGCGCACCTGGAGCGTAAGGACTACCAGAGTGCGATCCGCTCGCTGGAACTCGCCGTGCAAGCCGCGGCGCACTCAAACCCCGAAATCTATGTGCTGCTGGCGACGGCGCACCTCAACCTCAAGGAACCGGAGGCCGCTTTCGAGGCCTGCTGGCGCGGCCTCCAGGCGGTTCCCGGCTCCCCGCAGCTGGAGCGATACTACGTCTCGCTCGTCCTCACATTGAGCCGGCCCGAGGAAAGAGCACCGCGGTTCGAGGAGGCACTGCAGTCCGCCCCGGATTCGCCCTATTTCCAGTTGGCGCTCGGACGAGTCCTGGCCGAGGCGGATTGGCACAACAACCGCGCGGAAGACCTCCTGCGAGCCGCGGCTCGCAAGCTGCCGAAGGATCCCGAGGCGCGCTATCGCTATGCGGACTGGTTGTGCTCGCACGAAAAAAACGAGCTGTGCGTCACCGAGATTTCCGCCGCCTTGGCGCTGGATCAGACCAATCTCGTGGCCCAAATGCAGGGGCTTGCGTACCTCGGCAACGCTCAGGATGGGTTGGATCATCCCGCGGCGGCTGAGCGGGCGTACAAGCGTTCGCAGGAATTCAACGCGCGCCTGGGTTGGCCCAATCGGCGCATCTCGGCCTACTATGCCCGCTTCCTGCTCGGCCAGGGCCGGACCGAAGAAGCCGAGCGCATACTGAATGAACTCGTGCAGCGCGCGCCCGATTGCGGCCCTGCCCATCGCGAACTGGCCCGGCTTTACGTGAATACCGGCCGCCTCCAGCAGGCAATTGACGAAGGCCGCTTGGCCCTCTCCTACCCCCAAGGCAGCCTGGAGGACGAGCGCGCCGTGCACTTGAACTTGATCAAGGCCTACTACCTTCTAGGCCGGAACGAGGAAGCCGAGCAACACAGGCAATGGGTGAAAGATCATCCGAATTAGCCGGCCGCGAGGTCAGCCCATTGAGCCAGGGCGACGCGCCCGTGCATCCGCTGGCCGTGGCCACGCCCGCACGGCGGGCCCTCACACCGCGCTCTTCTTCGCATCATCTCTCAATCAACGGCAACTCTAATGAGTCCTTGTTAAACACCACGCGGAACGCTTTTCCGCCGGCGCTGATCTCCACGCCGAACGCGTCCTCCGTCTCGATGGTGCGCATCGCTGGCAGCGCCTCGTTCCGTTCGACGGTCGGCTTCAGCACGTTGAGAAAGTGGTCGGTGGTGCGCTGCCCGGTCGGGACCACCTCCAGACGCCAGCGGCCATAGCCGGGGCCGTAAGTCGACAACTGCTCCGGCTCCCGCAGTTCGAGCGGAAACACGGGCGCCCAGTTCATCGACTTGTGGTTCGGCAGCACGCCCTCGCTGTAGTCCTTCACCCAGAAATCCCGGATGTGCCGGTGAAAGTGCCCGGCATTCTTGGATGCGCCGGACGCGTCCGCGTGCTCGCTATCCGCGGGTTCCCGGCCGCCCACTTTGTGGTATTCGAATCCCGCCGGAAACAGCGTCTTGACCAGCAGGGCGGCATAGCCGGCCCGCATGTCGAAGGTCTTCTGGTACTTGTCCGAGGGTGTGCTGTCGTCGATGACAACGCGCGCCTCGTCCACTCCGCGGTGGATCGTCTCGCCCTCGGCCACCGTCTCGATTCGCCCGCCAACTTCGATGCGCTCCAGCGCGTGCAGCAGCCACTTCTTCTCGAAGCGCGGATCGGTGGATTCCACCGTGTCGCCGATGACGACGATATCGAGCGGCCGGAGGTACACCAGGCGCCGCCACACGCGCCTGACCTTGGGTGAGTTGCCGGGTGTCGCGAAACGCGGATTGTTGTAGGAGTTGGTGATGTCGGCGGCCACCACGACGGCGAAGGAATCGTCGCGGAATGCCGTCACCCTGGCCGTCTCGAAGACGCTGCGGTTCTTCTCGAAAACGTCCGCATCCCTGGCGCCCATGCCGGCCGTGCCCATCGTGCGCTGTCCGCCGTCATTGGGGATACAGGCAGGCCACACCGCGGCGCCCAACGTGCGCTCGACCCGGCCTTCTTCATCGCAGCCCATGAATGCGATGAAGTAGCGGAACACCTCCCTGGGGTCGCCGATCAGGATCCCGTTGGAGCCCACCGTTCGAGAGAACCACGCCAGGTGGTGCGGGTAGAACACGTCGGTATCGTAGTGTCCCGTCTTAGGCGCTAAATCGCGCCGCTTGAAGATGGTGAACGCGCCCTGGTCGAGGTGCTCGTGCACGTCCAGGTGCGGCCCGGCCCACATGGAAATCCAGGTCGCGTCGGGCGAGTCCCAATCCGAGCGGATGTACACGTATCCTATGCTGGGATCGAAGTGGGACAGTCGCGTCGGCTTGGTCAGCCGCGGCGGTGCCGTCCAGTAGAGCACATCGTCGATGGCATCGGCTTCGTTGGCCGGATGATCCGTTTCGGCCTGGCGGTACACCCAGTTCCACAGGGCGGCCTCCTCCGTCCCCTCGAATCGCCGCGTCAGGATGAGGCCGTTGCGGCGCAGGAAACGATCGTGCCACAGCGTGGAGGTTCTTACTTCATCGCCGCCGCCGGAGGACTGGTCGACCATCGGCCGCGGAGGATAGCGCAGCGGAGACTCCGGTCCGCCGAACGTGCCCGGATAAGCCGCAAACGCATCGTAGGCCAGCCGCTGCCGGAACCACGCGTGGGTCGAAAAGAGGTCTTCGCCGCCGGCCGTCCAGGCAACGTATGCTGCTCGGATCAGGTGCGCCGCTGTCGGCGAGGTCCCGTACCCGTTGCCTTCCGCCGAGGCGCCGCCGCGGCCGAAGATGTCCAGCCCGCGCAGCGTTTCGCGCCAGCGTTCGCGCACCCAGCCGTGGAGCTTCCCGGCCGCCGCTGCATCGTCGCCATCCAGCGCGTAGGCCGCCGCCATGATGCCGTGCGTCACCGCCATGCCATCGTTGCGGAGGTACGCCGTGCCGTCGGAGTTCCTCAAGTGCAGAAACTCGGCCGACTCGACCAGCCACTAGGCGATGCCCGCCCGCTGCTCCGCATCGAGCGATCCATGGCACCAATCGTAGAACCGGGCCACGGCCGCCATGAATCCGCCGCCTGAATAGGCCGCATAGTGCTCGTTGTTGTTGTGCGACTCCAGCAGCGGAATCAGTCCCTGGTCCCGGTTCCTGCCGTTGCGGAAGATCTTGGCCCGCACCAGATTCCAGGCGCAGTCGAATCCGGCGCGGTCGCCTGTCAGCAGGTGATCGAGGGCGCAGGACTCGACGGCGTTGATCTCGAAGGCGTTCGTATGCGGTCGTTTCACCTGGCTCTCGAAGCGGAGCCAGCGCGGGTCGCGTGCGGCGGCCAGCGCCTTCAGCCGCGCATAATCGCGCTCCGTCATGTCCAGTCGCGGATGCGGCCGGACAGGTCCGGCGGCACGGAGACCTGGAACGAGTGCCAGCACCAGCGCGAGACACTGCCAAGGCCAGCGCAATTCGCGGATTATTAGGCCTGAAAGTCGCATATGGGTCGAGATCTCAATTCATCAGTAGTCTACATGGGTCCAACCGGCTCGGCGTGCAACGATTTCGCAGGCATCGATTGCACGAACGGAGGGGCCGGAGTGAACGGAGGGAACGGCGAGGATGCGCTGGCAGCGGCCGCGTGGCCGCGTGTTGAATCGGATCCCCGGTGGCCGCGTTTTACGGCAGGCTGCGGGAACGGTGCGCTCTACCGGATCTCCATCGGCCCGAATGCGGGCACGGGCATGTTGGCTTCGTCGACGATGTTGCAGTACGGATCGAGGCCGTAGCCGTAGCGCAGCACCGCCCCCTTCGGCAGCGGGCCGGTCAACCGGATCAGCAGAGCCTGCCGATCGGTGGGATCGGGCTCGATGAGGTAGATCACCGGCAGCGGCCCGCCCGCGCCTTGGTGGATCGAGAATCCCGCCATGCGCCCCGCCGCCTGCAGCCGGCCGTTCACCGAGGCGAACGTCACGCGGACGCTCTTGGGCATGTATTGCAGCGGCGATTTTGGCAACTCGTCCAGGAACACCGCGGAAACGGGCCGCGGCCCCTTCTCGATGCGCGAGCACTCGCTGGCTTCGGGAAACAGGTCGTGGCAGACGACATTGGCCAGCCTGACGCCGAGCCGCTTGAGCGATGTGGCGTCGGCGTGCGCCAGGTCGATCAGCGATTCGTCTACCGTGGCGACCATGCCTGAGTGAGCGATCGTCTGCTCCGCTTTCCGCTGCGACTCCTGGATCAGGTTCCAGTGGCCGCCGATGTCTTCGTCCGTCACCAGCCGGCCGATCTGCACGAAGTAGAAGGGCAGCTCCGGCGCCGCCAGATCCTCTCTCAGCGCCGCCACGAAGTTCGTGAACTTGGCCGCGAAAGCGGGGCTGCGCTCTGGGTACGCATCCGATTGTCCCTGCGACCAAAGCACACCCTTCACCCTGCCTCCCACGGCGCGCGCGCGGCGTAGTAGGGCGCCGTACAGCACGTCCGATCCCCTGTCCTTCAGCGCGGGACTCCACTGGTCCATGTTCGTCCCGCCCAACGCACACGGCACCAGCCCGATCGGCACGCCCGTCCGCCGCACCATCTCAACCGCGAACGGGAGCCCCAGCCCTGTCCCCCGGTCCCGCGTGGCCAGGTACTCGCGCAGCTTTTCGCCGCTGAAAGGCTCCGGCTGCTTCAGTTCGTTCTCGAACCAGTACGCCCGGTCTTTGGCGTCCACGCGCGTGTGCAGCGGCTCTTCCGCGACCAACCAGTGGTCACGCATGTCAAAGCTGTGAACGGCAGGAAGGGGCGGAATCGCCTCGGTCAGGTAGCCCCGGCCTTCCATGTCCGATTGCCCGGCCAGTAGCCAGATGTCTCCGACGAGAATCCCGCTCAGCCGGTCCGAGGCGGCAGTTCCCGCAATCCGCACCTCGATCCGGTATGGACCGCCGGCCGAAACGTGGGAGAGTTTGCCGCTCCATTTCCCGCTTTGAACTGTCGCGATGCGGCGCCAATCTAATTCAGGTTGCGGGATTCCCCGGCTTAGCAAGCGCGCTTCCACCCCCTGCGATTCGGCCCCGGATGTTACGCCTGCCAACACCAAATCGGCCCGCCCGTCCGGTCCGCGTTGCACCACCTGGTCGTCAACGACGCCCCCTTCGATTTTCAACGACTGTGCCCACATGGCACTCATGCACAAGGCGACCGCTGCGACCCGTAACATGGGGGCATTCTACACTGGATCCCTGCTCCGCTGTCCGCACTGTTCGATATCCTTTGAGAAGTGGTTTCAGCGACGAAGGGAGATAGATTGTGGACTACAGATTCCTGGGTGCCAGTGGTCTTCAAGTTTCGACTTTCAGCTTCGGCACGATGACGCTTGGTGGCGAAGGGCGCTTTGCGGCGATGGGCAACGTCCAGGTCGAGGAGGCTCGCCGCCTGGTGGAAATCTGCCTTGACGCCGGCGTGAACCTCTTCGACACGGCCGACATTTACTCCAACGGAAGGTCCGAGGAAGTCCTCGGCCGGGCGCTCGGCACGCACCGGAAGGAGATCGTTCTCGCCACTAAGGTTTTTAATCGCCTTGATCCGGGCACGAACAAGGCCGGACTCTCCCGCCGGCACATCGTCGAAGGATGCGAGGACAGCCTCCGCCGACTCGAAACGGACTACATCGACATCTATCAGTCCCACGGTTTTGATTCGTACACGCCGCTGGAAGAGACGCTGCGGGCCTATGACGACCTGATCCGCGCCGGCAAGGTCCGCTATATCGGCTGCTCCAACTACGCCGGCTGGCAGGTTATGAAGGCGCTGGCCACCTCCGAGCGCCTGGGAATCTCGCGCTACATCTCGCAGCAGATCAACTACTCGCTTCTCGCACGCGATGCCGAACACGAACTCGTCCCGGTGGGCCTCGACCAGGATGTCGGGATCATGGCGTGGAGCCCTTTGCAGGCCGGGCTGCTGTCCGGCAAGTTCCGCCGCGACGCCGGCAAGCCAGCCGAATCGCGTTTGAATGCCCTTGATGCACCGGGTAACATCGACCAGGAGCGTCTTTACGACATCGTAGACGCCCTCGGGGTGATTGCCCAAGGCCGAGGTGTTTCCATCGCGCAAGTAGCTCTGAACTGGGTGACCAGGAAGCCTGGCGTCGATACCGTCATCATAGGTGCGCGCAACGAGGTGCAGTTGAAGGACAACCTTGCTGCGGCCACTTGGAAGCTCAGCAACGAAGAGGTGGAGAGGCTGGATCAGGTCAGCTCTATCGCTCTGCCCTATCCGCTCTGGCACCAGCAGAAATTCGGAGCAGAACGGAATCCGCCCGCGAAACACGTACGCTGATATTCGAGGCGGAAGGCACAGCCGCGCGGTCACCCCCGCACGCCTCGCTACTACCGCAGCTCCTCAATCGACGCCGCCGGACCTGCGCCGCATTGGTTCAGACGATGTTGTCGTGCCCGGTAAGTAGGGCTTCCGGACAAGTGCGCTGCGACGCCGAACCGCTGGCGGCGAGTTTCCGTAAACGCCGTTTATCGTCCATTTGAGCAGTCTCCAACTGAACCGTCATCCGACTCGAGCGGGAATAGGCAACTTACCAAATCGTGACTTCTTGGGGTGGTGATGGTGGGGAGCGGACGTCTCGACATGAATCGACCGGGCGGAATTTACGGATCCCTTGATGTACGCGTAGGCGAACCCGCGGCGTCTAGCTTGGGAAATCGCTCCGAGATTGGGTATTGAGGAGTATGGTGTTTCCTGAGGCGTCCCGAAGTGGACGGTGTTTCCCGAGCTTCCACGAAATGTACGCGGATGGAGTCACATCGGAGTCAAGGGATGGACCACAATCGGCGCTAGCGCGGAAACCTGCGGTACTCATTGGAAGTGGATTATGTTCTGTTCCAGGGCAGCTGCCATAGTCGCACCGCGGTTGCTTCCGCGTTAAGATCACCGCTAGGGGCGGTTCGGAACTCAATTCTTCTTCTCCCGGAGATACGCAAGCTTCTCTTTGGCGGCCTGGCGGACACTCCAGTCCTCGTCCTTGAGGGCGATCTTCCCTAGTACAGCTTGGTCGGTGAGGTGGCGAATAGCGTGCCAGCGAACTTGTGAGTCCTTGTCTGTCCTAGCGACTTCCCCCAACACAGCCTGGTCGGTCAGTTTCACGAGGGCGTCGATGCGGATATTCGAGTAATTTGACCGAATAGCAACCTTCGCAAGTGCAGTCTGATCGGTGAGTTTATTCATTGCCGCGCTACGAACATTCCCGTCCCCAGCCTCGATGGCGACCTTCGCGAGCGTGGCTTGGTCGGTTAGTTCGCGCACTGCGGCGCTCCCCACCTCCCAGTTGCTTTCCTCGATGGCGGCTCTAGCCAACACGTTCTGGTCGGTCAATTTCAAGACGGCGGCCAGCCTGACATTCGCGTCTGCGCCAGCGATGGCGACTTTCGCCAGCAGAGTCTGATCGGAGAGGTCTCTGACGGCGGCTTTCCGTACCTCTACAATTTCCGATGTGGAAAGCTCGGCCAGATCTGACTGCGTGAATCGATGAAATAGTTCTACAAGCAAGCTTTCGTTGTTGACCGAAGCGGCCAGAAACGCCAGTGTATCCGTTCCCTTCGGGAAGTCGCTGCTCCAGTTCTGCTTGGCGAGGGTATCCCCGGCCTCGCTCAGCACGAAGGTAACTGACTCACCCTGCTTGTTTGCTTGGCCACCGTTGGGAGCGAAATACGACAGGGAATGAGGGGAAACGCTCGGTGCAAACACGATACCGGGATGCCGGTTTCGAATGCGTGGCTCCTGAATCGCAAGCTTGATACGCGCGACGGATCTCACGGAGTCCCAGGTTTCCGTACCAAGATCGCCAGCGAGACGCTTTAGGGCTGGATTCGATCCATCCAGCGCCGCAATGGCCACGGCACGGACGAACCGATCCTCTGCCCGTTCGGAGATCTTTGCCAGAAACGCCTGGTTAGTTATTCTACCGACGGCGGCCCTTCGCGAAACTTCGTATTTATCCTCGACGGCGATCTTCGCCAGCGTAGCTTGGTCGGTCAGTCTGTCGACGGCGGCGCTGCGCACAAACTCCTCTTTATCCTCGACGGCGACCTTTGCGAGCACGCTTTGGTCGGTCAGCTTCTCTACAGCGTCCTTGCGAACCCCCCAACTGGCCTCGACGGCGACTTTCGCCAGCGCTGCCTGGTCGGTCAGTCTGTGGACGGCGGCCCTGCGCGCAACTTCGTCTTTATCCTCGACAGCGATCTTCGCCAGCGCGGCTTGGTCGGTCAGTCTGCCAAGAGCAGCCCTGCGCGAAACTTCGTCTTTATCCTCGACGGCGATCTTCGCCAGCGTAGCTTGGTCGGTCAGTCTGTCGACGGCGGCCCTGCGCACAACTTCGTCTTTATCTTCGATGGCTACCTGTGCGAGTACGCCTTGGTCGGTCAGCTTCTCGACAGCGTCCTTGCGAATGTCGGATACCGCCCCGTCGCGGAGTTGGACAGCGATCTTCGCCAGCAGCGCCTGATCCGTTAGGTCAGCGACGGCGACGCGGAGCTTATTGCAGGCCGTTCTTTGACCGCGCGCACAATCGCCGATAAGTCTCTCTACACCATTTGGATTTGGTACAGCAAATATGTTCGTGAATACGAGTGCACAGAGGCCCGAAACGAGCACGCTTCTATTCATCAAGTTGTCCCTCCTTACGAAAGCTCAAAACGTTCCACTGCCCTCCGGCAGCTAAGAGGGGGGGGAGGCCTACGGCGCAGGGCGCGCTGCGGGCGAGGCGTCTACACTAGCGGTCATAGGTTCTCGCAAAGTGGTATTGCCTTCTTCGTTGCCGCAACTGATCAGACCGGGCTCTCGTACCAGTTTGATTAAGAGTATACCGCTGGCATTGCCCGAAGCATGCTGCCCCTTGGTCACCAACCCGGATAAAGGGGATCGTGCCAGAAAAGTGGCACTTACGGACATTGGGGCTGCAACACCGTGCCGCTGGCGGCAAGTTCCGCAAGCGCCGTTTACCGGCCATTGGCTCGTTCCGGATGCACCGTCACCCAAGCACAGCTACTGGACGGCTGCGGTCTGGACGGAGGCGGTGCCCCTGCCGGGTGGCTGCGGGGGAGAAGGATCGCTTGGTCCAGTCAGTTAGTTCCTCGATGCCTGCATCGACGCCTGCCCTTCCAGGCGGACGGAGACCTGGCGGCGCATCTTTTCTCCTTCCGAGGAGGTGAACAGCAGCGCTCCCTGGGCGACGTTTTCCAGCTCTTTGTGGTGCCAGGGAACGTGCATCAGGCCGGTGGCGCCGTGGCTGCCAATGCCCAGCAACAGGTGGCCCAGTTCATGCGCCATCACGTGGCCCAGAACTGCCGCGTGCAGCGTCTGGTCCCCTTTGGCCAGCTCTTCACAGCAATGCGCGCACACCTGGGCGGTCATTCCGAATCCGCCGTCTTCCGGCAGCAGGGCAGAGCCGAATGTGGCCTGCGACAAACCGATCCGCTCGGCCATGGGGCGCGAAAGGATGCGCAGCGCCAGTCGGGCCGGCGACGGTTGGAGTTGACAGGCCGGAAACTGCGCGGCCTGGTCCGGAGTGAGTGGACAGTCCAGCCACTCCGTCTCGATGCCGGTGCGGCTGTAAATCCGGGCCGCCTCGCGCTCGGCCCGGGCCAGCGTTTCGGATGACACCCCAGCATAGTTGTAGACGAAGACCTGGATCTTCGATTCCGGCTTTGGTGTTTGTGCCGGCAGCGTGCCAACCAGGCCCAGCAGGAACCAGCTTACGACTAACGTTTTCATTGATCTCGCCTCCATCGCGAGACCAAGAATTCGTTATTCGGAGGTGACCCTCAATGCACGGCGACTGGATTGAGGCTGGAGTCGATGTGGACAGTCTCCGGAGGGATCTGTACCAGTAAGTGATTGATTGGAAGAGAGTTATAAGATCGTCTGAACCGCTTGAAGCAGGAGAAACAGGTGTTATACTCGACTGCAGTCGAGTTGCTTCCGTGGAGCCCACCGCGCCGTTACCGAACTCAGTTCGTTTCGGATTGTTCGAGGCGGACCTCACAACGGGAGAGCTGCGCAAGCGCGGGCGGAAGGTTCCGCTGCAGGACCAGCCGTTTCAGGTGCTGGCGCTGTTGTTGCGGCATCCGGGTGAGATCATCGCGCGCGAGGAATTGCAGCGCGCGCTATGGCCGGCCGACACGTTTGTCGAGTTCGAGCACGGGGTCAACACGGCGATCAAGAAGCTGCGCCAGGCGCTGGGGGATTCGGCGGACAACCCGCGCTTCATCGAGACCCTGCCGCGCAAGGGCTACCGCTTCATCGCTCCGGTGGAAGACCTGGCGACGCCGGCCGCGGCCCCCGCGCCGGCATCAGCAACTGCCCAAGTCCCGATCTCAGCCCCGATCCCGACTGCTGTGGTTCGCAGGCGCGGGTGGTGGTGGCTCGCAGGCGTCGGCCTCGTTGCCGTCGCCGCCGGATGCTCCGCGTGGCTGCTGAACAGGCCCGGCAAGGCGACGGCAGTCGTACCGGTCCCGGTTCCCCTCACCACCTACCCGGGCCGCGAGTTGTCGCCGAGCTTCTCTCCGGAGGGGGACCGCGTGGCCTTCTCCTGGGGCGGGCCCAATCGGGACAACGATGACATCTACGTCAAACAAATCGGCGCAGATGTACCGATCCGTCTCACGAAGGATCCGGCCCCTGACGTTAGTCCTGCCTGGTCCCCGGACGGACGCTGGATCGCCTTTTTACGCGAGTTGGCCGGCGGGAAGAACGGCGTATTTCTGATCCCGGCAGTGGGGGGGGCCGAGAGAAAGCTCATGGAGGTTCTCGGGGGAGGGGAGGATTGGGACGGAGGCAGAATGTCATGGCACGCCAACAGCGAGTGGCTGGTGATTCCTGACAGGAATTCGGCCCAGGAGCCATACGCCTTGTTCCTGGTCTCCGTTGAAACCGGCGAGAAGCGCAAGCTGACCTCTCCTCCAGGGAATCTCAATGGCGATTCCTACCCCGCTGTTTCTCCGGACGGGCGGGCTGTGGTGTTCACGAGGGCGATGACCGTTTCGGGGGGCACCGATCTTTATCTGCTGGAACTGTCCGAAGGCCTGCGCACCGTGGGGGAACCAAAGCGCATCACGTTCTGGCAGAGATTCACGGGTGAGGCGGCGTGGTGGCCCGACGGGAACTCGATTGTATTTGCATCAGGCGCTTCCTTCGGCAATAAGACCATGTGGCAGATGGCCATTCGCGGACCTGCGCGACAACCTGGAGAACCGGAGCGACTGCCCTTCGGCGGGGAAGGCTACTATTTCCTGCCGGCGGTTTCCCGGCAGGGCCGGTTGGTTTACTCGCAGAGCGCCGTGAATGCGCACATCTGGCGCCTGGAATTGGGTGGCAGCCACCGGGTGGACAAGCTGCCCATGAACTCCTCCCGTCTGGACCACGTCCCACGATACTCGCCGAACGGCAAGCGTATCGCGTTCGCTTCGAATCGCTCCGGCAGCGACGAGATCTGGTTGTGCGAGGCCGACGGGTCGAACGCCGTGAAGCTAACTTCCTTCGGCGGCCCTTATGTCGCAGAGCCAACCTGGTCCCCGGACGGACGCCGCATCGCTTTCAACGCCAACCCCGGCGGGATCAAAGAAATCTACATCGTCAGCGCCGACGGAGGAAAGCCGGAACGTTTGCGCATCATTCAAAGTGGAGATGGGATGTCTTCCTGGTCGCGAGATGGCAAGTGGATCTATTTCGTCTCCGCGCGTAGTGGAAAGGACGAGGTATGGAAAGTCCCCGCAGGCGGGGGTGACCCGGTGCAGATCACGAAACAGGGTGGCTCTGGCGGGGTTGAATCCCCCGATGGGAAATTCATCTACTACATGCTGGATGGGGTGGAGGGGGGCAACACCGAAGTGAGGCGAGTTCCGGTGGAGGGCGGCGAGGAGATCCGGATCATCGAGTCTGTGTGCTCCCAGGGTTTCGCGGTGGCCGAACGTGGGATCTACTTCTTCTCAGGCTGCGAGAATCCCACGGTCCAGCGCTTCAATTTCGCCACCCGGAAGGCCGAGACCGTCGCGAAGGTCGAGGGAGCCATGGCATACGGCTTTTCCGTGTCCCCCGACAGCCGGTGGCTGCTGTACGCAGCGTATGACAATGCGCGAGACCAGAGCGACCTGATGATGGTGGAGAAGTTCCGCTGAGGGGCAATCCGCACGCTGGCGCCTGATTCCGGGCCACTCCCGCGGAAAGGTGCTCCCGGCCCCGCAAACCGGAGTCCAACTAGCGGGTAGTCGTGCATTAGGAAAGTGTCATGCCCGGGAAGTGGCGTTTCCGGACATTAGATGACTCGGGAGGGCGTTCAACCAGTTCTTGCCGGTATTGGAACGCAGAATCGAACTGCTTCCGAATGGCCTAGCTGAAGCCGCCCAGCATCGTCTTCAAGACGCCGGCCCGTTGCCCGAGCGCTACCGATATTGACCCTTAACGCCGTTGGCGCTGCCGCAGAGAATAGGGGATTCGTCATTGGCGAGCCTGCAGCAGCAATTGGTGAAGACGGGTGGCCGATTGGTCAAGCACGCCCGATATTACTGGCTGCTGCTGGCGGAGAGCCACCTGACGCGGCGGCTCTTTGGAAGCATGGTGCGGCGGATTGCCGCGCTGCCCTTGCCGACCGGATAAGGGTGGCGGCGGGCAAGTAAACGGCTTCAAGGGAGGAGGGAGACGGAGAGGTGTACAACAAATCGTTTGGAATCAGGCAATTCCCGGTTTTTCCTTATGCGGAGGAGTCAGAACTGGCCCTTTGCTGGGCCGCCGAACTCGCTCGGGAGAGGCAGGATGGAGAAAACGGCTTCAACGGAGGCCGCTGGGTGTAGAGTCGATCGTGCCTAGGATGAGAAAAAGGAAATTCTGGATAAGTTGTGTCCAGCAGCTTTTCATTGAGAATCCAGCGCGGATTCTGCGCAGGCGGAAGTCGAACGAGATGCCGTAGGTTGTTACCAGTCCGATAGAGAGTATATCTCCGCCGGCTGATGTAGAATCGACCCGCTGACGTGCTGAGCAAGGCGCGGGCGGCCTTGAGACATTCGAGTGTATAGCGGCTGCATTCTCGCGTGGCGCGACATGCTGAGGCAGCGGTGATTCCGGCAGGGCAGGAAGGACGGGTTGTGAACAAGAAGCTGTTGATGGCGGCAATTCTGGTGGCTGGCGCGCGGCCCATGGCCGCCGACCCCGCGGAGACGGCGAAGCACCTCGATGCAGCGTGGTTTCGCGCCGAGCTGAGGTCCGAGGCGGCGCACTGGCGCGCGGCTGCATTGCGCCCCAACGGGTTCTTCGCAGTGTCGCTCGACCGGCAGTGGCGGCCGGTGGGAAGTGAGGACGGGACACTGGTGTCACAAAACCGCCAGATCTTCGTCATGGGCGCAGGTTATGAGTTGACGCACGATCCCGCGTACCTGGACGCCATGAAAAGGGGCGCGGACTTCCTGCTGGAGCATTTCCGCGACAAAGAGCAGGGCCTGTTCTTCTCGTGCGTGAGCCCGGAGGGGACGGTCATCGACCGGAGCAAGGACAGCTATGGACTGGCATTCACGATTCTCGGACTCTCGCATGCCGCGCGGATCACAAAAGACAAACGCTATGCCGCCGCCGCGCTCGAAACGTGGGCCCAAATGAAGGAGCACCTGCGAGAACCATCCGGTTTCTTCAGGCCAAAGACGGACCGCGGCTATACGAGAACGACGAGTGAAAACACGCAGAATCCGATGATGCACCTGTTCGAGGCCCTGCTGGCGCTACACGACGCGACGGGTTCGCCAGCGGTGCTGCGCGATGCGCAGGAGCACGCCGACCGTATTTTCAGCAGGTTATTCCAGGAACAAGAGGGCCGCCTGCCCGAGTTTTATGACGCGGATTGGAAACCGGCCGCGGCCGAGAAGGGCGGACACATCGAACTGGGCCACCAGTTCGAATGGGCCTTTCTGCTGAGCCACGCCGTCGAAAAGGGCTTGCCAAATCGGTATCTCGCGATTGCCGGGCGGCTACTCGATTACGGCATGAAGGTCGCGTATGACGCGGAGGAAGGCGGGATCTTCACGCAAGGTGATTACGATAACCGGGCGGTGCGCGGGCCGAAGGGCTGGTGGGAACAGTGCGAGTTCCTCCGGACGCTGATGCATTGGGCGGTAGTGCGCGGCCGCACGGATCTTTGGCCGGCATTCGACAAGTCGCTGGCCTTCGCCAAACGAAATCTGATGGACGCCGAATTCGGAGGGTGGTACTACTCCTACGACCCGCAGAACCCCACGATACGAAACGGCAAGGGAAGCGAATGGCAGGCGGGGTACCACGTTACGGGAATGTACCTGGAAGGCCTGCGCCTTTCGAAGTAGTGCAGACCACGTTCCTGAGAGCGCGCCTGGGCCGTTGCGCCAGCGGATGCAGCTCGGCAGACCAGGACATCCGCTTGCGGGGCCGCAGAGACCGTCAGGAGTGGTATCGCAATACGTAGAGACCGGAGGCAGTCTAATCATGCACGCGCGGTACTGCTGCCTGATGCTGGCTGACATCCCTCACCCGGCGACCCTTACAGGCAAGAAACCACTTACGTGACATGGCTGTCCGGTTGAGCACTCTTCTAATCAGGGCAAGTCTTACCGATCAGCCAGTTACAGCCGTTTCGACCCGTAGCCTATTTCAATTCCGGCAGCGCGAATTTGGACGATCCACCAGTCCTGGCGAAGGAAGCCAGACGCTGGCAATTCCGCTAATTTGTGGCGGCGTGTGCCTGCAAGTCATTGATTTTAAGCAACAGACCAGAGCACGGCCGCCACTCATCAGCGACTTGCCCGCGCGGTCGGATTCGGGATTTCCATATGCAGACCAGCACATCCGAGCCTCAACCGGCCACGCATGTTTGCGTGAGCGGTTTGCGTCGCCGAGAGTCACTGCACAGCGGACTTGGTGTGACATTTTCAGACTCGGGCTCAGACTCTGGAAAGTTCTGACAGGACGCCCGATCTCTCACGCGGGCTTGTTCAAGTGGTATGCTCTGGGCGGACGTCAGCGGCTCTGCCCGCGAGGACGTTTTCATTCGCCATAACGTGTGATGGAGGTCTGTTTCCCGTGAATAGAGTGAGATCGGTTGTGCTGTTGACAGGGATGGCCTTGTGCGCCGCGTGGCTGCATGCCGATGAAGGCATGTGGATGCCGCAGCAGATGCCGGAGTTGGGCGCCAAGCTGAAAGCGCTGGGATTCAAAGGCGACCCGAAGGAGTTCGCCGACCTGACCGGGCAGCCCATGGGCGCCGTGGTCTCGCTGGGCGGCTGCACGGCTTCCTTCGTGTCGCCGGACGGGCTGATCGTCACAAACCATCACTGCGCCGCGGGCGCACTGCAATTCAACTCCACGCCGCAGCGCAACCTGCTGCTGGACGGCTTCCTGGCAAAGACCCGCGAGGAAGAACTGCCGAACGGCCCGGGATCGCGCGTCTTTGTCACGACCTCGGTGGTCGATGTCACCGGCGCCCTTCTGGACGGCATTCCCCCGAAGGCGACCGACCGTGAGCGCTACGACGTGATCGACCGCAGGGAGAAGGAGCGCGTCGCCGCCTGCGAGAAGGGTGGCCAGCGCTGCCGCGTGGCGTCGTACTTCGGCGGATTGAAGTACTTCGAGATCGCGCAGATGGAGATCCGTGACGTGCGGTTGGTCTATGCGCCCGCCGATATGATCGGCAGGTTCGGCGGCGAGACGGACAATTGGCGCTGGCCCCGGCACACCGGCGATTGGAGCTTCCTGCGCGCCTATGTCGGCAAGGACGGCAAGCCCGCGGCCTTTTCCAAAGAGAATGTTCCCTTCCAGCCGAAGCACTGGCTAAAGGTTTCGGGTGCGGGCATCAAGCCCGGCGACCTAGTGTTTGTGGCCGGCTATCCGGGCCGCACCCAGCGTCACCAGACCTACGCGCAGGTGAAAGAGACCACCGAGTGGACGATGCCGCGCTCGATCCGCCTCGCCCAGGAGCAACTGGCGATCCTCGACCAGCTCACAAAGAAGGACCCGGCGGTGGCGCTGAAGATTGCCGGGCGCGTGCTGGGCCTGAACAACAATCTGACCAATCAGAAGGGCATGCTGGAGGGCCTGGTGAAGGGCGGGAGCTTGGCCAAGAAGCAGGCGATGGAGAAGGAACTCGAGGCCTGGATCGAGTCCGACCCGGGCCGCCAGACGAAGTACGGCGATGTCCTGCCGGCGCTGCGCGCCTTGCAGGCGGAGAGCGAGAAGACGCGGGAGCGCGATGCCGCGTTGTTCAATGTCCTGGGCTCGTCGGGCTATCTGGGCGCGGCCCAATCGCTGTATCGCCTCTCTGTGGAGCGAGGCAAGGCCGACATCGACCGGGAAGCCGGTTTCCAGGAGCGCGACTGGCCCAGGATTCGTGAAGGCCAGGAACGCATCCAGAGAACGTTGGACGTCACCTCGGACCGTGCGCTGTTGCGCTGGGCGCTGGGTCTCGCCGCCGCGCTTCCGGCTAACCAGCGGATTTCGGCGTTGGATGAGGCGATCGGCCTTAAGCCGGGCATGCCGGAGGCAGATGCCGGAACAGCCATCGAGCCGTATCTCGACAAGCTCTATGCCGGCACCAAGCTCGGCGAGCGGGGTTTCCGGCTGAGCCTGATCGAGAAGAGCCCCGCGGACCTGGTTGCGACCAATGACACGTTTATCCGCCTGGCCGCGGCCTTGGAGCCACTGGAGGACGCCAATCGCGAGGTTGCGAAGAATCGCTCCGGCGCGGTTTCGCGCCTGACGCCACGGTATATGGAGGCCATGCTGGCCAAGGCGGGCGGCCTGGTGGCCCCGGACGCCAACAGTACGCTGCGTGTGACCTATGGCCAGATAAAGGGCGTGGACGCGAAGGACGGACTGTACTACATGCCGCAGACGACGCTGGCCGGCATCGTCCAGAAGAACACCGGCAGCGGCGACTTCGACGCGCCGAAGTACCAACTGGACGCAATCCAGGCCGTGCACGCTGGCAAG